>Ga0123355_10018780_pt1 | contig 10989 bp, 9 predicted proteins | sample TergutEmb28metaG_3_FD_89872 | JGI IMG/M metagenome (GOLD analysis project Ga0123355, IMG submission 89872) | Embiratermes neotenicus P1 segment gut microbial communities from Petit-Saut dam, French Guiana - Emb289 P1 | ecosystem: Host-associated > Arthropoda: Insects > Digestive system > Gut ...
CTAGGTCAACGAAAAACAGGTTTAATGGTTCCTTTGTCAGCCGATGGTGAACATTAACTATGTTTCGGGCAACATGTCCCAGGTCGAGCAGTTCCTGACGGATGTCTTCAACCTCAGTGGTGGGATGTAGGTATTTAAGAACCACTCTGTAGGCCCTCTCTTCCTTCAATTCATATGTGTGATAATATATTCCTTTTTCTTTGAAGTGCTTAATGAGGTTACAGTATGTCTCTGGTGTCGTACAGGTTAGTTTGATGACATTATTTGCAATGCTTTTAGTAAAGTACTGTTCATCCTCGGCTACTTCGTTTATGCTTTTTGTCATTTCACTGCAATTTATTACTCCATGAATAAATATGGGTGGCAGTTTGTGGTTTTTTCGTTATTGAGGTTGTTCGTCTGGTTCCGCTTGGTGAACAACCTGTGTGAGTATATCATAGCGGTTGTGTGTTTCCGTTCGGGGCGTCTGGACAGCAGGTTGTGAGCTGTCGAGTTTTTTGCGTTTCGTGTGTCGTAAAATTTGCCAGCCATTGCAGCTAGTTGGTGGGCTTCTTCGGCTTCCTCACTGGAGGAGGATAGGCAATTATGGCGTTGTTTGTTTGGAGTGTCCACAGCGGTATTAATGGGGCACAATTGGTTGGGTCTAGGCGTCATGGCCACATGGTGAGGAATGGTTCATGGTGGTTTAGTCCCAACTGGGGGGGACATGTGAGAGTGTGTATCGTCAGGTTGTGTGCGTCGGGGTTGCGTGTAGACGCAGTGGTTAGGATGGTGCATGGGTGGGGGTGGGTATTTTTGGGATCGTCAACGGGTGCTTATTCGTGTTAGATCTATGTGTCGTGCTTTGTTTTGTGCGTTTCTATGAGTGGGGTGCGTACCTGATGTTGTACCGATCTCCTTTGCAAGTTGTATGGCTGAAGTAAGGTTGTACTCCCGAGACTGGTGATTTAGTAGGCACAGGCTAAGAGACTGCACTAACCGGTCCTACTGCTACCACTGTCAGAGACAGACTATCGGATAACTTGAATGCACATCTACACATTCATGCTGGACAGCAACCGTTTTCATGTGGTGTATGTAATAAATATTTCAATTTGTCACGTAACTTCAATTTGCGTCTACACACTCATAATGTGGAGCGGCTCTTTACCTGTGATATAAGTAAAATATCTTTCATTCGGTCGGATAATTTCAAGTTGCATCTACACACTCATACCGGGCAGCAACAATATACTTGTGATGTATATAAGAAATTTTTCAGGTATTCTGGAGCTTTGAAGTATTATCTGCGCACACATATGGGAGAGCGGCCTTTTAAATGTGATGTATATCAGAGATCTTTCAGGATGTCTGGTACTTTGGAGGGGCATATGCGCACTCATACAGGGGAATAGCCATTTAAATGTGATGTATGTAAGAAATCTTTCAGTCACTCAATTACTTTGAAGTTGCATCTGCGCACCCATACTGGGGAGCGGCCGTTTACATGTGATGTATGTAAGAAACCTTTCAGTCAGTCACGTACTTTGAAGTTGCATCTAAGCATTCATAACGGGGAGCGGCCGTTTACATGTGATATATGTAAGAAATCTTTCCATAAGTCAAATAGTTTGAAGTTGCATGTACGCACTGATACAGGGTAGAAGCCATTTGCATGCTATTGGTGTTAGATATCTTTCATTCGGCCAAGTAACTTGAGGTCACAACTGCGCATTCACTCTGGGGAGCGGCCGCATAATTGTGATGTCTGTAAGAAATATTTCAGAGCATCTTTTGATTTGAAGGTGCATCTACGCACTCATACGGAGGCGCTGCCATTTAAATGTGATGTATGTAAGAAATCTTTCAGTCAGTAAATACTTTGAAGTTGTATCTTCGCAATCATAATGAGGAGCGGCCATTTACATGTGATGTATGTAATATATCTTTCTTGTGGTCATGTTCCTTGAAAATGCATCTAAGCGCTTCATATTGGGGAGCGGCCATAAAAATGTGTTGGGTATAAGAAATTTTTCATGCTGTCTTGTGTTTGGAAGGAGCATTTGCGCAGTTTTATGTTGGAGTGGCCAATTGAATATGATGTGTGTAAGAAGTCTTTCAGTCATTCAAATACTTTAAAGTTTCATCTTCGCACTCGTACTAGGAAGCGATATTTTACATGAGTTTTATGTAAGAAATCTTTCAAAATGTCAAGTACCTCGAAGTTTCATCTACACAATCATAGAGGTCAGCTGCCAGAAACTTATAATTCATGTAAGGAATCTTTTAAACGCTCATATACCTTGAAGAATTATTTACCCATTCGTACTTATGAGCAGCTTTTACCTGTTGTGTACGTATGTAAGATATCCTTCAAGCAGTCACATAACTAGAAGTTCCATCTATACACACAATTTGGGGAGCACCTGTTTACAAGAGATGTATGTAATAATTCTGTCAAAGAGAGGCCAGTACCTTAAAGTTCCATCTTACTTACATACTCCATGTTGCAGAGTCCTTTTTGAGAAGCTAACTGTTTTGCAGCTAGTCAAGAAATTCCCCGCATTTCACGGGACCCGTAGGGTTCGTTACCGCACCCACAAGTGTCCACCACCAGTCCCTATCCTGAGCCAGCCCAATCGAGTCCACATACCAACATCCCACCTCCTGGAGATCCATCCTAATGTTCCACCCATCTATGCTTAGCTCTCCCCAGTGGTCTCTTTCCATCCAGTTTCCCCACCAAGATCCTATACACCCCCTCTCCTCACACATACATGCTACATTCCAACCCAATCTCATTCGTCTCTATTTTATCAACCGCACAATATTGTGTAGTAGTACAGAACATTTAGCTCCTCATTATGCTGAAATTCCATCTACACGCTCATAAAGGAGAGCGTCCATTCATGTGTACTATATGTAAGAAATCCTTCAAACAGCCCTATGTCTTGAAGATGCATTTACACACTCATACTGGAGGGTGACCATTTACTTGTGGTATTTTGTAGGAAAAATTTCAAGCAGTTTCGTCCCTAGGAGGTGCACCTACATGCTTATACACTCTGTGGCAGTTTATGTGTGATATGTGTAAGAATATGTTGATGGTGCCCGATGCATTGAAAGTTTGAAGCATTGCATTTATTTAACAATCTGCAATCATGATTCGTTGTGACCAAGTTGTTCTAAAGCATGTGAAATATAACGTCTTTGTTTGGTAATTCCAAATTGAATATTTAAATCCATATTCCTTTGCACAGTGTTCTAAAATTAAATCTTTGCCTAGTTGTGGTTAACAGTGTATGGAGAGTTAGTGAATCATGTCCGTTTTCAGTGGCTCTAGTTTAGTGCCATTATGCAGTGTGATTGTAAATTCATGCAGCTAATATTTACTGATTGCTGTAGCAGCTGGGATAGCATAGCCAATTACGGAATAGGCCATGGTTAGTCTGTCAGATTTTCGAATGCACGTAGGGGCAAATTGTTTTTTTTATATTGTACAGTATCTAAAATAGTTGATAGGCCTACTCTGCGGACTATTCAGCAGATACAAATGTTCTTTTCCGGGGTCAAATTGCTGGAGGTGTGATAAGACCACTGACCTTCAAAAAGCTTCCAGAAACCTTTCTTGGCTACCATGTGAAAACATGTCAGGTTTAATTGGAAATTGTTCCTTGGAAATGTTATGGAACCAAGGACAATGCTGCGATGGGATTTGTGTACCAGCATATGGCTCTTGTTTTTCGTCTGTTGACCTGTGACAGGCTATTGATCTATTTAACTCCTCAGTGGTTAATGTTTTCCAGTTCTTAGTCCTGATGTTGGTGTAATGATGTGGATGACAATGGAGAATTTTTTGGTATAATTGCTAGTTTCTGTTATAAATCTATTTTGTATTAACATGTACAAAAATGACACTGCAGGCACCATGACAGGGTGCATGCTTAGTTCTTTGCCAGGCACTGTACCGGACAGTAACTCCATTCTGTGTGTTGTAGAGGTGATGTATGATTGTAGGAGAATGATGAGCAATGAGGCTTCAGCTGTAATTGACAGTTGCTTGTACACTATGTATGTATATTTGTGATTAGTAATGGGTCAGGTCTGGGGTTTTTGTGCTTTCGACATTTTCCAGGTTATTTTGTCAGGGTGTCCCCACACCCCTACGCCAATTGCCGCCGTACAGTATGGTACATTGCCGCCATATAGTTTGGTACATTACCACCGTAAGTTTTGTTAGTAGTTCCTCCATCACCACCCCAGCGCCACTGGTAACTGTCCTAAGTTAACGCGATGTTCACGTGAAATTGTTTATCCGTGTAACGTAACATACATCACTATGACGTGAATGAATACTACTATGTAGCGTAAGGCGTGAATGAGTTACATTAATATGTACGATGCAGATAATTTACGAATGCTTCTCTTGTTTTAATCTCTGTCTCTTTACATTGTACTCCTTTATTAGTATTTGTAACTTAACCTGAGCAATATGGCTGCCTTAAGTTCATAGCAGTGGAACAAGACCCCTCCCATAAATCTCGCATCTAGCAATATATTAAGCCATTTGTATTCATAATTTAACTTCTGAATCTTCAAGTCTTTCATATTGCAGAATGGCGGCCAAACGAAATCCGCCTCTTTACATTGTATTGGGTCATTTGTAACTTCGTAGTGATACGAGGCCCCTACCATTACCTAATATTCGCCTTTAGCTTGTATTCCGCCATTTGTAACTTAATTTTTGTATCTTTGATGGCGACCTGCTTGCTAACGTTAAATTTCGTAATTGGAAGTTTGTATAGGTTCGAATCATGTAGTTTTCATCATCTATTTTTTGAAGGGATCTTACACCAGGCAAGAAAAAAATAAATATTCCTACACATGTACACACACACATTTTTTCTATTTTATTTGTTTCAAAGTTAAAATAATATTCCAAATGCTTATTTATTTGTACATACACGAAAGTATCCGAAATGTAAATTACAAAGATGCAACGATAACAATTCACTGTAGAATGTTGTTCAACATTAACACCTCAGGAAAATAAAAATTCACACAAATATTTGACAATGTTTTGTGTTTGTACACATACATCATTACTTGAAATAATTTTTACAAACATTTATAAATGCGAGCCATCTTTTTTCAGTTTTGTTCATCAATCAAAATATGTAATGGAAGTCATCCATGAATGTACATTACTTTACACATTATTTAATAAAATACTTGTATGATCGATATATACATTGTGGTTTTAAACTTGCTGGCCTAAATCTTGTGTTTCAAACAGACTGCTCGACCAACTAAAGTTCTTGCCTTGAGGATTCGTGTTTTTTTTGCTTAAGACATGCAAAAATGAAAAGTGTCAATTACATTTGGATTTTTAACAAGTAAGATCTTGATTTTTCACTTATTCCCATGCATATGGGACTCAACGAAACTACTTTATTATTTATTTTCTCTATATCATCATTCGAATCGACAGCACTGTATCGTTTCGGCAGAAAGGTCTGGACGGTGGTGGCTGTCGGTACGAATTTACTCGTCATTAGTTTAGCGCGGACAATCGGATACGTTTTATCCGTTTGTAGGAGCAGATATTGACAGACTTTCACGAAGTAGCCGCTTCGAATTTTTTTGCGAGTTCCATCTGCAAGAAATTTTAATTCGTATTGTATTTCATGTTTGAACTTTAAGTCGGCTAACTTATTTTTTCCGAAGTCAAAATACAATAATAATAATAATAATAAATAAATTTTCTTTTGTTTGCGGACTGGAGATAATTCTTCTTTGCGTTTGTCGCCTTGAAATGAGGCAACATTTCTCTGCGTGTTCTGCTTTATATGTTGATAGAATGCAAAGTCTTCTAGAATAGAAAGATGATGTCATGTAAAAGTGATGTAAGTGTACTGTAATAAATAGAGGTTGAGCGTTTGTGTCGTCGTCAGTGAAGACCAATCAGCGGGTTTGTATTATTCCAACTTCTTTTTTACGTGAAAAATATCTAGGAATTTGTATTTTTAAAAAATATATTTTTTCAGAATAGCTCGCAGATTTGAGATAGATGGCACAATTACGAGTCAATATAGATGGTTTATAGCTTAGGAACACAAATTAACTTGCGCCTGTTTTCTCGTTCAACTAATGTTGACCCTGTTACTCATTTTCTAGCCAGTGTAAATGATTTGTTTGGGCATGTGTTACAGTATGTTAGCGATAGTGATATGGTGGGGATGACCATTCATAATCAGGTAAACCAAAGTGACAAGCCAATCGGAATCAGTTTCAGTCGGAAATATGAATTATCCGGAGACGTGATATGGAGCGTCTTTGAAAAGTGTTTCAGTCTAATTCTAGATTTAACGCCTTGGACACTTTGGTCGTAAATGTGTATTCTGTTAAGATGCCAGTGGGATTTGGAGGCGGCTTTATCAAGACAATGGGCAGACCGATCTCTGTCATGGCACACCTCAAAAAATTATCCTAGAAATTAATGCTACCGAGAATTGCTTAGCGCACGCGTTAATAATAGCGATTGCGAGAATAGAACACGATTCAAACTATAAATCGTACCGTAAAGGTTGGAAGATATGTCCTGTAGTCCGTGACCTGCTCCAGAAAACCGGTATCGATCTGTCTAATGGTGCAGGGATCCTAGAACTCGCCAGATTCCAGGAACATTTTCGCGAGTACAAGACAGTGGTGTACCAAGGTTTATGTTGCGACAACATAATGTTTGTAGGTCGAGTCAAGTCCGCAAAACGTCTCAATTTACTTTACGACGATGTTGAAAGGCACTATCATGTTATTGCGAATCTGACGGGTGCTATGGCAAGACGGTACGTCTGTAAGGCGTATAACAAAAGTTGTAGGAGAGCCGTGACGCACGTATGCGACCAGACGTGTAGTGACTGCATGATGAGCTTGCCTTGCGCATTTGAATATATTCGCATACCCTGCGAAATATGCAACCGGCACTTTAAAAGTCAGAAGTGTTTCGATAATCACAAAGAGACGTACACCGAAGAAAAGAACCGTATGTGATAGTAAGCGTTGTTGTGGCACGTGTGGAGTAATTTTGACGCGCGAAAACCACGAATATAATAAACGATTTAGCCAAAACTGTAACCAGAACAAGGAAGCCAGTCACTTGTGACCCATGAGACCTCTGAAGAACGTGTTGCCAGCTTGCGATTGGGTGCTGTACGTATTTTACCAATTTGAAGTCCACGCAGAACACGAGCTATTCGGATACGGCCACGTTACAAGTTCCAAATCGTGTCTGTATACAGCAGTTTTGTTCGAGGTGCGAGGATGTGGAAGACGTTGAACGTTATTGCGTGCAATGCGGCGTTAGAAAACACTCTTCCTGGGACGATCCTGCATGTAGCATGCTATCATATCTATGCGAAGCGCGTCCTTGTATTAACAAGGACATTTCAATAGCTCAACGCCAAAACGTTCGATCTAGAGTTCATTCTGAATCGTGCGATCCTGTTTAAATGGCGACCTGAACTGATAATAAATAGGCTGAAAGTAATGTGCAAGAAGATGGAGCATTTGGTGTTTCTAGATAGCGTGTTTTATCTCCCGTGTTCGCTACGTAAGCTGCCCGAGGTGTTCGGTCTGACGGCTTCCAAATCATGGTACCCACACTATTTTAATACTGAGGAAAACCTAGAATATGTCTGTCCGATCCCTGGTGTCTCGTATCACGGCGCGAACGAGATGTGCGAATCGGAGAGGAGAGATTTTCTCGCCTGGTACGAAATTCAGAAAAAGAAAGGCGCTGTGTTCGGTAACAGGCGCGTGTTGGAAACATACTGCCAATATGATGTCACGGTCTTACGGCAAGCGTGCAGAGTGTTTAGACGAGAGTTTATCCAGATCGGTAACATAGAGGTTATTCTGGAAGCCATTACATTCGCTTCAGCATGCAATAAAGTGTTGCGTAAACAAATTCTGAAGCCCGATACCATAGGTCTCATTCCGACGGGCGGATACACCGGCAATGTAAATTACAGCAAGAAATCGTTGATGTGGTTGGTCTACAGGGAGAAGATAGACGGGATGACGCAAGATACTGCACTGGCGCAACTGTCGCGAGAACAGGCTGCCAGAACTCCCGCTCTCTTCTGTGGACCGTGTACGAAATTTTCGGCTGTTACTATCACGGTCATACGTGCCAAACGTACCGTGACGTCACTACAATTAAAGGGGATACCCTAGCGGAGAGGTATAAGCGCACTATGATGCGAATAGAGCAGATCACGCGCGCGGGTTATCAGGTAGAAATACGTTGGGAGTGCGGGTTTTATCAGGAAATTTTGACACATCATCCCGATTTGAAGAAACATCCTGTAGTACTACATAGTTCACTCAACACGCGAGATGCCTTATACGGGGGTCGAACTGAGGCCATGAGACTTCACTATAAGGCACGCGAAGGAGAAGAGACTGTACAATACGTGGACGTGATGAGTCTATATCCGTACGTGTGTAAATATTTCAATTTTACCGTTGGACACCCTGTAATTCATGTGATTGACGCGTGCCAAGATACAGAAGCCATGTTACGGAAAGAAGGATTGGTAAAATGTTGCTTCCTACCACCCCAGAGACTCTACCATCTGGTGTTACCTTTATGCTGCAAAGACAAACTATTGTTCTGTCGAAGTCGTGCGCTAACGAACGCGACACGGATGGCGAATGCACTCATGAAACAGTTGCCGACTGGGCTCTCACCGTTACATTTGTCATAGACGAAGATACGTTAGCCGTGCAGAAGTTATGAGGTCATTGAGATTTTTGAGGTGTACGAATACGCTGTCACGCAGTACGATCCTCAGACGGGTTAGGTCGGTCTCTTTGTCCAGTTTGTAGTTACATTTTTTTAATTGAAGACGGAACCTAGCGGATACCCGGACTGAGTTCGAACCCCGGAGGAAGAGGATCGCTATATCGCTAATTTCCTCGCTAGCGAAGGGATCCATCTAGACAAACAGGTCATTAGACCTAACGCGGCGAAACGCGGTCTGGCAAAATCTGCCTGAATTCCATGTGGGGCAAACTGACGGAAAGAAATAACAAGACAAAATCCATGATGATTTCTGTTTCACACGAACTCAACAGGTTCCTGGCCACTCCGGATATCGAAGTCGCGAACCTGATGATCCCCAACGATGACGTAGTCTGGGTTTCATGGCGTTTCATTGCGGAGGAAGAGATCCCGAGCTCACGTAAGACGAACGAAGTCATTGCGGCATATGTAACAGCCGGTGCTTGACTTCACTTGTATTCGTATCTAGACAGATTACAAGAGCGGGCCCTATATTGCGATACAGATAGCATCATGTTTATCCAGCTTAGAGACGAAACGGCGCTTTTCGAGATTGGAGACAATCTCGAGGCCATGTCTTCGGAACTGAGACACTCAGAATTTATTGATGAATATGTTAGCGTAGGGCCACAAAACTATGCCTACAAGATAGTCGATTCCGCGAGAGGCGAGCGAAAGACGGTCTGTAAAGTTAGAGTAATTACTCTGAATTAAAACGCTTCGCAACTGGTCAATTTTGACATAATTGAGGACATTATTTTGGGGAAAACCGAGAGGGGACAAGTGACTGTACACACAATAATAAGATCAAGCCTACGAGGAAGGCAGGAGGGGCGTATTTTCTATAATAACCGAACCCGAGTACAAGTTATATAGAATTACTTTTTTCAAGAGGTGGGGACTACACGACAAGACGTCATTGTCGTTTGGGTATAAATAGGAGAGGATTGCCCTCTCTCAACGTCATTCTAAGATCAATGTTTAAACTCTTATCTACGAGTGACGATCTCAAATTTAAACATCCTTTCACTTGTTTAATGAGTGGACCTAGCGGTTCTGGCAATTTTTCAATTTGCATACGGTTCCTGCAGAACCGAGACGCGCTATGTAGCGTGCGAAATTTTGAAGGTGGGTTAATCTGGTGCTGTAGCGAGAAGACAGCCGTACCCAATCAACAGTTGGTCATACTGAAGAAGAAGATTCGTTATAAAGAGGGTGTGCCGTCAGGTTTTGAAAACGCGCATGGCAGACCGTTCCTCATTATCCTCGACGATCTGCTAAACGAGTCTATTTCAAAGAAGTGTGTGATTTGATTACGAAATGCAGCCATCACAGAAATATCAGCGTGATTCTAATTACTCAAAATATTTTTCACAAGGGACGCTCTTGTAGGAATATTTCGCTTAATGCCACAAATTTGGTTGTATTTAACAACGTCAGGGATAAAAATCAGTTCATGTTATTTGCCACTCATGTATATCCTGAAAATAGTACTACTCTATATAAGGCATACTTGAATTGCAAACCAACGACCTCACGGATACCTCATTTTAGATCTGTCTCAAGATACGAATGATCGCCTGCGATTTCGAACGAACGTATTCCCTACAGATCCTCCCTTCCTATCAAATACGCTCCGATAGAAGATGAAGCGAGTGAAATCAAATTATCACGCTCCTCACGTACTAAAGTCAGCCGAACCGAGACTGCGTAAAGCCTTGGTTTCGAATAGTAAGTAGGATCTTGTGAATAGCATAAACGAAAGCGTCTTGATCGTCTTGTATGGCAATATTAAATTTAGAGTTTGTAGTAAGTGTAAACTGCGAAAGCATAAAGTCGACTTCGCAAGGTCGCAGATAAGCGAGTGCCTCTCTCTAGCAAGAAGAAATTTATAGATCAAAGAGGCGGATTTTGTTGTCTTTCTTGAACGCTGTTTTACCCACGATCGCTAGTCTCATTTTCAGACCATCTAATAAAGACAAGTGAAAAAAAATTGTTACCTAAAGTTTATCTCGTTTCGGCCGTAAGCTTTCAGAGAGACAAACAACCCTCTATTTTACCTCTTTCAGCGGCGCAACCGAAAGCTCCCGTCAAGAAGAAGAAGAAGAAGAAGAAGAAGAGACAAAAACAAAAGAAACGTGAACACCCTAACGCAAATTGTGATA
>Ga0123355_10018781_pt1 | contig 10989 bp, 9 predicted proteins | sample TergutEmb28metaG_3_FD_89872 | JGI IMG/M metagenome (GOLD analysis project Ga0123355, IMG submission 89872) | Embiratermes neotenicus P1 segment gut microbial communities from Petit-Saut dam, French Guiana - Emb289 P1 | ecosystem: Host-associated > Arthropoda: Insects > Digestive system > Gut ...
TCCCTTGTGATTTCCGGCTTTTTTACCGTTTACAAATACGGTACAGTCATAATCTACCGCGCCAAAATGAAGCAGCACTGTATCTTTTTTCTGTTCCGGGCTAATTTCAAAGGTCCTGCGATACCAGCAAGCCGGGATAAAATCCTTAAACGCTATGCCAGACAGCTCACTTTCCGGACAAAACGGTACGTTAATCCGATGTGAATAGCTCCCATTTTCATAAAAGCCCCGTTCCATCCCACTGACAGAAAAATCGAACTCAAAATCCCATAATCCATTTAAATTGAGCCAATCTTTCCGGACCATTTGTGGCCGCGGATATTCCTTACGCATCACTTCTGCCATATCATTTATCTCCCTTCCTGCACAATACCTGGATCATCACATGTATGGTTTTTATCCCAGTATCCTTTGGGGTGTACCTTCACCCGGTAACGCCTGCGGGGCGCAGGAAGGGTATCGTAAGTTCTTAGCATCATCGTGGTTAATGCGGCCAGCATATCGGCCTTAACTGATGCGTATGCCTCGTTACCCCAAAGATTTTCCACCTCAAGGGGATCGCTTTTTAAATGATATAGATATCCATTGCCCATCATATCGACCTGTACTTTGTAATCCCCTTTTCGTACCATACGTACTTGGCCGCTTTGGGTCCATGTGTTCAGCTCGTCAAATCTAAGGAATTTCTGATTGGTCGCCCCTTCTATAGTCGTATCCAGTCCGTCCTCTTCCGTCCAATGCAGGCCGGAAAAGCCGTTTTCCGAATAGCCTATTTCAAACTCCTCAATAGGCACCTCGCCGCCGTTAAGTATCGGCAAGAGGCTCTTGCCTTGGCAGCCAAAAGGTAATTCCAGCCCCAGCATATCGCATAGCGTTGGCAGGATATCTACAGTGTTCACGCAATACTCCGCCGATTTTCCCTGCGGTGTAATGCCGGGCCCACGCCAAACCATCGGGATACGCGTCAGTACTTCCGGCAAATCGGCGCCCTTTCGGACAAGGCCATACTCACCGGCGTAATCACCATGATCCGATAGGTAAATAACGATGGTGTTATCCGCTATGCCTCGTGTCTCCAAACCATCAATAAGCCGCTTAAACTGATCATCAATCAGGCGAATCATGCCTAAATAGTTAGACCGTGTGCGCAATATCCGGTCTTCAATGCCCTCACCCATTACTCTTTCCCACATCGTGCGAAGCCATTCGGATTTATAGCCTTTGCCGGCAGTGGTGGTGGTGATTTTGGGCAGTGATTCCGGCGGAAACATGTCAAAATAAGGCTCCGGCACTTGATAAGGGTTATGCGGCTCTGCAAAAGATATCCAGGCAAAAAAAGGACGTTCATTGTTCACTTCGTCAATAAAGGTTAGTGCATCCGATACATTCCGATAAGGATGCTGCACAGATACGCCGCCCGGCGAAGGCTCGTGGGTTTCCATATGCTTTGTGGCGGTTAAAAAGTCAGCAAAGGCAAACTCCTCAGGTGTTTTGCACTCGCTATCTTCATTGCCCAAATGCCCATTTAGCCGACTAAAATCAAAGTCTGACCCATCACGATGGGAATGATTTTTACCACATAAAGCCGTACGATATCCCTGTTCCTTAAGCAAATCCAACAAGTCCTTGGTATAAAGCACGTCTTCCTTATTATGGTTGGTGCGTACCTTGTGACACTCAGCATAGCGCCCGGTGAACATGCTTACCCTGGCTGCCATACAAGTCGGGTTGGGCGTATAAGCGCGGTCAAAATCGATGCCGCCCTTTGCCCATTCATCCAAAAAAGGCATGGCATCTAAAGGATACCCGCAGCTGGCCCGCAAATCAGCCCTTTGCTGATCCGACATCACGATAATGATATTGGGCTTCATTGCTTGACACCTTTATAACGCTCCCGCAATCTTTCCGCCGCTTCGCCTCTTCCTGAGGTTTCTAACCGCTCAAGATATATATCTAAAGCCATATCATGCGCATGGAAAGGCCCACCTTCGCGATATACCGTCCACATTGGATCCACATCGCTGTTGGAAGTTTTCATCATCTCATCTTGCCAGTCAAGGATTATCTTAGCCCCTTCGGCACAAATTTCAGGATGCTTTTCCTTTAAATCGTACTGCTCATGTGGATCATCTTTGACATTAAATAGCATTTCATCATCAAAGAGCTGGAAGCCATCGCGTATGGTACGGATATATATCCAGTCCCCAAAACGAGCGCTCCGCTGGCACACATGCGCTTGTTGGGATAGTACAAGACTGTCATGACCAGGGCTTGCCTGTCCTTTTCCATTGATCAGCCCGGCATAGCTTTTTCCATCCCAGCTATCGGCTAATGGAAGGCCGAGTAACTCTGCCATGGTGGGCACTAGGTCAAGATTGTAACGGAAACCCTTATCTTTGCCCTTTAACCCTCCGGGCCATTTGATAATCATAGGTATCCGGCAAGTAATATTATCAGCGGTCCCGTGCTCAGCATACAAACCTAGCTCGCCCATATTTTCTCCATGATCAGAAGAAATAATTATGGCCGTATCCTCATAGATTCCCTGTGCTTTAAGCAAATCAAATACTTGACCCAGCAAATAATCAGCATACCGTATGCCGCAATCATACTGATCGATAAAGTTTTTAACTTCCGCTAAATTCTTTACTGATCCCGGATGGCGTGGGTATTTTGGATTTGTACCATCATTAAGGCCATTGATATCATTTGCACTATGAGGCCCTGATTTTTTTAAATGTTCAGCAAGCAGCGATTCGGTAATCCAATCATCGGCTAATGGTACATCTTTGAATGGATTGCCAAATGATTCCGGCGCCCGGTAAGGTGTGTGTGGATCCCAGATATGCAGGTGTAAAAACCAATCATCTTTGTCTTTGTTTCGGGTCAGCCAATCCAGTGCTGTAGGGATAACTGCTTCACCAGACTCCATGCCGCCGCTGCCTTCATTATAGGTTTCTTTAAAGCCGGCATTAAACCACCAAGCCGAATGCCGCTCGGCAAAAGTACTGATTGAAGCGGTATGCATATCCGCTTTACGGAAGAGATAGAAGAAGTTATCCCTTTCTGACATGTCGCGGAAAGACCTTTCCGGCCCTGCTAAGCGCCGGTCTGCAGCAGTTCCGCCATGGCCTACAATGCCCGTATGGATACCAAACTGGCCAGAAACTAACGCTGCCCGCGATGGCAGACAAGGGGCATCTGGACAATAACAATTTTCAAAAAGCATACCTTCTTCAGCCACTTTGTCCAGGTTGGGCGTGGTATCCCTTCCATAACCATAGCAGCCCATGTGATCCGGCCTTAGGGTGTCAATATCAAGATATAATATTCTCATTTTATTCCATCTCCTCGCTTATCCTTCATATGGGGTTCCCGGAACCCAGTTCGGAAATTCAAACATACCAAAATCTAATCCTATCGCATCGGAAGCACGCTGCCATTCGATAGTGGCGGCATCGGCTAATTGAGTAAGTTCCGATGCGATATCATTGATACTGCCGGAAAGTACGCCTTGTACAATAGACGCAAGGTTTGGCTGAACATCAATAACTTCGGCATAAAAATCAAAAACTGCTGCATCCCGCTGTGTAGCAATCGGGACCGGCACCGCTAATTGCTGAGCAATATTAAAATAGCTTAAGGTCACAGGGTGCGCCATATAACGTTCATTAATTTCAGGAATAATGGATACAAAAATACCTGCACTTACACATGCGGTTTGATAGCCGTATTCTTCACTAAACAGAGCCATAAGATACTGGGCAGCGATTTGAGGGTGTTCGGAATTTAAAGAAACACCCGCCCATGGGGGTACCTGCGGTGCGTTGAGGAAGGAAACCGCCGCATTGTCTGGCCTTGGCGGCGCCATAACACCAAAGTTGAGGTCAGGATATGACTCTGCCCAAGGGCCTATACACCAAACACCTTGGCAAATGAAAGCGGCCTGCCCTTGAGCAAACATCTCCCTTGCCTCCGGTGCGTTAATATTAATAGAATCAGGATGGAAACTGCCGTCAACGACCAATTGATTGATAAACTCCAAAGCCCCTATCACTTCCGGCATATCATATGGCGCGCGGCCATCTACGGTTAGGGCAAGGTTAGCATGAGCGATCTGTCCACCGGACATTTGTACAAGGGCGCGGGCCAGTTCATTTAAACGGTTAAGCTGCCTTCCGCCGTCTATTATGCCAAAAAACTGACCATTGCCAGCTTCAGTAACCCTTCTTGCCACATCTAAAAATTCCGAATACGTCGTAGGCAATTCTGTTATACCTGCGGCATCCAGCACATCTCTGTTATAAAAAAACAAAGTGGAGTTAATCGGAAAAGATTCGGATATCGTGTAGATTACGCCATTTCTCATGGTTTGACCTTCCACCAATACCCGAGGGTCAATGGTCGCAATAAATTCTTCTGTTAACAGCGGGGTCAATGGCTGATACCATCCCTCGTTAAGGGCCATACCCAGTGTCAAGCCACCCGGTATAGGAAAAACATCCGGTGCGTCGCCTGCCCTTATCATTGTGATAATGGAGGTACGAAACTGGTCAACCGTCACCTGGGTGTATTCCACGTTGATATGTGGGTTACGCTCCATAAAGTACTCGTGAAACGCTAAACGCTGTGTAAGCTGCCCGTCACTCCAGTCCAGCACTTGCAAGGTAACCGACTCAAGCGGTGCATCGTCTTCATCATCAGCGCTTGGGGCCTCTTGAGGTGCTGCAGGCTCGGTGGCTGCAGGCGCTGGTGTAGGTGCTGCAGGTGCAGTATCCCCTACCGTAGGCACTCCACATCCAGCAGCTATGACCACCAAAAGCACCATCACTAACGACAAGCCTAAAACTTTTTGATACCACTTCATAAATACTAACCTCCTATTTAATATTAGGCAGAGTCAAATCCACCTTAGAAACCATGTCAAATTATTGCTTCCTAATCTCCCATCGCTAACTTTTTACGGCACCGGCGATACCTTCTACAAAATATCTTTGCATAAAGATAAACAGTATGATGATGGGAAACACCGAAATGCTGGCGCCAGCGGCAATACCTGTCCAGTCAACAGTGTTTTCCCCTCTAAAGGCAAACAAACCGACAGCCAGGGTACGCGAAGCGGGATTGCCCAGCGTAAGGACAAGGGGCACCATAAAGGAGTTCCAAGACCAAATCGTTTCCATAATAACCACGGTGGTGGCAATTGGTTTAGCCAGCGGAAGCATAATCGCTGAGAAGGTCCGGAAAAATCCGCAGCCATCAATGTTGGCCGCATCTTCCAACTCCTTAGGCAGTTGGTTAAAGAAACCTGCAAACAGCAGTAAAAATATAACCTTTCCGCTTCCGGCTTGGGCCAAAATCAGGCCTGTCCGTGTCCCTAAAAGCCCCAGGCTTCTGATTAATTCGTAAACCGGTATGATGGTGGTTACGATAGGTAATGTGATACTCCCAACCAAAATCCCTATGACTAAACGCTTGCCAACAAAATCGTAGCGTCCAAGTGCATAACCTGCCATAGAAGTCATTATCAAGGCCAATATTACGGCAAAAAACGTAACCACAATAGTGTTAAAAAAATATACTCCAAAATTGGCCATACTCCAAACACGGATAATATTGTCTAAGTTAAACGTTTCGGGGATCAAGCTCAATCGATTGGCAAAAAACTCTTGTTGGGTTTTAAACGATGCAGACAGCATCCATGCAAAGGGATACATCCAAAATATAGCTATCGTAATCAAAATCAAATGCGTAAGCCCTGTAAAAAAATACTTTTTTGTTTTGCCGTCATTCATACTAAGGCCCCCCTTATCTCCTGTTTTGTAACGCAGTTTTGACCGAATTGAGTATAATACCCAATACAATAACCACCGCACCAAACAATAATGCCGCCGCACTGGCATAGCCCAAGCGCGGTAAGCCCATATCACTGGTAAAAGCCATGCGATACACATATGTGGCAATCACTTCGGTTGCAAAAAACGGGCCGCCGCCGGTCATGGTTATCACTATATCAAAGACCCTTAAGGCATGAATGATACATAAAACGGCGATAACACCGCCGATAGGGGCGATCATCGGTAAAACTATGGATATAAAGGTACGCGCGTTGCCGGCCCCATCCATCTTGGCCGCTTCATATAAATCCTGAGGTACACTTTGGAGGCCGGCCAGCCAATAGATCATAAAAACGCCGCAGCCATTCCAAGTCGCAATAAGCGCCACTGTAAACATGGCCGTATCGCCACTGCCCAAAAAATTTAAAGGTTCCGGAAGGATACGCAGGGTAGTCAGCATATGATTTACAGGGCCCTGCACACTCCATATAAATACCATGATGATACCTACTATAGCTGTAGTCGTGATGACGGGAACAAAATAAGCGGTACGATACAATGTGCGCCCACGCAATGTGGCGTTATTGAGTAAATAAGCTAAAAAGAGCGAAATGCCCAGCTGCATCGGCACCACCATAGCCATGTACCTGAAGCTGTTTAAAAACGCATTCCAAAACATGCGATCCGAAATGAGCTGTACATAGTTTTGCAGCCCAATAAATGTGGCACTTGTAAAACCAGACCAATCAAGCAATGAATAATAGATGCTTAAAATGATAGGCCAGCCAGTAAAAAACACATAAAATCCAAGCTGAATCAATAAAAAGCCCCAACACCAAGCATTAAGTTTCAGTTTTTTTAACCTTTTGCTCTTTTTGGACTGCGCTAACCTCATATGCTCTGCATGAACCATAAACTCTCCCGCCTTCTTTCTTTATCCTTTTATCCCCGTAAAAGAAATACCTGCAATAAATTTCTTTTGAACAAAGAAATAAATTAAAATTACAGGAAGCGTCATCAACAAAGCCGCAGCCATGACCAGCGCCCACTCTGTCCTATACATGGTGGTAAACATTTGGAGCCCAATGCTTAAGGTATACATATCTGCTGATCTAAGGTAAAGCAATGGGCCTAAAAAATCGTTCCAAGCGAACATAAAACGGAACAATGCCACTGTTAAAAGGCCTTGTATCACAAGCGGCAGGCAGATTTGCGCATATATCCGGATTTCTGAAGCACCATCCACCCTGGCGGCATCCTCCAAATCTCTTGGCAGCCCCATAAAAAACTGCCGAAGTAAAAATATCATAAAAGGACGGCCAAAAAAGGACTGAAGAAATAAAGGAACAAAAGTGCCTATAAGGCCAACCCGCGAAAACAATATAAACGTAGGTATCATCGTCACTTCCTGAGGCACCATCATTACCGCGATGGTTATAAAAAAGAGCGCGTCTCTGCCTTTCCATTCCAGCCTAGATAGCCCATAAGCGACTAAGGGGCAGACCAACACAGTCCCTATTACATCCATAAGCGCTACAAATGCGGTATTACCCATATACCTAAAAAATGGGATGGTATTGATTGCCCTTACAAAATTTTCCCACATAATCGGCTCCGGTATCCATACAGGGGGGACCAGCAATACCTGCGCATCAGATTTTAACGCGGTCGACAGCATCCAAAGGAAAGGTAATAAAAAGGCCGCGCCCAAAATAATTAGCACCGCATGGTTAAGAAGATTGCTTATTCTCCTCGTTACAGTCATAGTCATCATTTTTTCCTGCTTCCCACTCTAAGAATAATGTACCCACCGTTTTGAAGTGCGGAACACAATAACCGTAAGCACCAAAATAATTAAGAAAAGTATCCAAGCCATAGCGGAAGCATAACCCATTCGCATAAAACCAAAGGCATTATTATAGATATGCATCACATAAAAAGTTAAAGAATTTACAGGAGACCCATCTCCGAAGGTTAATGTAAAAGGCAAAGTAAATACCTGCAGCGCACCAATCATACCCATCACTAAATTATAAAAAATTACAGGTGTCAGAAGCGGCAGTGTGATATGAAATATTTTTTGAAAAGCATTGGCGCCATCTACCTCGGCAGCTTCATAGTATTCTGTAGAAACGCCTTGTAACCCAGCAAGGTTGACAACGACTGCTGTCCCTACACCCCATGCCGAAATAATTGCCATAGACGGCCTAGTCCATTGGGGGCTGGCCAACCAAGGCACAGGCGAAATATTTACGGCAGCCAACATACTATTGATGAGCCCGAAGTGAGTATTCATAAGCCAGCGCCATACAGTCGCTGTCGCTACAATGGGTACAAGGGTTGGGATAAAGAAAATGGTACGGTAAATCCCTTGAAACAATATTTTACGGTTCAGTGAAAGTGCAATACATATAGCAAAAATCAAGTTTATAGGAACGCTCATCACCGTAAAGTGCAGCGTATTTCTTATACTTATCCAAAAGAGATCATCCCGCAGGAGCCTCCGATAATTATCAAGCCCTACAAATTCTCCCGGGTTAATTACACTGTAGCTTGTAAAGCTGTAATAAACCGACGCCAAAAGGGGATAGGCATAGAAAATTAAAAGCCCTAAAATCCATGGAGAAACAAATAGCATTCCTGCCCTGACTTTACGTTTTTCCATGCTAAATTTTTTTACTTTGCGTACACGTACGCTTTTTGTCAACTCCATGTAAACCTCCGTTATTACCATTTGACCTATATAATAAATCAGGGACGAGAGGTACCCCGCCCCTGATTTTCCGGTCAAATTATTTTATACGTGTCCGGATTAGTATCAGTCAAAACTTCTGAGTTCATCGTTCATTTCTTCGTTTAATTGCCTGAGCAAATCAGCCGGCTCTCCCATCTCGTGGATAGAATTTTCTAAAACACGGATCAATCCATCCCAAACCATCTGTCCGATGGGTATAGGAGGGCGGATCCTGGCCGAAGGCAGGAGGCTCATAAAAGCATCATATAATGGATCGTCACCATAAAACCTTTGATTAACATTATCCAGCACCGACAATGTCGTGTTGATTTCCAAATTCATCACTTGGGCTTCTTCACTCATGGTATACAGCATAAAATCTAAAGCTTCCTCAGGATTAGATGCCCCGCGTGGGATAACAAAGCCCCAGCCGCCTGCCCAAGTAATATTTTCACCTTGGCGCAAGGATGGGATGGGCACAATACCATAATTCAAATCCGGAGCAAACTGAGCCAAATTGCCTATATCGAAATTACCCCTTACCGCCATAGCCAGATAGCCTGAAACAAAGGGATCCTCCGCACCGCCGCCAAAGCCCAGAGACATTTCAACAAATTCCTGAATACCAAAGCCTCTGGCATATTCAACAATCCACTCTACAGCTTCGATAATTGCCGGATCATCAAGGGTCATTACATTGTTTTCTCTATCCCAAAACTCGCCGCCAAAGGACCAGCCCCAGGTGTAGATTGGCCTGCCGGCATTTTGCCAAGGGACAAACCCGACCTGCTCGAAGCGATTGCCATCCCTGATCGTAAGGGCATGAGCTACTGCTTCTAACTCGGCAATTGTCCGTGGGGCATCATCATCTGTAAGGCCTGCCTCGGCAAAAAGGTCTCTGTTATAAAACAACGCGCGGACATCTGTGTTAAAAGGTACAACGTAGTAATCGCCTCTAAAATAGGCTCCTTCACGCAAAAAAGGATAGAGGGCAGAAAAATCGGCGTTTGCGGCCGCCTTCATTTCATTTAGGCCTACTAAAGCCCCTTGGGCCGCCCAGGTAGGCACCTGAAAGACGTCTAAAAGCGCGATATTTGGCGGATCGCCAGATGCAATAGCCGCCATCAATTGATCCATCGTTTGCGTATTGCCCGTCGCTCTATGCGCTACAAAATCAGCGGAAACTTCAATATTTCTGGTGTTGGAGGCATTGTATGATTCTACAATGGCCTCAAGCGCATCTAAGCCAGTACCCGCACCCCAGGTATGCCAAAATGTGAGGTGAGTAGGTTCCGCTGCCCCATTATCCGCAGGACTGGTTCCACCGCCGGCGGGCGCACCTCCGCCTCCACAAGCGGCAAGCAGCATAATAGCAGCCATAGATACTGCAAAAAGTAAAAATTTTTGTTTCTTTTTCATTCTTGACCTCCAATTCAAAAATTGTAATTTATCAAACAGCTACAAAGTATGGCGAATATGCACATTGTCCGTAGCATATCGACTTAATGTAAGGCTATAGCGATACCGATCCCCTCGGTAAAGGGTGCGAGAATAAGCAATCGGAAGATTCCCTTCCACATAGGCTACCCGGCAGCGTACCAGCATCGGCGTTTTAGCATTAATCCTCAGCAAAGCGCAATCCTGAGGATTAGGCATTTCGGCAGTAATAGTCTGCTCAGCGGACAGCAATTTATATCCTCGCTGCTCCAATAATCGATATAGGATAACCTCGCGGAAATCCATCTGATCAAACTGATAAGCAACACTGCGGGGAATATAGGTGTAATCAACCCCCAAAGCCTTATTCTCTACATTTATTTCCCTCACCAACAAAAACATCTCCGGATCATTGTGAGCTCGCATGGCAGATACAATATCCGGCGGCGCTATTTCATAACCCTGTTGGATTACCAATATCTCACACGCTATACCTTGAACGGCAAACTCCTCAACAAAGCCCAGCAAACTGTCCAACTTAGTTTCGATCCGCTGAGTGGCGACAAAATTGCCCTTACCCTGCTTTTTAGATATAACGCCGTCTTGCACTAAGGAGTTGAGCGCTTGCCGCACGGTTACGCGGCTAATCGCATACTGCTCAGCCAATTCACGCTCACTGGGAATAAAATCGCCGGGCTTGTACTTCCCTTGCTCTATCATCTGCAGTATAGCGTCCCTGAGCTGCTCAAACAACGGCTTTCCTGTTCCTGGATACAGCATACCAACCACCCAACTGGTATTATTATCAATACCAGTTGAGTTTAGCATGATTAATTTAAATGTGTCAATCACTATTACGCCGGCAATTAAATACGTCAACTAATTTGCCGGGGTAATATTCAACTGGTCGAATTTTTCGACCAGTTGAATGTAAATCCTATAGTGAATTAATTCGAAATCAGCCCCGCCTGTCGGTCAAAA
>Ga0123355_10018783_pt1 | contig 10987 bp, 8 predicted proteins | sample TergutEmb28metaG_3_FD_89872 | JGI IMG/M metagenome (GOLD analysis project Ga0123355, IMG submission 89872) | Embiratermes neotenicus P1 segment gut microbial communities from Petit-Saut dam, French Guiana - Emb289 P1 | ecosystem: Host-associated > Arthropoda: Insects > Digestive system > Gut ...
CCCCCATCTCCCTCCCCGACGGCCTACTCGGCAGCGGCCCGCGCCGCTCGCTGTGGCTGGCCGAGGCGCTGGACGGCGCCGCCGCCCACGAACATCCACGGCTGGTCGGGGCGCAGACCGCCGACGTCTGTGTCGTCGGCGGCGGCTTCACCGGGCTGTGGACCGCGCTCGAGCTGCGCGCCCTGGACCCCGGTGTGAGCGTCGCCCTGGTCGAGGCCGACATCTGCGGCGCCGGCGCCAGCGGCCGCAACGGCGGCTTCGCGATGACCTGGTGGTCGAAGTTCCTGTCGCTGCGGAAGCTGTGCGGTCCGGAGGCGGCGATCGAGCTCGGGGAGCGCTCGGCCCGCGCCGTCGCCCAGATCGGCGAGTTCTGCGACCGGCGGGGTCTCGAGGGGTGCTTTGAGCAGAGCGGCTGGGTGTGGGCGGCGACCAACCCGAGCCAGGTCGACGCCTGGGACGAGACGCTGCACGCGCTCGACGCCGCCGGCCTGGCTCCGTATCGGACGCTGTCCCACGCCGAGCTGTCCGAGCTGACCGGCTCGCCGGTCCATCTCGCCGGGGTGCTCGATCCGGCGATCGCCTCGGTGCAGCCCGCGCGGCTCGCCCGCGAGCTGGCGCGAGCCGTCCGGGACGCCGGCGTCAGCGTGTTCGAGCGCTCGCCGGTGCGGTCGATCGAGCCCGACGCGAGGGCGAGCGACGGCGGCCACCGCGCCCGCGTCGTGACGGCGGGCGGCGCGGTCGTGGCCGACCAGGTCGTGGTGGCGCTGAACGCCTGGGCGGCCCGGATCCCCGAGGTCGGCCGCGGCCTCGTCGTCGTCGCCAGCGACATGATCGCGACCGAGCCGGCGCCGGAGCGGCTGCAGGAGATCGGCCTCGACGACCAGGTGGCGATCTCCGACTCCCGCCGTCTCGTCAACTACTACCGGCGGACCGCCGACGGCCGGGTCGTTTTCGGCAAGGGCGGTGGGACGCTGGCGCTCGGGGGCCGGATCGGGGCGAGGTTCGACGACCCGGGCGGCCGCGCCGAGGAGGTCGGCAGACAGCTGCGGCGGATTTACCCGGGCCTCTGGGACGTCCCCGTGGCCCGCCGCTGGAGCGGCCCGGTCGACTACTCGCTGAGCGGCCTGCCGTTCTTCGTCCGGCTCGACGCGATCCCGAGCGTGCTCGTCGGGGCGGGCTTCTCCGGCAACGGCGTCGGCCCGTCGCGCCTGGCCGGTGAGGCGCTGGCCAGAATCGCGCTGGAGGGCGGCGACGGCGGGCTCCCCGCCGCCCTGACCCGGGTTCCGGCCAAGCCGCTGCCGCCCGAGCCGATCAGGTATCTCGGTGGCCGCGCGGTTCGCGCCGCGGTCGCGCGCAAGGAGCGGGCCGAGGACCTCGGCGGGCGGGGGAGCCCGGTGACGACATTCCTCGCCGCGCTCGACCCCACCAGCTTCGCCGACCGCCGGGTCGGCGCCGGGGCGCCGGGCCCACACTAGGGTTTCCAGCGATGGCAGACCCGACCAACACGGAGATCGCCGAGGCGCTCGACGAGCTCGGCGACCTGTACGAGCTCGACGGCGCCGTGATCCATCGGATCGTCGCCTACCGCAACGCGGCCAAGGCGGTACGCGAGGCGTCGACGTCGGTCGCGGCGCTGGCCCGCGACGGCCGCGCCACCGAGCTCCCGGGGATCGGCGGGATCATCCAGGAGAAGGTGATCGCGCTGGCCGACACCGGCGAGATCCCAGCGCTGGAGAAGCTGCGCGGGAAGTTCCCGCCGGGGCTGGTGGCGATCACCCGCCTGCCCGGGCTCGGGCCCAAGCGCGCCCGCCGCCTGTTCGAGGAGCTGGGGATCGACTCGCCGGAGGCGCTGCGCGAGGCCGCCGAGGAGCACCGGATCCGGGACCTGCGGGGCTTCGGCGCCAAGGCCGAGGACGCCCTGCTGGCGGCGCTCGACGCGTACGACGAAAACGGCCCGGCACGGCGGGTGGTGCTGCACCGGGCGCTGGCCGTCGGCGAGGAGCTGGTCGCCGCCCTGCGGGCGAACCCTGCCGCCGACCAGGTCGAGCTCGCCGGCTCCGCGCGGCGGATGGCCGAGAGCGTCAAGGACCTCGACATCGTCGCCACCGCCTCGGACCCGGCGGCGCTGGCGCGCGCCGCCGCAGCGCTGCCGCAGGTCGAGACCGCATCGACTCCGGGCGACAACGCGGTTCGGGTCCGGACCCACACCGGCCTGCAGGTCGACCTGAGGATCGTCGAGCCCGATCAGTTCGGCAACGTCCTCCAGCATCTGACCGGCTCCAAACAGCACAACGTCGCGCTGCGGGACTTCGCCGTCCGCCGCGGGCTGCACGTGTCCGAGTACGGCGTGCTCGACGACGCCACCGGCGAGACCCACCGCTGCTCGACCGAGGCGGAGGTCTACGGGCTGCTGGGGATGGCGTACATCGAACCGGAGCTGCGCGAGGACCGCGGCGAGCTCGAGGCCGCGCTGAACGGCGGCGCCGGGCTCCCGAAGCTCGTCACCGTCGACGATCTGCGAGGCGATCTGCACTCCCATACCTTCGCCTCCGACGGAACTGCGTCGGTCGCCGAGATGGCGCGCGCCGCGCTCGCGGCAGGGTATGAGTACCTGGCGATCACCGACCACTCGGCGTCGATGGGCTTCGGCGCCGACCTCTCCGACGACGACCTGCGGCGGCAGATCGAGCAGATCCGGTCGACGGACATCCCGGGGATCCAGCTGCTGGCCGGCTCCGAGGTCAACATCCTCCCCGACGGGTCGCTCGATTATCCGGACGAGCTGCTGGCGGAGCTCGACTGGGTCGTGGCGAGCGTGCACACGTCCTTCCGGATGAGCGCCGCCGAGATGACCGCCCGGATCGTGCGCGCCGTAGAGAACCCCTACGTCGACTGCATCGGCCACCTGAGTGGGCGCAAGATCGAGCACCGGGCACCGTATGAGTTCGAGTTCGAGGCGGTGCTCGAGGCCTGTCTGCGGACCGGGACGATGCTCGAGATCAACGCGAACCCGGATCGCCGGGATCTCAGCGAGCTGCACGCCCGCTCCGCGGCGGCGGCCGGCCTGCCGCTGGTGATCAGCACCGACTCGCACCGCGTCGACGGGTTCGAGGTGGTCAGGTACGGGGTCGCGACGGCGCGCCGGGCCTGGCTCAGCGCGCCCCAGATCGCGAATACGCGGGGCTGGGACGACGTCGCGGCGATGCGGTCCCGGGTCCGTCGCCAAAATCCGTAGCCCCGCGCAGCTGGATCCACAGGAACCAGGCGAGCCCGCCGAGCGTCCCGATCAGCGCGATCCAGAAGTTCAGCCGCATTCCGAGGATGTACTCGGAGTAATCGATCCGCAGCGTCTCCTCGAAGATCCGGAACGCCGAGTAGCCGGCGACGTACAGCGGGAACAACCCCGGCGGCCTGATCTTGCGGCGGTTGTCGAGCCACACGAGGGCGCCGGCCAGCAGCAGGTTCCAGATGATCTCGTACAGGAACGTCGGCTGGAAGGTCGCGTACTGGAGGTAGTGGGGCGGGCGGTGCTCCGGGGAAATTTTCAGCGCCCACGGCAGGTTCGAGGGCTTGCCGAACAGCTCCTGGTTGAAGTAGTTGCCGACCCTCCCGAACGACTGGGCGACCAGCAGGCCGGGCGTGGCCGCGTTGATGAACCGCATCACGTCCGGGCGGTCGAGGTGCTTGGTCAGCCGCCACACCCCGACGGCGACCCCCGCCGCGATCCCGCCCCAGATCCCGAGCCCACCGTCCCAGATCGCGAACGGCCGCCACCAGTGATCTGGGATCTGGCTCGGGGTCGTGACAAGGAAGTAGATCCGGCCGCCGATCAGGCCGGCCGGGAAGCCCCACCACGCGACCTCGTAGCAGAGGTCTGGGTCTCCGCCGACCTTCGCCCAGCGGCGGCGACCGATCAGGATCGCGGCCGCCACCGCGATCACGTACATGATCCCGTAGGCGTGGAAGAAGAACGGCCCGAGGTGGAAGCCGCTGCTCGACGGGCTGGGGATGTAGGCGTCCGGGATCACGGGATGTCGTTCAGGCGCTGCGCCGCGCCGCGCGGGTGGACCGCTTCGCCCCGTTCATCTCCCTCAGGTTCGACCGGAACCCGGGCGTGCGGACCAGCCTGATCGGCTGCAGCGGCGAGGTCCGCTCAATGTAGAAGCGCGCTCCGTCGCGCTCCTCGATGGCGGTCACCGCCGCCGACTGCCGGCGCCAGGCGAGCGCCCAGATGATCGCAAACCCGGCCGCGATCGCCGGCACCTGTGGCTCGGCGAAGGCGACGGCGCCGGCTCCGATCGTGCACACCAGCAACGGCCACAGCCGGTTCAGAACCGTCCGGGTCGGGTTCAGCTCCGGCAGCGTCGGGCGGGTCCGCGCGTTCGCGAGCAGATTCGCGATCGGCGTCGAGGTCGCCTGTCGGCGCCCGAGTCGGGTGCCGATCGCCGCCGACACCAACCACCAGCCGAGGGCGATCTCGAGCACGAGGTTGTTGTCGGCGCCGTTGGCGCCGGCGAGCGTCAGCACCGCCAGCAGGCTGGCGGACGCCGCGCTGGTCAGGACCGTCGTACGGAGGAACTCGGAGAACCGCATCCGCCCATCTCAGCCCTGGCGAACATCAGTCCGCCAGCAGCGCGGCGAGCAGGTCCTGCATGCCGGCGGTGCCGTCGACGACGATGTCGGCCGCGTCCTCGATCTCGTGCGGGCCGTCCTCGGAACGGACGCCGACGCACACGGCCCGCTCGAGCACACCGTCCTCGACGAGCTGCTTGAGCGCGTGGAACGCGTCCAGATCGGTCGTGTCGTCGCCGGCGTACAGCGCCATCGCGACCCGGCGTCGCGCGAGCAGCGCCGAGATCCCGGCGCCCTTGTCGATCCGCACCGGCGGGCGCGCCTCCATCACCTTGCGACCCCAGTGGACCTCGAAGCCGGTCTCCTGGGCGTGCGCCGCGATCACGTCGATCGCCGCCCGGGCGGCCTGCTCGTCGGTGGCCCCACGCCAGTGGAACGCCACGATCGGGCCCTTGTCCTCGATTCGCACCCGCCGGCGCCGCAGCTCGGCGGTGTCGCTCTGCTGCCGGAACTCATCGATCCGCGCGACCCACTGCTCGAGCGCCGGATCCAGCACCGACTCGGTCCAGCCGGCCTCCAGCAGCTCGGCTCCGTGCGAGCCGATGTAGGTGATCGTCCCGATCGACACCATCGCCCGGGCCTCCGAAGCCCGCCTGCCGCTGACGCACGCGACCAGGCCATAGCACCTGGAGATCGCGATCAGGAGCTTGCGGGTCGCCTCGGGCACGCTGGCGTCAGCCGCGTTCTCGACGATCGGCGACAGCGTCCCATCGATGTCCAGCAACACGGCGGAACCCGATCTGTTCGATCGCAGCGGCGCGAGCGCCTCGTGGAGGAGCGCTGACGTCACGGTTACTAGTATGCCCGCTCCCGGCGGACCCGGCCGGGCGGATGCAGCGTCGTGCCGGCAGCCGGGGATAGCATCGCGCCATGAAGCAGCGCAGCGTGCTGGTCGTGTTCACCGGCCTGATGCTCGTGATGCTGATGGCGGCGCTCGACTCGACGATCGTCTCGACCGCGCTGCCGACGATCGTCGGCGACCTCGGCGGCCTCAGCCACATCTCCTGGGTCGTCACCGCCTACCTGCTCGCGCAGACGGCGGTCACGCCCGTCTACGGCAAGCTCGGCGACCAGTACGGGCGCAAGATCGTCCTCCAGGTCGCGCTGGTGATCTTCCTGGCCGGGTCGGCGCTGTGCGGGATCGCACAGAGCCTGACGGAGCTGATCGTGTTCAGGGCGATTCAGGGACTCGGCGGCGGCGGCCTGATGGTCGGCGCGATGGCCTCGATCGGCGACGTCGTCGCGCCCCGCGACCGAGGGCGCTACCAGGGCGTGTTCGGGGCGGTGTTCGGGCTCGCGAGCGTGATCGGGCCGCTGCTCGGCGGGTTCTTCACGGACTCGCTGAGCTGGCGCTGGATCTTCTACGTGAATCTGCCGATCGGCGTGGCCGCGTTCGTGGTGTTGGCGAGAACGCTGCCGAGTCAGACAGAGCGCAGCGAGCACCAAATCGACTACATCGGCGCGGCGCTGCTGGCGGCGGCGCTCAGCGGGATCGTGCTGGTCTGCACGCTGGGCGGCGTCTACTACGGGTGGTCATCGGGGTTCATCATCGCGCTCGTCCTCGTCTCGATCGCGCTGGTGGTCGCGTTCGTGTGGGTCGAGGGGCGGGCGGCCGAGCCGGTGCTGCCGCCGCGGCTGTTTCGCAACCGGGTGTTCAGCGTCTGTAGCGCCGTCGGCCTTGTCGTCGGCTTTGCGCTGTTCGGCTCGGTCACCTATCTGCCGCTGTTCCTGCAGGTCGTCGGCGGGGCCAGCCCGACCGGCTCGGGCCTGCAGATCCTGCCGCTGATGGCGGGGCTGCTGATCACATCGATCTCCTCGGGCCAGCTGATCTCCAGAACGGGCCGCTACCGCCCGTTCCCGATCGCGGGCACGTTCGTGATGATCGTCGGCCTGTTCCTGCTGTCGCGGATGGACGCGAGCACCACCCGGCTGGTGTCCTCCGCGTACATGTTCGTGCTCGGACTCGGGCTCGGGATGGTGATGCAGGTCCTCGTCCTGGTGGTCCAGAACGCGGTCGACTACCAGGATCTGGGCGTCGCGACCTCGGGGGCGACGCTGTTCAGGTCCGTCGGCGGCTCGGTCGGGACCGCGATCCTCGGATCGGTCTTCTCCAGCCGCCTGAAGGCCAGCCTCGCGACCAACCTGGCGCTCAGTCCGCAGACGGCGCGACTACCGCCGGCGGAGGTCAGGAGGCTGGAGGGCGCGATCGGCAACCCGGCCTCGCTGAAGCAGCTGCCGCCCGCCGTCCACGACGTCTACCTGAAATCGTTCACGCACGCGCTCGACCGGGTGTTCCTCGTCGCCGCCGGTGTCGCCGTCGTCGCGTTCCTGCTGAGCTGGCTGATCCCGCAGCGGCAGCTGCGGGACAGCGTCACCGCCTCGACCGGGATCGGCGAGAGCTTCGCGGTGCCCAAGCAGGGCGATTCGCTGGCCGAGATGGCGCGCGCGCTGAGCGTCCTGATCGGACGCGACGCGCGCCGGCGGTTCGTCGAGCAGCTTGCCGCGCGGGCGGGGGTCGACCTGTCGGCCGCCGCCGCCTGGCTGCTGGCGCGGATGTCACGGGAGCCGGGCACCACGCTGCCACAGCTGTGCAGTGCCTACGACGTCCCGCTCGAGCGCGGCGAGCGGGCGCTGGAGGAGCTGCTGGAGCGCGGGATGATCGTCGAGGTCGCCACTCCCGAGGGGAATGGGTCTGGGGGCCCGAATTTGGCGGCCACGTCGCCGCCAAATTCACCCCTGAGCGCGGCGCCGTACGAGCTGACCAGCGAGGGACACGAGGCCGCCGAGAAGCTGATCGCCGAGCGCCGCGCCAGCCTCGCCAGGCTGCTGGACGGCTGGGATCACGAGCACTACGAGGACCTCGCGAAGCTGCTGACGCGGCTGGCCGAGGAGATCGCCCACCCGGCCGCGCTGTCGCGACAATAGGGTCATGCGAGCCGCCGTCGTCCGCGAGGTTTCAGGGCCGTTCGTCATCGAGGAGCTCCGCGACCCGGTGCCTGCGGCCGGCGAGATCCTCGTCCGGGTGGCCGCGTGCGGGGTCTGCCACAGCGACCTGCACACGCTCCAGGGCAAGCTCGCGTTCCCGTTCCCCTGCGTGCTCGGCCACGAGATCTCCGGGACCGTCGTCGGGCTCGGCGACGGCGTCAGCGGCGTCCGCGAGGGCGACCGCGTGGTCGCGGCGTTCATCATGCCCTGCGGACGCTGCCGCAACTGCCGCGGGGGCCGCGAGGAGTTGTGCGAGCCGTTCCTCGCGCAGAACCGGCTGCGCGGGACGCTCTACGACGGGCGCACCCGGCTGTTCGACCCCGACGGAAACCCGATCGCGATGTACTCGATGGGCGGTCTCAGCGAGCTGTCGGTGATGCCCGAGCTCGCCGTCGCCGCCGTCCCCGAGGAGCTGTCGCTGACCGATTCCGCGATCTTCGGGTGCGCGCTGCTGACCGCGTTCGGCGCCCTGCGCCACGTCGCCGACATCCAGGCGGGCGAGTCTGTCGCGGTGATCGGCACCGGCGGCGTCGGGCTCAACGTCGTGCAGCTCGCGAGGGCGCTCGGCGCCGGCCAGGTGCTGGCCGTCGACCTCGTCGCCGACAAGCTCGAGACGGCCGCCCGGATGGGGGCCACGGCGACGGTCGACGCGAGCGCCGTCGACGCCGTGCAGGCGGCCCGGGAGCTGACCGACGGCCGCGGCGCCGACATCGTGGTCGAGGCGATCGGGGACCCGGCGACCTTCCGCCAGGCCACCGAGATCGCCGCCGACGGCGGCCGCTGCGTGATGATCGGGCTCGCTCCGGCGGGCCGCCTCGGCGACGTCGAGATCACCCGGCTGGTGCGGCGCAAGCTGCAGATCCTCGGCTCCTACGGCGGGCGCCCGCGCTCCGACCTCGCCGAGCTGATGGCGCTGGCGCTGCGCGGAGCGATCGACCCGAGCGCCGCGATCAGCCGGCGCTTCCGGCTCGAGCAGGCCGGCGAGGCGTACGCGGCGCTCGACCGCGGCGAGATCGTCGGGCGCGCGATCGTCGAGATGTGAGCAATCCGGGCTGCGGTGGCCCCGCGGATGCCCGCGGCGGCGGCCCAGCGTCTGCCAAATCCCATAAACTCGACTGGCTTTATTGATTTTGTGTAGTCTGTCCCTAAGGCGGCGGCGCCGCGGACCGCTGTCGACCGATAAGGCCACTATCGAAAGGGACATCCACAGATGGCTCAAGGGTTTACTCACGGCGCCCTCCGGCGCCTGCGCCGCACCGCCCTCACGAGTGCGGTCGCGCTGGGCGCTGGGGCGACGGCGCTGCTCGTCGCTGCGCCTCTCGCAGACGCCGCACCGACATCGCCGCCGCCGCTGACCTTCCTGACCTCCGCGGGTCCGGTCGGCCACGGGGACATCTTCATCACGCCGACCGGAGACACCAGCACATACGCCAACGGTCCCGAGATCCTCGGCCCCGGCGGCAACGTCGTCTGGTTCCATCCGATCCCGCAGGGCGACACGTCCGGCGATTTCCGCACGCAGGTGTACGACGGCCGTCCGGTCCTGACCTTCTGGGTCGGCACCGGCTTCGGCGGCCTGTCGAGCGGCACCGACTACATCTACAACGACCACTACCAGCAGATCGCGACGGTCAACGCCGGCGACGGACTCAGCGCCGACGGCCACGAGTTCCTGATCACACCCTGGAACACGGCGCTGATCCTGTCCTACCAGGAGAGCACCGCGAACCTGACCTCGATCGGCGGCCCGGCCGACCAGACGGTGATCGACGGGGTCGTGCAGGAGATCGACATCAGGACCGGCAGGGTCCTGTTCCAATGGAACAGCGCCGATCACGTCCCGTACAGCGACAGCGAGCAGGCGCTGCCCGCGTCCGCCAGCACTCCCTGGGACTGGTTCCACATCAACGCCGTCAAGCTCGACACCGACGGCAACCTGCTGATCGACTCCCGCGCGACCTGGACGCTGTTCAAGGTCAACCGGCACACCGGCAACACCATCTGGCAGCTCGGCGGCAAGGACTCGAGCTTCAAGATCCAGGCGGCGCCGGGGCAGACGCTGAACAAGGCCGGCGACATCTTCGCCTGGCAGCACGACCCGGAGGCGCTCGGCCACGGCTACTACTCGGTGTTCGACAACGAGTCGGCTGGTGAGTTCAACCTCGGGGTCGACGTCTCCTCCGAATTCCCCGTCAGCCGTGTGGTCAAGTTCAAGCTCGATCTGCGGGATCGCACCGCGACCCTGTTGCAGTCCGACAACCAGCCCGAGAACCTCGAGGCCTCGTCGCAGGGCGACGGCCAGCCGCTCCCGGGTGGCGGCGTATTCGCCGGTTGGGGCAACCTGAACCGGATCTCCGAGTTCGACGGCGCCGGGAACGTCGTGTTCGACGCGGAGTTCCCGACGGGTGTCAACAGCTACCGCGCCTACCTGCTGCCGTGGGGGCCGCGGCATTGACCTGAGCCGGCCGTCGCGTCCGGACGCCCCCCGCGGCGTCCGGGCGCCCGCCGCCAGGCGGCTGTTGCGTAGAGGTGAGAGCCAAAGCGCGTTGGGCCTCGGACTTGGGAAGGGGACCGAGCAGCCCACCAACCCCAGCCCCACCGACCCGTTCATGTCGCAGGCGCGCGCAGCGCGCCGGTCACCCTCGGAGACAAACATCCGACGCGGCGCGCCAACCACCAGCCACCCGCGACCCGCACCGACCGGCTGCGTCGCCTCCCAAGCCCAACCCAAACAAACCCGAGATTTACCGCAACAGCCCCAGGGCGACCAAAACGTCCAGAGCGAGCGCCCCGGGGCAGGGGGTCTTGCAGAAAGGGTCGCTGGCGGTCCCAAACGTCGAGACCCCCCTTGCGCCTGCGCACCTTCTCGACGTTTTGGTCCCTAGGCGAGCCACAAGCAGGCACGCCGACCGCTCAGTCGTCGAAAATCAGCCGCGCGGTCCAGCCCTCGCCCCCGAGGAACCGCGCCGACGCCGGGTTCAGGACGAACTCGATCGTCCGCTCGTCCTCGCAGGCGACGGTGACCCGCCGCCCCTCGTCCTCGACCGCCACGATCACGCCGGCGACGCTCGTCCCGAGATACGCCACCGTGACCTCGGCGCCAACTCGCGGCTGTCGCCGCAGCGGCATCTCAACTCGCGGTCAACCGTCGAGGCCGTGCTCGAGCACGCCCTTCACGCCCGCATCGAGGGCGTTCAGCCGGTACAGCGCCAGCGCCTCGGCGGACGCGAACCGCCCGGCTGGAGCGGCCGATGGCCCGTGGTGGCACAGGACACAGTGAAGCAACGCCAGCCGCCGCTCCTCGTCCAGCACGTCGCCGAGCACCGCGAACCGGTCCGCGAGCAGTTGCTGCCCTAGAACCAGATGCCCG
>Ga0123355_10018785_pt1:5000-10987 | contig 10987 bp, 6 predicted proteins | sample TergutEmb28metaG_3_FD_89872 | JGI IMG/M metagenome (GOLD analysis project Ga0123355, IMG submission 89872) | Embiratermes neotenicus P1 segment gut microbial communities from Petit-Saut dam, French Guiana - Emb289 P1 | ecosystem: Host-associated > Arthropoda: Insects > Digestive...
GTCCTACCGACTGCTGCGTCGTTGTATGTAATTTAGAAACCTCGTGAATGAGGAGGTCATAACCATCTGGGGGCTGTTGCACCAAAAATAACAGAAGCCATAAACTTTCAACCGCATATTATTTCTATCATCATAGTCCTAAATGAAATCATTATTTCCTCTTCCTCAGTTGTTAAAAACTAATATATGCAGATCCTACCAATGTATTCACAGACGATATCAAAATATTTTGTCTCAAAATTGCAAACAATGTATAGTTTCAGAAAGCAGACCTCCTTTGTATGGTACTACAGACGCCTTTATTCAGGTTTTTGTTTGTTTTGGCACGAAAGCCCCCCCCCCCCAGTGGGCCAGGGCCTCCTCATTCACGAGGTTTCTAGATCACACACAAAGACGTAATACAGTCGGTAGAACTCCTCTGGACTAGTGATCAGCTCCTTTCTTCAGATTTAGAAGTTTAAACTTTTTTGCACAATAACTGTTAACAAAAATATTGACACTTATTCTGCTCTAATTTTTATACAGCGCGACAGCTTTGATGCTTCGTTTCATACGCCATTTTTTTTAATTACTGCAGCTGTTAACCCTTTCACACCTAACGACCACTATAGTAGTCGCACCGCACCGATAACCTCTAAACGTTGCATTGTACATATTTATTCAACAAATATAGTTACTGAATATTTTAAACATAGTATATACTCTCCGTTTTTTCCTCTTCAAAATGCAGTTTGTTTCATAAATCTAACTTATTTGGTTCCTGTATTATTCACGTTTTATATACAGAGTGTGCTAAAATTAACAAAAATAATTCCAGCGCCAAAAGGTTAATATCCTTGGTATTTTTCAAATTGGCGTCAGTAACGTTATGGTTGCTGTTGTTATGAGTATTAGACTTAATTTCTGATGCCAACGATCTGTACCCTACATGTAACAAACATATCCGTAGCTGCAAGTCATAAATTACACTAACAAACACTGTAAACACGTACAAACCGGCCAGTCAAACGGCTGGCTAAGAATCATATACCTCAAGTCATAATCCAGACACTTAGGGTTTTCGAAACGCATGCGCAAAATTTAACCCCCCCCCCCCCCCCCCACCCCCCCGGCAGAATAATTCGGCGAGCAAGGTCTTACAGATGTGATTTAATTCATTCATTAGTGTTCAGCCTTGAAGGCCGGGCTTGGCAGGAACCAGAGCCCAGTCATGTGACCGGTATGGCTCTGGTACACTGCATCCTGGACAAGTTCTTGGGGGTAGTTTGCTATTGCTTTCCCCCGCCTTTAGACGTTTCCACTTTAGCCGCCAGGTGCTCCGTCCGAAACGACGTGAGAGATCCTAGCAGCGAAAGGTGGGCGAGAAAGCTGTCCGGTAGTAATTTTGTCTAAATTCCGACTTCCACGTAAATTTAGGGATTTTTACATGCCGCAAATCTATGAGACCGACGGATTTACTTCCCCTCCGAAGGAAAGCGTGCTGAGGATTTTTTCGTCCTAAAAATACGACGGCTTCGGCCGGGTTTGAACCCGCAAACTTGAGTACTAAAGGCCAGCACACTACCCCTAGACCACCGAAGCCGTATAAAGGGGTTAATATCATTTCTTAAAATTACACAGCAAATCCATACATCAAATTTTCTACCCACTTCTGCGGCCCGTAAGATCTCTGTTTTTCATCAGAACACAACCTTTCAGTTTGAACTTAACCCTTTCAAGAAGAAAGTACCTGTTTTGTATTAGGACTCAATGCGTAAGGCGAAGTAAACACTTTCCACTGTGCCATGGTGAACCTCAAACCCAGACACTTGGACTGGGTACGAGATTACGTGTTTCATGTTAAATCTGTTTATTCCTTCCCCCCTTTGAACCTTACTACCTGCACCTGAGACGGGTCCTTTACAACTCACTCTAGTCGAATCGTTTGAACCATCCACTAGCAGCTGTTGATCAGTTCAGTGGCGTGCAGCCGCAACTAGAGTACACATACTCGGCTACTTTGGGTTCAAGATTTGGAAATACGGGGAGTGTAATAAGTAAGTACGTTTATTCAGGAGTGAACAAGAATCTGGTGTATCCAGAGATATTTGTGAACAAATGGTTTATTTTTGACGTTTTCCTAACCGTGCATCTCAGTATATTTATCTCAGTAATTAACCAACTTGATGCACAAAATTTTTGTTTTACAAAAAGTTTATTTCATGCCTCTACATGTTTCGAGCAAATATGCTCATCATCAGGAGGTCAAAATTGCATTACACAGCCTCTGGTATCATCACACCTATAGGCAGCCGTCTGGTGCACAGGCCACCTATAGGTGTGATGATACCAGAGGCTGTGTAACGCAATTTTGACCTCCTGATGATGAGCACATGTGCTCGAAACATGTAGAGGTATGAAATAAACTTATTGTAATACAAAAGTTTGTGCATCAAGTTGGTTAATTACTGATATAAATGGTTTATATTGTATATACTCCAGTTTGGTTTATTAAATAAGTTGTAATTTTTGTGGTGGTGTGTTATTTGCACTCATATCAGACTTCCACAAGACTGGTGCACCACTTCAGTTATACAAAACTAGTCAGTTAATGCTGTGTAATGTACAAGTTACAGTTTGTTCTGATAACCATACACAGCACAGGAAAGCAATGTGAGAATGTCTTCTTAATACGGCTCTACAACTCTTAGTGCAGAGTTTTGGCCTTCCCAACCACTTCCTTCCATATTCTTCTATCCTGGACAAGAGTCTTCCAATTTGGCACTTTTAACCTCTGTATATCTTTTTTTTAACATCATCCTCCCGGCGTATTTTTGGTCTCCCCATTGGCCACTTTGAAATGGGTTTCCAGGCGTGTATTGCTTTGACCATTCTTGTTTCTTGCATTCTTTCAATATGACCATACCATCCTAACCTTTGCACTGTGGCGAAGTTTATTATGTTCTTGTGTTTTATTAGTTTATCCAATTCCTGATTAGTTTTTATTCTCCAGAATCCATTTTCGTAGGTTGGTTCAAATATTTTCCTCAAAATTTTCCTTCCGAAAAAGTAATGTGAGAATTATGTAGAATTTTTCAGCGTTGAAACTGATGGTAGATTAAATAAGCGATAGGCTTTAGAAGGATTTATGCCACTCTTGCACCACGTTTCCGAGGCTTAGTTTAAAATCACACGAATCTTCATCAGTACTTACTATTCCGTCGTCTCAACATATGTTAAGAGTTGAAATTTAGCATTATTGTATCAGTCACCCATACTTAGCAAACCGGTTACCAGGGCATCCGCGGAAAACATCGAAAATGAGGCAATATAATTTTGGATAACCCTGAAATACACACACACTCCCCGACATAGAACTTCAAGTTACAGAATTTAAAAAAAAAAATAAAATATTGAAATATTGATATTACTGAAAAGCATTCTGAAATTTTCCTTGTGGGAATGAAAGAGCAGTGAGCAGAATGTGGCGGAAGAATACAGCTGGGCGATAACACGTGTGATGGAGCGGTCCTACTGATGCCGAAATTTACACTGGTTTTGATTTGGAATTTCAGCTGGAATTCTTTGCGTGTATGTACATTTATAGCTTACCAAAAGCACGCTCATTTAGGACTTGAGCAAAATCCGACTGGCACCGGATCTTTAGTTACCTAACTACTGCCTAAGTCGAGCAGTGCCTGTAAATAATATGTCTTTAAGTGAAATGTGAAATTGACTTAGTTGTAAGGTACAGTAAATTGACAGCCATTGTATTCGGCTGTAAGGTATCGATTGAAAGATGTTGAAAACTGATCGCAAATCAATAAAAGCGATAATGAATGCCACTATCAAGAAATTTCATGTCTAGTGTGTTTGTGTGTGTGTGTGTTTGTGTGTGTGTGTGTGTTTGTGTGTGTGTGTGTGTGTTTGTGTGTGTGTGTGTTTGTGTGTGTGTGTGTTTGTGTGTATGTGTGTTTGTGTGTGTGTGTTTGTGTGTGTGTGTGTGTGTTTCATCAGTTTCAGCAGTAACCCTCTATAAATAACATGAGTTTGTAGAAAGACGTCAGACTAACAGAGAAAGAAAAAAGAGCAATTGGACTGTGCTAGGCTTCAGAGTATTGGATTGTACTTTACTTTAATTGTAAAGAGGAACGTGTTCCTGATTTCGAGGAACTATTTTATCGCAGATCCTTACAAGACTCCGATCTTCTTCTGTTATTTTCGTAAACTTTACTTATCAATCAAAAGGAAATGTTACATTCGCGTGTTTCTTTCAACCATCCCTTTGTGTAAGGCAATCAGTAGCGGTTTTCATCCACACCTTCTACTTAGTACGGCTCTACAACTCTTAGTGCAGAGTTTCGGCCTTCCCAACCACTTCCTTCCGTCTTTTTCTATCCTGGACAAGAGTCTCCCAGTTAGGCACTTTTAACCTCTGTATATCTTTTTTTAACATCATCCTCCCAGCGTATCTTTGGTCTCCCCATTGGCCTCTTTGAAATGGGTTTCCAGGCGTGTATTGCTTTGACAATTCTTGTTTCTTGCATTCTTTCAACATGACCATACCATCCTAACCTTTGCACTCTGGCGAATTTTATTATGTTGTTATGTTTTATTAGTTTATCCAATTCCTGATTAGTTTTTATTCTCCAGGATCCATTTTCATAAGTTGGGCCAAATATTTTCCTCAAAATTTTCCTTTCAAAAACCATTCCACACCTACACAGCATTTTAACATCGTGCGGTCATTTCTTTTTTTCACTTTTCCACAGCATATTTCGGTCGTTCCATTCGACCATCAGCAAGTAAAAAAAAAAAAGGAGTAAATAAATGGAAAAGGAAAAGGTCTGTCCTTCACTACGTGATTTTGGAAGACACCTCTCCTTCCCAGAAAGGCTTCTTCCAAAGCATACTTTTCCATTCATCTAAGTGTGTTTTCCATCTGATAATGGTCGAACTTGACCGCAATATACAGGGGTGCTGATAAGTCCTTAGCCCGACCAGGAAGGAAACAATCTAATATTTCTTTCAGAATGGCATGAATTTCCTTCGACACCTTGCCTTGCTGGAAAAAATAACTTGATGAAAGCTCGCGTCTCGATGTTGTTAAAATCGCGCGCGTCCCTGACAATCTTCCTAGCTTGTTTCCTTCCTGGTCTGGCTAAGGACTTACCAGCACTCCCGTACTATTGTAGGAAAGTAAGTAAACGAACGAGCGGTGTTCAAAGGTCGTGTTTGAGTGGATTTAAATCGCTAATGCATGCTTCTTTCTTTTGAAATTTCGTTTTTGGACGAGTAAAATGCTAAACATGTAATTATTTCCGAGTCTGAGAGCCGTGTTATTAAAGTATACACCCTTGAGGCTTGTGGTTAGCTCGGTTCTTCAACTACTTTGCCTTGATACCCTCTGTTTGCTAGAATTGGTGGTCCCTAGAGGAGTCTGCAAATATTAATGACGGCATAACTGGCCCCCTCTGTCGAAATCTAAAGCCGGTAGAGGTAGGCATTCACTTTAACAACCCAAACCACAATAGAATTACGTGGACTTTCGTAGCCATATTTAAGTTTACATATGTAGTTGTTATATATGACATATAAATACAACGTGTCTGTCAATAACACAACTCTTTATTTTATATACAATAAAAATACTGTATTGCCAGGACGACATATTTCGACCTTTACTAGGTCATCTTCAGGCCCTCTGGGAAAACAGATCCAAGAGCTATCTATATTTCAATGTCATGTCAGGGACAGGGTCATATGCCCAAAGGGCGCGTTGAATTGAAAGTGTCTTGGGATTATCCATATTATTCTTTTATCATTTTAGGCCATATTTAAGGGAAACGGACATATTATCCTATATAGAGAAATACAGTTCATAAAACTTAACCCTTTGACGCCTAACGACGACTATAGTGGTCGCACCGCACCGCTAACCTCTAAACGTTGCATTTTATATATTTATTCAACAAATATAGGTACTGAATATTTTAAACATGATACAA
>Ga0123355_10018786_pt1 | contig 10987 bp, 11 predicted proteins | sample TergutEmb28metaG_3_FD_89872 | JGI IMG/M metagenome (GOLD analysis project Ga0123355, IMG submission 89872) | Embiratermes neotenicus P1 segment gut microbial communities from Petit-Saut dam, French Guiana - Emb289 P1 | ecosystem: Host-associated > Arthropoda: Insects > Digestive system > Gut ...
ATGAGTGCCAAGGCCAGTGTAACCATCAAAATTCGCTGTTTTGCAAGTGTAATGTGCATGATTTGAATCTCCTTATTCAAAAAAATAACCTTCTGCAGGTGATGCTGTCCGACACATCATACCTGGCAGAAGGTTAAGAGAAGGTTAATTAGGTGTTCATCAGAGGTTCAATACTATTTTCGTCCCTTTGCTCTCTTCGCTGGAAACTTGAATTTCTATTTGATGCTTATCAAAAATGTTTTTCGCAATCGCCAGGCCCAATCCGTGACCGCCCAAATGTTTTGATCGGGACTGATCCGCGCAATAAAAGGGCTCAAATATATGCGCCAAATGTTCGGCGGGAATCCCGATACCGCTGTCTTCGATGGAAATACGATCTGCCGAGAGACTGATCACCACCGATCCGCCGGTTGTGTTATACCGAACCGCATTGTGAACCAAGTTGGAAAAAGCCCGCTCCAAAAGGGGCTTATCGCCCTTGATGGTGCAGTCGCCTTCCATGGAGAGCCGCAGGTTTTTTTGCGCAATATCTTCGCATAGCTCGTCCAGAATTTTTTCAAACGTCTCTCGGCCATCGAAGCACTGGGTCTGGTCGTCTGTTCTGTTGTCGAGGAATAAGAGTCCTTCCACGAGGACAATCAATCCCTCGGTGCTATCTTTGACAACGCCGACCACTTCTCTGTATTCCTCCGCCGATGGTTCGGCGTCCATTTGCAACACCTCAATATTTGCCCGCATAGACGCCAGGGGTGTCTTCAGTTCGTGGGCGGCATTTTGGGCAAAGAGTTTTTGCGTCTCAAAGGAGCGGTTCAACTTTTCCAGCATATTGTTAAAGGAATCCGTGAGGCGTGATACTTCATCTATCGTATGCGGCGGTTCGATGGGCTGATTGAGGTTGTTTGCGTTTACCTCTTCTATTTTTTCGGCCAAAGATTTGATCGGCTTTAGGGCCTGCCCGGAAATGATGTATGCGGCAAAGGTCCCAAACAACACCGTCGCAATGGCAATAAGGATGCTATGGGTCTGGAAGTTGCTTTGAGACTGAGAGAGCTCCGCAAGGGCCTCTCGGCCGCTGATGTGCCAGCCTGATATCTCCTGCAGGCGTACGTGGCTCGTGTCAATACGCACCACCGCATCTGTCATCCCGGGCAAGGTATCAGGTGGCATAACGATAAACATACCGGCGTTTTCGACAGGTCGCGGGAAGGTGGTGCCCTGCGTAATGGTCACCTGTCCACGAGGGAGAAAGGTGATCTGCCTCGCGTTATAGATCGAGAGCCCTGTTACACCGGCGGCGACCACAGAGAGCGCCAAGGCCGTGAGGAGGGTTATTTTCGCCCGCAGAGTTATTCTATTCCACATAATAGCCGCGCCCCCTTGCATTTTGGATAAAGTTGTCCGGTAATTTCTTCCGCAAGTTGCTCAAATGCACCTTGAGCGAATTAAACACATTGTCGGCCTCGCTTTCCCATATGTGCTCAATGAGCTCAGCGGGTAACACGGCCTCACCCCGGCGCAGACAGAGATATTCCACGATGCCATACTCCTTTTTGGAGAGGCTGACCTCACTGCCCGATACAAAGAGCCGCTTAGTGGCCGTGTCGATGCGGACCGCTCCGATTTCGATGACGGTATCAGCGGTTTTGAAACTACGCCTGAGCAACGCTCTCACCCGCGCTTCGAGTTCGCCAAAGTGAAAGGGTTTTGCCAGATAATCATTTGCGCCTTCATCAAACCCGGCTATTTTGTCCTCTACTTCGCTTCGGGCGGAGAGGATAAGGACAGGGAGGTCTTTATTGTCGATGCGGATTTCTCGCAAAACTTCCATGCCGTCTAATTTGGGAAGATTCAAGTCAAGTACGACGAGGGCGTAAGTATTAGAGAAAAATTGCTCCAGCGCCTCATCCCCGTCCGAGGCGGTGTCCACGGTGTATTCCAGTTTGCGGAAACCTTTCGACAGGGCAGTTTGCAGAGACTCTTCATCTTCGATAATGAGTAATTTCACGTACGACACACCTCCAGACATGGGACAGTATAGCAAAGGGAAGGTTAAGGGTAGGTTAACCTATTATACCATGCTTTGGCACTTGTTTTACTGCTTTATGGCGACTCATTACTATAAAGAGTGGTGGTTTCTTTCCCAAGCATCAAACAGGAGAGATAGCGGAATCTTTCCTGTTACTGTGGCTACAATCAGTTCTTGTATAGACTATAGCATACTGCTCAGCCGTGGCTGATTCAACGATGCCCCTTGCAATACGCCTACAGTTTATATTGTTTGTCATTCCGTTCACTCCCATAGCCGATTCTCTTTAAATAGTTTGTCTCTTTCATTTTACCATAATTCGATCCATTTTTTATGCCCCTCGTCCTTGCCTTACCAGGTACCTTTTGCTATAATCGACCCATCAGCATTGCCATAGATGCCCCACCATACACAACAGAACCAACACAACAAACCCACAACCTACGGTGAATCATGAAAACAAACCAACAAACAGCAAAATCAACCATTGCGGCCTTAACCACCGCATTCTTGTGGGCCTCGGCCTTTCCCGCCGTGAAATACTTGCTTACCTATTACTCGGCAGAATCCATCATGGTTTTCCGCTTTCTCGTCGCCTCCCTGACACTGCTCATTGTTGTAATCGTCAAAAAAGTAAAGATCCCAGAGAAAAAAGACCTGCCCCTGTTTGCCCTTGGTGGGTTTGTGGGCATATTCCTCTATGCCTGGTTCTTCATCACCGGCACAGATGCCGTCCCGTCCGGGGTCAGCAGTTTTTTGATCGCCTCCGCCCCGGTATTTACGACCCTGTTCTCCATCTTCCTGCTAAAAGAAAAAGTCAAACTGCTCCCTTGGATCGGCATGATCGTGGCCCTCTGCGGCCTACTGATGATAACCGCCAGCCAGATGAGCGGTTTTGTGATGAATATCGGCGTCGTCTTCCTCATAGGGGCAAGCCTTTGCACAAGCGTATACGTGATTATCCAACGCCGGCTGAGAGAGAAATACACCCCTTTTCAAATGGCGGCCTACTCTGTGTTTTTCGGAACGCTGTTTATGCTCGTATTTTTACCGGGTTTGATCAGGGAGTTCCCGGGCGCACCCTTACTCGCGAACCTGCTCCCGATATACCTCGGTGTTTTCCCCGCCGCCATGGCCTACCTGACTTGGGCATACGCCCTCTCAACGGCGAGAAGCACCCTTCATGTGACCATGTTCCTCTATTTTGTGCCCTTCCTAGCCACCTTGCTTGCGTTTCTCTGGTTAAATGAACGGATTTCACCGACTGCTTTTATCGGCGGAATTGTGATTGTCCTAGGCATGTTCATCTCCAGCAGACGGGGATGAGTATAGGCAATCCCCCATCCAACGCAAAACGCCCACGCAAATCACTTGCGCGGGCGTTTTTGATTGCGTTCAGTGTACGAAGCTAGGCCTCACGCAAATCCGCAATGAACTGATCCACAGTTTCCAGAGGCGTGGCCCATGATGTTATCAATCGCACAGCGGTCCGGTCCCCCATCTGTTCCCAGTCGTGGAAATCATAGGAGCAACGTAGCTTTTTCACTGTGTCAACAGGGAAGATCGGAAAGATCTGGTTCGTCTCCGGCGGGTATAAAAAGGAGTATCCCAAGCCTTTGATACCCTCTGCAAGTTTCATGGCGGCTTTATTTGCGTGTCCGGCCAGTTCCTCGTACAATCCATCTTGCAACAGCGCCTCAAATTGGGCTCCGATGGCGGCGGTTTTTGCAAACAACGCGCCCCTCTGCTTCAGATAATAGCGAAATCCCTGTATGTCTATGCGATCACTACAGATCACGATAGCCTCACCGTACAAGGCACCGTTTTTTGTGCCCCCCAGCGTGAACGCGTCTGCATAGTTTGCAATATCGCCAAACCCCATATCACAGCCCGGGTTGCACAGCGCCGCACCAAGCCTGATTCCATCGATAAACAGAAAAAGCCCATTCTCCCGGCAACATGCCGAAATAGCGGCCAGCTCCGCCTTCGTGTATACCGTGCCGTACTCAGTTGACTGAGAGATGTACACCAGGCCGGGTTTTACCTTGTGCTCATCCCTGTGTGTGGCTAAAATAGCCTCTATATCCTTCGGACTGAGTTTTCCCTGATGGTCCGGTACCGTGCATACTTTGTGACCCGTCGCCACAATAGCCCCCGCCTAATGGAGGGATATGTGGCCGCTCTCCGGCGCAATGGCGGCTTCAAAGGGCCGGAGCAGATAGGATACCGTAATCAAGTTTGCCTGGGTTCCGCCACCGACAAAGTGGACACTGGCCTTAGGAGCCTGTATCTTCTCTCTGATCAACTCGATCGCTCTCGCCGAATAGGCGTCGAGTCCATAGCCTTTAAACTGTTTGGTTCCAAATGCGGAAAGCGCGTTTAAAACCGTCGGATGGACTAGTTCACTGTAGTCGTTTTCAAAGCTGTATTTGCTTGTGCTCATCTGGTTCTCCTCGCGTGAATCATTGAAATACTTGCGGCATACCGTCTTTCCCGATGGGATCGTACTTCCCCGCACGAAAGTCTGCTACAAAGGCGGTAATATCTTCAATAAACGCTTCCACATAGCGCCTTCCTTTTTCCCGCGTAGCGAGGCCCGGGTTGCCATAAGCACCGTGGTAGCTCTGTTTTGGCCACTGGTTAACGGTGTAGGCCCCGGCGTCGAAGGTGATGATTTTATGCTTCTGGTAGGTCTCACCGGCGAGTATGCGTTTCTCCTCTTTCACCTCATCGCCGAATAGGTACATCATAATCGAAGTCTCCGCCTCATTGGCATGGGTGCCGTCGTTGAAATTTTCACCGATTGCGTTACATTTTTCCATGGCCATGTGGATATAGGTGGCCACAGCGATAGAAATGTCGTGATCCCCGTACTTATCGATCAAGTCACATGCCGCAGTCTGCATGAGCATCAGGTTCCCGTTGTGGCCGTTTAGCAGAAACAACTTCTTAAATCCGACCCGGATCAGGCTATAGCAGATATCGTGCAGCGCCGATAGAAATGTTTCGCTTGAAAAGCTCAGTGTGCCCGGATAATCGGGCCAGGCGATGGAATATCCAAAATTGAGGGGCGGGGTCACAAGGGCCCCGCTCTGTTCGCCCACAGCCTGCGCGATATAATTCGCGATGGCAATATCCACTTTAACCGGCAGGTGGTGCCCGTGTTGTTCCGTCGCACCGAGGGGAATGATAACCACCGGGTCAGTTTCTACCAGGTCCCTGACCTCTTCCCAGGTTAAGTTTTCCATCAACATGTCTCTTGCCTCCTTCCCTTCCGGCTATGCATCAAAGCCCTTTTATCAGCTTGATGTTTTGGATGATACATTTGTTGCGCTGTTCAAGCAGCTTGTCCATATCCTTCTCAGACCAGTCATAAAACCCTTTGCCGGTTTTATGTCCCAGATTACCAGAACTGACAAGATCTTGCAAGTATTTTACACCTGCCTTATCGTCACAGATGTGGGGCAAAATCGAATTTTGCACCGAGAGCGCCAAATCCAACCCAATCGCGTCAATATGCTCTAAGGGCCCCCAGGCGGGAAGGCGAAGCGCAAACCCCACCTTGATGGCGGTGTCCACGTCCTCGGCGCTGGCAATGCCGCTCTCCACCAGGGAGGTCGCTTCACGGATAATCGCCTGCAAGATGCGAACGACGAGCTGGCCCGGCAAATCTTTGCGCACGATTACCGGTGCTTTGCCCCAGCTACGCAAGATATCCCTCACCGCAACAGCTACCGCCTCATCCGTGCGCTCTCCTATAATCACCTCAACCAGCAGGATCAGGTGGGCGGGAAGCCAGAAGTGGGCAATCACCGCGCGCTGGGGGTTCTCCATCTTCGCGGCAATATCTGTGATACGCAGGCCGGAAGTATTGCTTGCAACCGGTACTTCCACCGGCAAGAGCGCATCCAGCCGCGCAAATAAGTCCTGCTTTATCTCCAAGTTTTCTACAATCGCCTCAATCACAAAGCAAGCGGATTCACAGGCTTTTTCCAAGTCATCAGACGCGGTCAACAATGTACTTTTCGCCAGGTCTGCCGACTCTTTCTCGCATAGTCCGTTCTCAAGCAAGTCGTCTATGCAGACATAGGCGCTTTGCAATCCCGCTTGGGCTTTTTCGGTATTGAGGTCAATCAATATTGTGGGGTTACCGGCAAGGGCCGCCACAGCGGCGATCCCCGGCCCCATCATACCACTACCGATCACTACTACAGTATTTCTCATGTTAACTCTCCTTTAGATAAAATTTGGTCGCAAAAACAGTGAATGATTAAGTTTCCAACCACAGCCCCCTGGTCGACTACACCGAGGGCTTTGTTTGAAAAAACGGCTGCTTTACCATATTTTGGCAGCATCCGTTTTGTGCGCTCAAGTCCCGCGTCTGACGCGTCGCGAATCCCTTGCATCGCGTGGGCATTCAAATGATCATACTTCTTTGCCTCTTGCGCAGCCGGCCAGAGGCTATCCAATACGGTTCGGTCCCCCGGCTGGCATTTTCCACGCTTGATAATCCCATCACAAAACCCCTGTAAAAAATCGGCAAACGCGCTGATGTTGAGTTCTGTTTTCCCCAATATCGCTTTGCCGCCGGTCATGAGGCCCGAAGCCATCAGCGTACCCATGGTAGAGGGAACAGCCGACGACAGTTTCATACCACATGTTACCAAAAGTTTCCCAACGTCCGGTTCATCCGTGCTACGGGCGACCTCAGAAGCCACCTGCCACCCCTTGCGCATCGTGACGCCTAGATCCCCGTCCCCCATCCGGGCGTCCATTTCACATAGTTCGGATTCTCTCTGCGCCATTACCTGGCCAATCCGGTCTATGGCCGCTACGACATCATCCCGTGTAATCAGGCTCATACTCTCACCTTATAGCTGTTTGAAAAAAGGGGTATTCGCCGGATAATCCAGAAGCGCAGCCAGGTCGTCATTGAGGTGGAATACGGATACGGACGCCCCTGCCATCTCCATAGACGTCGCGTATTCGCCAATGTATGCGCGGTGCACATCGATGCCCTGTTTGTTTAGTTGCGCTTCCACGTCGCCGTAGAGAATATAGAGTTCATCCAAGGGGGTAGAACCAAGTCCGTTTACAAGGATGGCAACTTTTGAACCGGAGGCAATCGGCATGTCGTCAAGTATGGCCTGCACGATTTCCTGCGCCAGCTCCGCCGAAGATTTCAGCGGCCCATTCCAGATGCCCGGCTCTCCATGTATGCCCATTCCCATGGCCATTTCCGTTTCACCCAGGGCAAATCCGGCTTTTCCAACCTCGGGAATAATACAGGGGGACAGGGCAAAGCCCACAGTGCGCACACGGGTGCCCACTTCTTCCGCCACCTGAACAACCTGCTCAAGAGACGCCATTTGATCGGCGGCGGCTCCGGCACATTTGTATAGGAAAAAAATCCCCGCTACGCCTCTGCGTATCTCCAGCTTGTCCTTAGGCGCGGAATGGACGTCGTCGGCCCCCACAAGGGATTTCGTCTGTATGCCTTCCAGTTCGCAAAATTCTGCCGCCATATCAAAGTTCATGATATCGCCGGAGTAGTTCCCATAGAGATAGAACACCCCCGAACCCTGGTCAACAGCCTTTGTCAATTCAAAAATTTGTTCAGCGCTCGGGGATTGAAACACATCCCCCACAGCGCATCCGTCCAACATGCCTTCCCCGACGTACCCGAGGAAAAGCGGCAGGTGTCCCGTCCCCCCGCCTGTAATAATGCCCACCTTCCCCGGCTTTTTCAATAGAGCCTGGTAGGAGTGGAGATCCTCTCCCACATAGCCTACCTTATGTTTGTGCGCCGCGTATATCCCTTTTAACATGTCAAGGGTATACGCCGCCGGGTCATTCATTATTTTCTTCATCATTTGCATCTCTTTCTACACAAATTTTATGCATACCGGTGTCGGCGCAAAGACGTCAAAGACCTGTTTTAGCGAGCCGGTGTTCGGGTCGATCTCAAACACGACGATATTATCTGTGTCCTGGTTTCCGGCTACCAGGAATTTGCCGTTGGGTGTAATCGCAAAACTCCGCGGAGATTTACCCCCACAGTCAAATATGGTGGGAGCAGAGAGTTTGCCGCTCTGGGCGTCGATTTGATACGCCGCTATAATGTCATTGTCACGGACTGAGGCATAGAGGAACCGACCGTCGGGTGTGATCTGGATATCCGCGCCGATGGCGTCCGGGCTTTTTGCCTTCACGATCTCAATATGCTGGATCAAATCCGCGCTGCCATCTTCCTCATTAAAATCGAAGACACCAACTGTCAGCGAAATCTCATTGATCACATATAGTAGGTTTTTCTTCTGGGGGTGGAAGGCCACATGCCGCGGGCCATCACCTGGCGTCAACTGTAATGCGCCGGCAGGTGTTAGCGTCCCGGCGACAGCGTCAAAGGCGTATACCACAATCTGGTCGATCCCCAGATCCGGCACAATCAGATACCGCCCATTCGGACTCAAAACGGCGGCGTGGGCGTGCGGCCCCGTCTGCCGAAGGGTATCGGGCCCGGAGCCCGTGTGCTGGAAAAAGGAAGACGCCGCTTCTAACGAGCCGTCCTCTTTCACTTTGAACATACAGACGCTACCCGTCATAAAGTTCGCTACGAAAACACAGTTCCCCGCCCTGTCCACGCTGGTGTGGCAGGGGTCTTCGCCTTTGGTAGACTGTGTATTGAGCAGGGTTAGTTGCCCCGGAGCGTCGATTGTATACGCGCTGGCCGAGCCGCCCTGCATACCCTGATATTTCTTCGTCTCATTCACACAGTAAAGGAAACGCCTGTCCTCTGATACGACCAGGTACGACGGGTTCACCGCCGGCACAGAGCTCTGTATATCGATCTTACCCGTCTCCGCGTCAAAGCGGGCGAAGTGTATCCCATCGCCCTTTCCCTCTACAACCCTGCCCGTACCGTGCAATATGGGCTCGGAATATGTGCCGATATATAAGTCGTAATACTGTTTCACCTTGCATACCTCCATCCGATTGCTTATAAAGCCCGCTCCGGCTCTATCTTTCTTTTTCCCGCGCGTACAGTACGATCAAAGAGATCAGTATGAGTCCGTTGATAATTTGGCGCATAGACTCCGGAATGTGGAGCAGCGCCAGGAAATTCGTCAGGACGATCATAATCAACACGCCGCCAAAGGTGCCGAGGTAACCACCCCTGCCGCCTCTCACCGACGTCCCACCTATGATGACGGCCGCAATATTGTTCGGGTGGTAGACAAGGCCGATTTCCAGGTGAGTTGTGCCGGTGAACCCAACCAGGAGGAATCCGGTAAAGGCATACAGCATGGACGCGGTAATGAATGCAAGCGCCCGTGTTTTTTTGGTAGGTACGCCCGAAAAACGGGCGGCTGTCGCATTTGCGCCTAAGGCGCGCACATGCCTGCCGAAGGTGGTATATCGCATGACCATCATGAAGATGAGCGCCATAACCACCCATAACACCACCGTCCCCGAGAACGGCCCGACCAGGTTCGAGGATGTAAAGGTTGTTAACAGCGGAGAAGTCCGGCCAATGGGGGCCCCACCTGTGAAAATTAAGGCCGCTCCCATAATCACCGAGCCCATGCCAAGGGTCATAATAAAGGGCGGGATATTAAACGCGGTAATCCCCAAGGCGATTACAATCCCCGCGGCGGCCCCGACAAGCAAAACCGCCAGAAGCGCCAATGGAATATTGGCGTCATTCCCCATCAGGATCCCTGCCCCAACCACATTGCCGAGGGTGATCGTAGCCGGAACCGAAATATCAAAGCCCCCGGTCAACATAACCAAGTTCTGCCCGATACAGACGATGCCAAGGAATGAGGCCAGCCGAAGCATCGCGGCAATATGCCCGGTCCCCAGGAATCCCGGGAAAAACATGGTCGCAACCGCGACCAGCATCAGCAAGATAAAGTATACCAGATACTGAGGTTGTAACACAACCGCTGTGTATTTCCCCCCGGCCAACCTTTCCCCGATGCTCATATGCGCATTCTTAACGCTCATATTAACGCTCATTCCTTCGCAGTTTTTTTGATCAGTCTGTTTTGCTTTTGAACGAACCAACAGCCAATGAAACAATCAAGATGATCCCAAAAATCAAAAACTGGTATATGGAGGATACCCTGTTCAGGTTTAGCACATTGCCGATCATAGAAAAGATAAATACGCCAATCACCGTGCCAATGACGTCTCCGCGCGCGCCCACAAGGGATGCGCCGCCAATAACAGTGGCCGCCACAGCGTTCAGCGAAATGACATCGCCAATTGTCGGGTCGCCAGAGAAAATTTCAGCGGCAAAAAAGATGCCCGCAAAGGATGCGAACAGGCCCCCCAAGGCATACACTTTCACTTTCGTAGTAAATACATTGATCCCCACCGAATGGTTGGCTGAGTCCTCATTTCCGCCAATCGCCCGCATGGCCATACCAAACCTGGTGTGATTTGTGATTGTGCGCACCACAAACATCAGTACAAAAATCAGGATGAGGGCAAAGGGAACGTTGAAGTAACTCGCCGTTAAAAAGCGGGCAAAGCCCCTGTGGACGGTGCCGCCCGGTATGGGCATAACCAATAGCGCAAACCCGGCGTAAACAATCCCCATGGTGATCGTTGCAATAAAAGGGCTCAGCTTAAATTTTGCGAGAATAAAACCGTTAAGCGCCCCGCAAGCCGTCCCCACCACCATTGCGACAAGCACCGCGAATACCCATCCGAAGGGTGTTTGGGGATTCATCAGTGCGACACAAATCACATTCGTCAGCGAGACGACAGACCCCAGGGAGATGTCTACGCCCCGGGTCAATAGGTTCATCGTTTGCCCATACGCAACCATCATCAGCGGGAACGCTGTCAGTATGATAGTTCTGAAATTGGACGCAGTCGCGAACACATCGCTCATTAAGCTGGCAAACACAGCAAACACCAGCAAAAATACCCCGGCGATCATGACGCGCG
>Ga0123355_10018787_pt1 | contig 10987 bp, 13 predicted proteins | sample TergutEmb28metaG_3_FD_89872 | JGI IMG/M metagenome (GOLD analysis project Ga0123355, IMG submission 89872) | Embiratermes neotenicus P1 segment gut microbial communities from Petit-Saut dam, French Guiana - Emb289 P1 | ecosystem: Host-associated > Arthropoda: Insects > Digestive system > Gut ...
CGGGCTTGACCCGGGGTCTCCCCATCTTAGTCGAGAACTCGCAAAATTCGTACATTTTACGTAGTAGCCAGGGGATTCCGGCTCAAGGCCGGAATGACGGCAGATGAAAATTGATTTCCGTGTGTTCTACAAGCGCGGATTAGACAACGTACATATTTTTTAGTATTATAGCCAGAACGGATCAAAACATGTCTTATTTTCATTTGCGTGATACAATTCAACCCGCTTTAGGGGGAAGGATAACAAGTCATGAACGATACACCGGATGTACTACTTAAAATAAGGGATTTACGCACATCTTTCAGGATATCGGGTAATTATTACGCTGCTGTCGACGGGGTAAGCATTGACATCTACAAAAACGAGGTTTTTGCTTTAGTGGGAGAATCCGGCTCTGGCAAGAGCGCGTTGGCGCTTTCCCTTACCAAGCTGCATAACCCCAACTATACCCGCATCGAAGGCGAGGTTATTTTCGACGGGAAAAATCTTTTGGCAATGAACGAAAACCAGATAAACAAAATACGAGGCCGCAATATCGGCATGATATTCCAAGACCCCCTGTCTGCACTCAATCCCCTTATGCGTATTGGTGCGCAAATCGAAGAGTCACTTTTTTATCATACAGACCTTGATGCCGTTGGCAGAGAGGCTCGAGCAATAGAGCTTTTGGAAGGTGTGGGCATGGTAAACCCCGCCCTTACCTATCGGCAGTTGCCCCATCAGCTTTCCGGCGGTATGCGCCAGCGGGCCATGATTGCTATAGCTCTTGCCTGTAAGCCCGACCTGGTTATAGCCGACGAGCCCACAACGGCCCTAGATGTTACAATTCAGGCTCAAATTCTTGACTTGCTCAGAGACCTGCAAAAAGAAATGCAGGCATCTATTCTTCTAATAACCCACGATTTAGGGGTTGTTGCCGAAATGGCAGACAGGGTGGCGGTAATGTACGCCGGGCAAATTGTGGAGCTTGCATCTGTTCGCGACCTTTTCAAAAATCCGCAGCATCCATATACCCGCTCGCTTTTGGCCTCAATCCCCAATATCAACGAGGCGCATAATAAACTGCATGTTATCCAAGGGATTGTGCCGCCTCTGCAACATCTCCCCAGAGAAGGGTGCAGATTTTCTCATCGCACACCATGGATGCCCGAGCATGTACATGAAGAGTATCCCGTCTATCATGAAGTCTCTCCCAATCATTATGTCCTGTGTACATGCTATAAAGAGTTTACTTTTGAAGGGGAGGCGGCGGTCTGATGGCACTTTTAGAGGTTAAAAATTTAAAGGTCTACTTCCCCATCAAAGGCGGCATTTTGGGCCGTACTTTAGGCTATGTCAAAGCAGTGGATGATGTAAGCTTTACCATAGAACCCGGGCAAACCGTGGGCCTGGTTGGGGAATCCGGTTCGGGTAAATCTACCACCGGCAAGGCCATTTTGGGGCTGGAGCGCTTAGCTGGGGGCACCATTCATTTTGACGGCGAAGATATTACAAGATATATCGGCAAAAACCGCTCGGCATATCGCAAGAGCGTACAGATGATTTTCCAGGATGTGTTCTCATCCCTTAACCCAAGGAAACGGGTGCTGGATATTATTGCAGAGCCCCTCCGTAATTTTGAAAAGCTGACAAAAGGTGAAGAGCGCAAGCGGATAGATGAGCTTCTTGCTATTGTTGGCATGACCCCTGCGGCGGCGGTTAAATATCCCTTCGAATTCTCCGGGGGGCAAAGGCAGCGTATAGGCGTAGCCCGTGCCATAGCTCTTAAACCCAAGCTAATCGTTGCGGACGAGCCTGTATCAGCCTTGGACTTATCCGTACAGGCACAGGTGTTGAATTATCTTAAAGACATACAACAGGAATTAAAACTGGCGTATTTATTTGTGAGCCATGATTTGGGCGTTGTGAAGCATATGTGCGAAACCTTGGCTATTATGCATAATGCCCGGTTTGTGGAGTTTGGCAGCAGAGATGATATTTACAACAATCCTCACCATGTATACACCCGCAGGCTGATTGCTGCCATCCCCGATACGGATCCCGATTTGCGTGAGCAAAACGCCAATAACAGGGCCTTGCTTACTAAGGAATACGAAGAGGAATACAGTAAATACTACGGCGAAGGCGGTAAGGTATACGACCTTAGGGCAATCAGCGATACCCACTTTGTGGCTATGCCCTAAGGCGGGAGCGTACGGTAAACGCATTAAACAAAAATTAATATGTACCCAAGGCAATTTGAACACAACCCCCGGCGCTACGCGCCACCCCCTTCTAAAGAAGGGGGCTTGAGAGACCCCCTTCCTTGGAAGGGGGTGGCGCGTAGCGCCGGGGGTTGTGTACACAGGCGCTGCCTTTGTATCCCTATTATTCACAAAATTGCTTTTCATGCGTTTGCCGTGGGCGGGAGCGATTCGGGGCTTGTGCTCATTCAGTTTTTGTGATAGTATAATCGTTGCTGTGTAGTAACCGCACGGGTTTGGCCTTCAAAGGGATTTCCCTGCCCCGCCCGGCGAGTACTTCCGATTATTATAAGGAGGTTTTAAATGTACGCAATAATTGAAACCGGCGGTAAGCAATACAAAGTCCAAGCCGGGGACGTAATCACTGTAGAAAAACTGGGAACAGAAGCCGGAGATGAGTATACTTTTGAAAAGGTACTAAGCATCGTAGATGGTGAAGCTACTGTTGTAGGCAAACCTTTGGTGGAAGGCGCAAGTGTATCGGCGTCTGTGCTGGGGGATGGCAAAGCAAAAAAAGTGGTAATATATAAATACAAGGCCAAAAAAGGCTATCATCGCAAAAAAGGCCATCGTCAACCCTTTACCCGCGTTAAAATTGAAGCAGTCAACCCTGCGTGATTCTGGCAGAAATTACACGTGACAACTCGGGTAGCATTGAGTCATTCACAGTAAAAAATCACGGGGATTCCTATGTATGCGGTGCAGTGTCTATGCTGGTGCTAAATACCATCAACAGCATAGAAGCCCTTACGACCCAAGCCTTTGACTGCGATTACGACGAAAGCGGCGGCTATATCTGCTTTAGCCTTAAAGTTCCAAAAGACGATGGCGCAAATCTTTTGCTAAATGCCATGCTCCTTGGTCTAACACATGTACAAGAACAATACCCAAGGGAAATCCAGTTAAAAATATGAAAGAGATGTGATAACTATGATTACATTAAATTTACAATTCTTTGCCCATAAGAAGGGCGTAGGTTCTACAAAAAACGGTCGCAACTCTAACGCAAAGCGCCTTGGCGCCAAGAGGGCCGACGGGCAGTTTGTGCTTGCTGGTAATATCCTCTTTACTCAACGGGGTACAAAAATCCATCCCGGGAAGAACGTAGGCCGGGGAAACAATGATAATCTTTTTGCGTTGGTAGACGGCAAAGTGAGTTACGAACGCAAAGGCCGTGACAAGAAGCAAGTTTCGGTTTACCCGTTGGCGGTAGAGGCATAGTTCCAGTTAATAAAACCGATGATTAACGAAAACAAAAAACTGGTTCGCATTTTGTGAACCAGTTTTTTTAGTGTAAAATACGTACATAAAAGAAACCATATGGTTATAGCTAGGGAGTGTTGTGCCAGTGGCGGACGAACGTGTTATATGTTTTAGAAGTATTGATGTTTTCACACGTTCATCCGTCACTGGCACAACACTCCCTACAAATACAGGAGGAACCCATGCCAGACAATAAATTGCAAATACTAGAACGCCTGCAAGCAGGCGAAATCACAGCAGATGAGGCCTTGGTTTTGATGAACCAAACCCCAGACTCACCCGATAAGCCGCAGCCCGGCAGCCAGCCCGGTTCGGTTGACCCCAGGCAGATAAACCCCAACAAGACCCATCACCACGAAGCCCATTCCCAAAGCCACCACGATTACCACGACCATCACGACCCGAGCCAATCAGGGGGTTTATTCGGCTGGATAAGCGACGTGGTAGAGTCCGTAACCAGCGAGATAAAAGACATGGACATTGATGTTAATGTCTCGGATTTTTTTAGGGGCAATCTCAGTCACAACAAGCACACGGTAAACTTCACCTCCCAGCCCATCCTTCAAAACTTGAGCCAACTGGAGCTACACGGCAAAAACGACAGAGTAGAAATCCACGGCTACGACGGCAACACGATACAAATCCAATGCCATTACAATGCCAGATACCCAGACGCCCATGTAAGTTTCCACGAAGAAAACGGCTGCGTTGCACTGCTGTTTAACGACAAAGAAATGCGTAGCGTACAGGTGCTATGCCAAGTACCTCACGTGCAAATCGAGCATCTTATCGCGGAAACCAGAAACGCCCGCATTCATCTGGTAGATGTAACAGCAAAGGAAATAAGCCTTAACACCAAAAACGACAATATTTATCTCGAAGAAATAAACTGCGATCACCTGGCGGCCCATTCACGCAACGGGAATATCAAAGCCCGGGTCATATCTGGCGGGGAAATCCTGCTTGAAACCACCAATTCCAAGATTACGGCAGAAGATATCCATGCCCATAGCTTGATGCTTAAAACCACCAACGCCGGCATAAAAACCGCCGCCCTTGACGCGGTAAACCTGGTTATAAAGACCACCAATACAGGCCTAAAACTGGAAGACACATTGCAAAGCAGCGGGCCGCTGTTTTGGGACGGGGAGCGCAGCCTTGAGGCATATACCACCAACAGTGGCATCCGCTTTCTTGTGCCGGACGGAATTGGATTTAACCTGGAAGCCGGTACCACAGGCGGCAAAGTGACCTGTGATGTGCCTCTTTATGGTGCCGAAGGAAGCCGAACCTATGTAAAAGGCGAAAGCATCAACTACGCAACCTCCGGGCGGCGGTTAAACGTGCGGCTGCAAACGACCAATGCCTCGATTAAGGTACGGGGGATGTAGGTGATAGTATGACATCAAGCAATATAAACGCGATGGCAAAGGATGTAGCAGACCGATATAACCTGGAATGCCCGGTAGAAATAAGATTTATAGACCTAGCATCCGAGGTAGGCGAATTGGGCAAAGAAATACTCAAAACGAGCAATTACGGGAAAGAGGCCTGTAAACCATCGGCAAGCAAAGCTGATGAAATTGGCGATGTGCTTTTTTCGTTGGCTTGTATTGCTAATACTCTTGGGGTTGATTTGGAGGATGCGATGAGGGCGGCTATTGAAAAATATCACGCCAGGTTTGCGAAAACGGGGGATGTTGGGTCAGGGCACTCGCAAAAGGGAAGCGTACCTGATTGACATCATGTAGATACGCGGTATATACTAGCAATAAAAGAGGTGCATTCATGCAAACAACAATTCAGAAATGGGGAAATAGTCAAGCCGTTAGACTTCCTAAATCTATTTTAGAATCAGTCTTTTTACAAGAAAATGACCCTGTCGAGATCGTAGCGCAACATGATTTTATTCTCATAAAGAAAGCCACTAGGCCACGCCGTGCGAGAAAAAGCCTTGAGGAACGGTTCGAAAACTACACAGGTGATTACAAATGCACCGAATATGATTGGGGCGCGCCTGTAGGGAAAGAGGTTTGGTAATGTCATATAATCCAAAACAAGGAGATATTGTGATTCTCAACTTTGACCCACAAACAGGACATGAGCAAAAAGGCAGGCGCCCAGGGTTGATTGTAAGCAACGAAGCGTTTCACAAACTGACAAATATGGCTATGGTTTGCCCGATAACCAATGCAAACAGCGGATTTCCTACACATGTAACGTTAGATGAACGAACGAATACAACAGGCGATATAATGTGCGAACAAGTAAAGTGTTTAGATTTTTTAACTAGAGATGCTGTTTATAAAGAATCCGCCCCTTACGATATTGTTGACGAGGTTATTGACTCAATTTGTTCGTTTTTTGAGTAGAATTCCGGCCTTGAGCCGGAATCCCCTGGCTACTACGTAAAATGTACGAATTTTGCGAGTTCTCGACAAGATGGGGAGACCCTGGGTCAAGCCCGGGGCACGTCAATCTAATTTGCCTGTTAATAAATCGGATTGCACATTGTAGGGGCGGCAACCTGCCGCCCGAGGTTTAGAAATGCATGCCTTTGAGTAGATTTCGCTTGCGCGGGCGGCAAGTTGCCGCCCCTACAGTGATGTTTTCACAATCTTTCAATCAAATTAGACTGACGTGAGCCCGGGGTGACGAAGGCCGTTGTTTTTTGCAAATTATGATGAAAATAGATTTCCGTGCAAAATTTCCACCACCCCTTGCACCGCCGCTCTATCACTGCTACACTCAATAGGTTACAGCCACAACCAAACAAAAGAGGTGCGAAGTGGGAATATTAGAAAAAATCTTTGGCAATTACAGCGAAAAAGAAATAAAACGCATAACTCCAATAGTCAATAAAATAGAAGCCCTGGAACCGGAAATGCAAAAACTGACCGGCTGCGAGCTTAGAGGCATGACCACCAAGTTCAAAGAGCGCCTGGCAGATGGCGAGACCCTGGACGATATCCTCCCCGAGGCCTTTGCCCTTGTACGCGAGGCCACAACCCGCCTTACAGGCAAGCGCCATTTCCGCGTCCAGCTAATGGGCGGCATTGTCCTTCACCAAGGCCGTATTGCAGAAATGCGCACAGGTGAAGGTAAAACCCAAACAGCAGCCCCGCCCCTGTACTTAAATGCCCTGGCGGGCAAAGGCGCTCATCTGGTAACGGTCAACGAATACCTTGCAAACTACCATGCGGGCTTGATGGGCCAAATCTTTGGCTTTCTTGGCATGACCACAGGCTGCATCCTCCATGGGCAAGAACCAGTGGACCGCCGCGCACAGTACAATTGCGACATCACCTATTCCACCAATAACGAGCTGGGCTTCGATTATCTGCGGGACAACATGGTTGTATTTGAAGAAAACCGCGTACAGCGTGGGCTCAACTTCGCCATCATCGACGAGGTAGACTCTATTCTAATAGATGAAGCCCGTACCCCGCTTATTATCTCTGGCCCCGGCGGCAAAGCCAACGAGCTATATCGCGCTGCCGACAATTTTGCTAAAAATATGAAAAAAGGCCGTATCGTCAACGAGGAAGATGCCCTAAACCCCGTACTCCGCCAGGAGCTACAGGAAGAAGGGGACTTCGTTGTAGACGAGAAAAAGAAAACCGTAGCCCTTACCCAGCAAGGCATATCCGCCGCCGAGCGCTATTTTAGGCTGGAGAATCTCTCCGACCCGGATAACGTCGAAATCATGCATTTTATCAATAACGCCCTCAAAGCCAACTACAATATGCATCGGGACGTTGACTATGTTGTCAAAGACGAAGGCATTATAATCGTTGACGAATTCACCGGGCGCTTGATGCCTGGGCGGCGCTATTCCGACGGTCTACATCAAGCCATCGAGGCAAAAGAAAACGTAAAAGTCCAGCGGGAAAGCAGGACTCTTGCCACCGTTACATTCCAAAATTTCTTTAACAAATACACAAAAAAAGCGGGCATGACTGGTACCGCGCTAACAGAAGACGGGGAATTCCGCGAAATTTATGGCATGGACGTGGTGGCAATCCCTACCAATATGCCTATGGTTCGTGATGATAAATCCGATGTGGTTTACCGTACAGAGGCAGCAAAATACCGGGCCATTGTTGCGTCAATAGAAGAGGCCTATAAGAAACGCCAGCCGATTTTGGTTGGTACGGTATCCATTGAGAAATCCGAATTGGTCAGCGGCTTGCTGCGCAAAAAAGGTATTAAACACGAAGTCCTAAACGCCAAACATCATGAGCGTGAGGCGGATATCATAGCCCTGGCAGGCCAAGCTGGGCATATAACCATAGCCACCAACATGGCAGGCCGTGGTACGGACATTATGTTAGGCGAAGGCGTCCGGGATCTGGGGGGCTTAAAAGTCATAGGCACCGAGCGACACGAGGCCCGCCGTATAGATAATCAGCTTCGAGGCCGGGCAGGGCGTCAGGGCGACCCTGGGGAATCTCAATTTTTCATTTCCATGGAAGACGAGCTGATACGCCTCTTTGGCGGCGACCGAATGGCCCGCATCGTTGACGCCCTGGGCATGAAGGAAGACGATGTAATCGAGCACAAAATGCTTAGCAATGCAGTAGAGCGCGCCCAAAAGAAAGTGGAGGGCAATAACTTCGGTATTCGTAAGCATCTTTTAAACTACGACAAGGTAATGAACACCCAGCGGGAAGTTATTTACGGCGAACGAAATAAAATCATTGACGGCGAAGACCTGCAAGAACATGTAATGAGGATGTTAAAAGCCGTACTAGACAGAGCCGTAGACCGACACACAGCGGGGAGCGACGACCCGGACGAATGGGAAATCGCGGAGCTTAACAAGCAGTTAATGATTATCTACCACAAGCCCGTTTTGGAAATTAGCCGCGAAGAAGCCGACACGATAACAAGAGACGATGTTAAAGAACGCTTATATGAAGAAGCGGTAGACCTTTACAATCAATTGGAAGAAAAGCTGGGCTCGGATGAAATGCGCAACTGGGAACGGGCATACCTTATGAACTCTGTAGACACCCGCTGGATGACCCACATCGATGAAATGGATCAAATGCGGCAGGGGATATCTCTTAGGTCTTACGCACAGCGGGATCCGCTGGTCGAGTATCAGCACTTGGGCTTTGAGATGTTTGAAGAGATGAGCCATAACATCCAACAAGACACCATTTGGAAGCTGTTTAATGTCCATTTAAAAACCGGGGATAAGCAGCCAAAAATGCGTCAGCTTGTAAAAAAAGAAGATCAGTTTACCCAGCGTGACGATACTTTGGTTAAAAAACCCGCAAAGCGCTCAAGCCCCAAAATCGGCGTAAATGCCCCTTGTACCTGTGGCAGCGGAAAAAAATATAAACATTGCTGCAAAAATAAGGCCGGGTAAATATGAACGGGGCAAGCATTGCGGCGATTGTGCTATTAGTGTTGATTTTGGTGCCAATACCGCTGGTATGGATTATTACCACCGTTTTCCCGGATGGGTATACCAAAAGCCAGGCCTTTCGAGTACGTAAGTTTTTTATACGGGAATGGAAACGAATATTGATATGCGGCATAATTGTCGTAATATTGTTTATCATCGCCCCGGATTACGCCTTACAGTTGACGCTGGTTGGTGCAGCGATACTGATTGGGCGGGCGGTGGCGGTTAGTCGCAACAAGTGATAGGAGTTGAAAAAATGCTGGCCTTAGAAGAAATCATGCGCAAGCTTGCGCCCTATAAAGCCAAGCTAATCGAAATGGGGAATTCACTTTGACCTGGCTAAGGCCAAAGATGAAATAGAATCCCTGGAATCGCAAACCACCGACCCCGCATTCTGGGGGTACTCGGCTCATTCTCAAAATGTGCTAAAAGAGCTAAAAATCTTACGAGGCAAGGTTAGCTCTTTTGAAAAATTGCAATCCTCTTACGACGACGCATTAACCATGTGCGAAATGGGCATAGAGGATGGCGACCCGTCCTTGCTATCGGAAGCGGAGGAAATGGCGGAAGCCTTCGTCCAAAGCTACGAACAACTACGGGTTGAAACCTTGCTAGGCGGCGAATACGACGCATACAATGCCGTAGTAAACCTTCACCCTGGCGCAGGCGGCACCGAGTCCTGCGATTGGGTTGGTATGCTGCTTCGCATGTACAGCCGTTGGGCCGACCGCCGAGGCTTTAAGTTCGAACTCTTGGATTTGCTGGATGGCGAAGAAGCCGGGGTTAAGTCCGCGACATTTCAAATTAGCGGAGATAACGCCTTCGGCTATTTGCGAAGCGAAAAAGGCATCCACAGGCTGGTGCGGATTTCGCCCTTCGATTCCAGCGGCAGGCGGCATACGTCCTTTGCATCCTGTGATGTAATGCCGGAACTGGACGAAGCCGATTCTATTGAAATAAATCCCGAAGATTTAAAAGTTGACACCTACCGCAGCGGCGGGGCCGGTGGGCAGCATGTAAACAAAACCGAATCTGCTATCCGCATAACCCATGTGCCCAGCGGTATAATTGTGCAATGTCAAAACGAGCGCAGCCAGATTCAAAATCGCGACCGGGCCATGAAAATGCTAAAAGCCAAGCTATACATGCGCCAAAAAGAAGAAGAACTTGAAAACCTGGATCGCATCCGGGGAGCAAAAATGGATAATGCTTGGGGTAGCCAGATACGGTCGTATGTGTTTCACCCCTATAGCATGGTAAAGGATCACCGCACCGACGAAGAAACGGGCAATGTGCAAGCGGTAATGGACGGGCAGTTAGACCCCTTTATGAATGCGTACTTGGTTTGGGATCATAAAGGCCGTGTTTGAGCTTGGGATAACGGCCCGGGATGAAAATCGCAGGCTGGATAAATTTCTTTTTATGTACTTTAACAACGCGCCCCATTCGCTGGTGTATAAATTGCTTCGTAAGAAACGGATAAAGCTTAACGGGAAACGGGCTGCTGGCGGGGAATTGCTCAAAGCAGGAGATACGATTGGGTTTCATCTTTCACAGGAGACCATTGCGGGGTTACGGTCAGAGCGTCGCATCGAGAATGAGTTAAACTATAAACCCTTCCCTGTCGTCATTCCGGGCTTGACCCGGAATCCCCTCTCTTTCGTCAAAGCTGAGGGGATCCCGGGTCAAGCCCGGGATGACGATAAATCTATCCAGGATGAAAAGGGATATATACCAAACGTACTAGATTTGCCAAACATCGTATTCGAAGACGAAAACCTGCTAATAATCAACAAGCCAGCGGGTATGCCTTCCCACGGCGGAATGAAGAACAAATCCCCGCATTTATTGGCAAGAGCGCTATACTATCTGCAAGAAACAGGGGCTTACCCTCCAGACGCCACTTTCGTCCCAGCCCTATGCAATCGGCTGGACGTAAACACCAGCGGGCTGGTGATATGCGGCAAAAATTATCAAGCCATACGGGCGGTAAACGCCGCATTCGCCAATGTAAAAAGCCTTGAAAAAGAATATCTGGCAGTTGTAGAAGGCGAGCTTAGAGGAA
>Ga0123355_10018789_pt1 | contig 10986 bp, 3 predicted proteins | sample TergutEmb28metaG_3_FD_89872 | JGI IMG/M metagenome (GOLD analysis project Ga0123355, IMG submission 89872) | Embiratermes neotenicus P1 segment gut microbial communities from Petit-Saut dam, French Guiana - Emb289 P1 | ecosystem: Host-associated > Arthropoda: Insects > Digestive system > Gut ...
GTATTAACATCCGAAACATGTTGAGCATTAAGTAAAGAAATAATAAAGCAAGTGACATCAAGTTGGTCCCTCTTTACTCAACTGTAGTATATTTAGCCGAAACATAGTTCTAATATACCAGTATATGTAAGTTCAACTTCACAAATATACACACATAACAACAGTTCAACTGCAATCATATAGCCCAATGTACCAGTACTCGTCAGTTCAACCGCACACATAACACCTTGTTAGAGTTGTCTATTCCATGCATTTTTTGTACAAGCGTACATCGTTTATTATACCAACTGAACGCACGTCCTTAATTGGTACAAACATTAAATGAGCGTCTCCAACATGTAGCAGTACATGTGTACCATTTTCAGGCAGAACACACTACCAGTTCTTAAAAACCAAATGCTATTGCAATGCTGTTATTTATGGGTTCCTTGGTTTGTAGCAGGTTCGTCGTCGACGTTGGTTATATGTAAAAGGTAAAACTGTACATATTTTACAACTTATGGTTACACTACGATTACAAACATCGCTTGTCGTTAAAGAAGATACATATATATATATATATATATAGTAGAAATTACTAATGCTATGTCTGATCGTGGACGCTATGGCACTGTGTTCTCCCTAAACATGTTGCAGAAGCACCCTTAATGTTTATTCTAATTAAGGACGTGCATTTACTTGGTACAAAAAATTATGTACGTCGCACACATAAACGTTTACGTCCAACACACCAGTATGCGTCAGTTCAACCGCACATACATGTTTATTTCCACTATACCACTATGTCAGTTCAACTGCACATATATTCCTATGTGGACGTCCAACACACCAGTATGCGTCAGTTCAACCGCACATACATATGTTTATGTCCAACATACCAGTATGTCAGTTCAACGGCCCATATACTCGTAAATGCACGTCCAACACACCAGGATGTCAGTTCAACTGAACATATGTGTACGTCCAGCACGTTTTAGTTCAACTGCAAACGGTCAGAAACCTCTAGATTTCACGCGAATTAATGTTCTTGTCACCAAGTAATAATCCACGTTCAGGCCCATACAAAAAACTAATTACATTGCATATCCAGATCTTCCAAGTTGTGGCATTGCGGAATGATTATTGTTTCCCAAACGAATAATAATTCAATCTAACTCTTTATTAATCACGTTGTGACACGACAGCCATGTGACCAATTGAAGAGACATAATAGGAACATTATACAAATATACAGTCGGACTCGGTTATAACGTAATGAAAGGCCTGAATATTTTGTGTCGTTATAAACGAGTGTTATTCTACCCCAGGAGTATAATCTTATGATTAACAGGGAGGTACGAATTGGTACCACAGAACATGTGACGTTATAGATGAGGTGTCACTTAAACCGAAGTCGTTATAACCGGGTTCGACTGTAATTTTTAAAGTAAAAATGTTCAGACAGATCACTTGTCTCTGAATATGTTCATAGTCCACTTCCTTTCAAGCTTAACAGAGAAGGGCCAGTTACTAAATTACCACTCGAATACAAAAATACAAAAATCCACAGGTACAGCACCATTACACGGCAGATACGCAATTTATTACTGTTCTTATTTAATCGTTTTTAGAAAAATAATAAGTAAATGAATCTTATTAAACTTGATAATGTTGTGAGATTTGAGACCTCCGGCCATGTATAGTCGAGGCCTTCGCTCTTATGGCATGTTACACGGTGTGGTCTCGTCTCGAAACGTCGGTAACCACGCCAATGTTTGTGACTTGAGGCTGTTAAAAGAGTGTTGTTTAAAATTTCATTCTTCTGGGACGTTAAGCCGAGGCGATTTGTAAAGAGTTACTGACTTCTGAAGGGCCGTAGCGTCTTCAAAACTTCGTAACTCTCCACCAACAGACACGGCTTAACATTTCAGAAAACTAGAATTTCCAAATAAATCTTTTCCCATATACTTACATCTGAGTTGCTACTTAGAATACTTATACCACGAGTACACTGCATCACACTGTTTTCGTTACCTGTAAAATTCCTTAAGCATGTCATGGGAATCAAAGATACAGGCAAGTATGGTTATGAATTATGAATTATGTAGGTCCTGCTGGCTAGGTTAGCTTTGACCTTAGCAAATCTACATATCGCACGTCTCAGACCGAAATTTTATTAAAAATTCATACATCCGTTGCTGCAAGGCGAACTCCAAGTAGCGATATATGCTGTATATAATAGGCCTATAGATCAAACGAACAAGCAAAATGTCAAGAGGAACTGAATCTGAGACTTGTGGGCATTATTATGCGTATTCACAAGAGCATACGTGTAGCTTTAGACAGAATTATTACTTTACGAAACTTCCCTTTCAAGGCAGAATATCATTCTCACAATGACTCCAGGTTATAAGATTCACATATAAATCTCTTATAGCCGAATCGATCGTATGGCGACAATTGAAACCGTAACAACAGACGCATGACGCGCAAATAACAATGCTAACGATACAATCCTTGTATCAACTTGCATGTCACTATCCTAAAATACATAACAGCACTGTAAAGATGCAATCCGCGCTGGAGGATATTGTTTCAATTGGCGTTCTTTGCAGTATGACGTTATTGCTCCAACATGTTTATTATAACTTGACGAGGACGGTAACAATATTACGTACAAATCCCAAAATAACAGCTATGATCTTCCTGCTTCTGTTCCTTCAATAAGCCATAATTTAAAGATTTTTACAATGTTTACCTTTCAAATACAGAAATTGTCAATGCAAGGAAACAACTCAGAAAGGTAATGCTGACGAACGGGAATCAATCAATAACCAAATATTCAGAAACCACGCAGCAAAATGATATCAGAACACAAGTGCATGTTCTAACGTAAATGAAGATTCATTCATTAACTCTTACCTACTTATTCTTTACAGAAGGGTATTGGAGCGCAGAGCAATTCAGGTTAACTAGTTATCTCTAATACCATCACAATCTCTGCACACACGTACGGTTTAAACGTCGTTTTCTTTGTCCTCCAGAGTTTCATTTGCTCATCAAAAATCGAGTGCAGACGCTCGAAATGCAACATGTACAGTACAACACGTACAGAACAACACGTACAGTACAACACGTACAGTACAACACGTACAGTACAACACGTACAGTACAACACGTACAGTACAACACGTACAGTACAACATGCCTGTGACTTCCGTTGAAACTGTTTAACGCTCGAAACACGCAATATTTTTGTTGTACTGTGATAGTAGAAAATAAGTATTTATAATATTTATGGACGTAAATAAGGCGTTCTTTTAATTCCAAATAAATGCCTATAAACCAACCAATTCATGTTGTATAGGGAAACAATCGCTGTTTGCTCTGAGATCCATGTGAAACACATAAATACACCGCGCGAAAATAAAACGTAGAATTTTTGTAATGCTGACGTGCTGGTACATGAAATAACCACTTACTTTAAAGAGCTAAAAAGAGAAGTCTGTATTGGGTATGTCTGGAACAGAATTTGTCTACCTACGAAAGTTGTTGAGAGATGCACAACAACAAATTGTGTTTGTGAAGGGAAGTAATCTTAATATGAAGCATCCCCGTTGGTGTAGGTCGAGTGACATCGGTAGCATACCACATGCAAAAGTACTTCTATTTTTGAATGCATCCTTTAAAAAATATCGCAATTAACATACATAAAATTCATACTTCATTTGTATATCAGTTTCTCGTACTTAATATTTGCATAAATAGCTATACAGTTTTTAAAATTTCCTTGGGCCTATTCCAATTGACTACTCTTATACACTGTACATACATTTTTAACGTAAAGAGGGAGGTCCACCGCACGGTACTTAGTTTCCGTACGTATTCACGTTCTTGTACAATGGCCTTCTGATGACCTGTACTTGAGGCCAGATAGTAAAAATTCGCAAAAGACTGAGTTGTGTGTGACTGAAAACAGTGACATACATTCGAAGGGATGTAACATCGTCTCTACTACGTACTACACTGCCAAGGTATCATTCACGAACCCTGTGTATTCAAGTATGCGTCCTGTAGGTCCATCACGAAGACCAATAATACGTTTCTTGGCACACCGGCACATCACAGTCATCTCGTTCTATGAAGTTACATGAGACCACAGAATACATGTCGACCACTCCGCTCCACCCTGATCGTGACGCCTGCCTACACAACGTCGGCTTACCAGACATCTGCAAGAAGGCACATTCTCGAGAATTACAACGAACAAAGCAGCTTACGTTCACGAGTCTCGAATTTCCCTCTGAACTTCAATGGGGATTTTGTCAGTGTTCTACGATATTCGGAATCTCATAACAATAAAAAAAAAACTCCAGTTCCACTGTAAAACACTGAAGCCTGATATTCGTCTGCACATTACTTAACTATTCAGTCATCCCACATCGCAGAATACAGTGCGCCTCCAATACAAAAATCAACAGGTTAATGCTATTGAGGGACATAGCAGCTGTATATTGTGCAAATAATAAACAAAATATAAACACGCTATGTGAGTAGAATGCGGACATCTTCAACATTAAAGCAGGTGGTACACAAAGTAGCCGCTTTGTTTCGGGCATGTGCAGCACGAATTTGATATCCTATATCAAACTTTTAAAAACTGATTTCCTGTTAACATTAAATCTTCATTACAAAGACGAATTCGTTAATACTATTTAGTAGAGTGACAACCGTTTACTCTGAGAATTATACAAAACACATAAATACTCCATGTGGCCAAAATGCAGAGATATTTTAATATTAAAGCAAGTAACCTCAGAGTTTCAAACGGCTCTTTACGATATGCCGTGTTTGCACAGAGCCTGACGAACAATATAAGCTAGCGTAGGAAAGTAATAAAACACTATTTTGATTGGATGCACGCTTTTTTCCATTTTGTTCACATGATCCTGTACTTCAAATTTACGTGAAGTTCGATACTTTCATTCTACACACATCGTCGAGCAGAACAAATGCTGATTTTTAGTGGCAGCTGAGAAATACAAGAACAAGAGTGGCGCTAACAGTGCGATAGGATACACTCTCCGCGTAGTTAGTTACAAATTTGTGAAAAACCACGGCCTCTCAGTCCTTCAACAGACACCCGAAATAATCCTCTGCACGTTCTTTCTTTCTTCCTTTCCTAATCGGATCTTTTCTACCCAATCATTGTAGGTGTAGAGGGTTATTGTTGCACCTAATCACGCTCAGACACGCCACACTCGGTCGGACTCAACAGTCACGAGAGACAAACATTCATGCCGTCGGTGGGATTCGAAGCAAGCGAGAGGCCGTAGACCTACGCCTTAGACCGCGCAGCCACCGGAATTGGGTCCAAGTTAATTCACATTTCTAACATTCAAACTACGTAACCCTACAAAGCAGAGCCCTTGTAGGTCAAAGTAATAAATCTCTTTCCTGTCTACGCAGATCTTACGGGACAGAATCCCTAAGAATCCCACACAAAACCGACAAAATGCCCTCCTCCCAATCATTGCAGGGTCCATATGAATTAAATTCACCCTGAAGACAGATGCAGTACATCAGTCGAAACGCCGTAACACAACAAATGTAACAGAGGGGGCAAAAACCCGAAAATGACCATCGGAGTCCTTGAATGACAGTCATTCAGCTACTCAAGGAGCGAAGGTAAAGTGATACCGTTACAGGCCCGGTGTGGCCCAGAGGGTGGGCAGAGGTATAGCTCTACTATTCCATGACCGCGGCACTAGAAGGAGGTGAGTGGTCAGCAGCACGCCCCGGCTCGGCCACACTTTACCCCCGGGAAAGAACCAGTACCCATTTTACAGGAGACTGGGTGGGCTCCAGGGTCGGTCTGGACGACTCGAGGAGTACTCCCCCTTTTTTTGGAACACGAAGGCGTGATTCTCGGCGAATTGAAAGCCAAAAATTATACGTAGCAACTGATGCTATCCAAATATATTTCTAAAGACATTAACCCGAAAAGATGCGAGTTCGATACCGGACGGGACAGTTAACGACTGTGATGAGTTTAGAATGTGGTATACAGTAGGCCTAACAGTCTGTTGCATACCCGAACATGGTCAGTTGATGTGTCCAGCTGAATACAATGTGGCAGGCTACTGGGGTTGTATCAGGTTTATTTGACTGGGGTTCACAATGCTGTTTATGCAGTAGTTGGTGTATATGGTAACAGGTTATTTAATGAAAGTTATGTGAATGACGCAGGGCGGCCACTTCCTTTCAAACACCTTAAGTCATCCGGACAGGTGACAGACAACTACACTTGAAAAGTTATTCTAAAATTTACTGACACAGTTCTGTGTATAATTTGCACTAATACAAACTCCAGGTACGATAAATCTGCCAGATATAAATTCAAAGATCTCCATCTACTCCACATCTGTAATGAATATGATTACATGTCTTTATCAGCTGAGTCAAAAATACATCATAACAAAATGAAAACGTGGAAAGTAAAGCTAAAGTTGTCCCTGTACCCGCCATGAAGTGATAGGGTGGAGTGGAGGTATATCTCCAGTCATTCTCAACCTCGACCTAGATGGAGGTGAGTACTCAGCCTCACTTCTCGGCCGCTTCACCCCGACGGAAGAACTCGGGTCACTGAATATGAGGATAAGTGGGCCCCAGAGCGGGTCTAGGCGACATGCAAACGAGAAATATCTTTTGTCTCTGCCGGAATTCCAACCCCGGAGCGTCCAGACAGTACAGAATACAAAATTCAGGGGGCTGCGAAAACTAACAAAATATCAAAATTATTTATTCACCAACTAATGCACAAGTGACTTACTTCCGAACAGTGCAACATACACACAGCAACCAGGACCTACTAATATACGCAGCCACATCACCACTGAATTAATCACACACCGATGTGCCATAATTAGCTATTTTAACAAAGTGTAACGTTAGCAAACACGGATAATGAGCTCCCTGAAGATGGTGTGACTACACCGAAATATGTCGGAGCTATTTTAATGTAAATTTTAATATTGTTTTTAAGACAACCACTTGTGCATTCGTTGGTGAATAAATAACTTTGATGATAACAAGCTGCACGGTACGAACGTGAAAAAAACTATCAACAGATTTTGTTATCAAGAACAATGTGCTTATACGCGTGTCAGAATGTTTTATAGGTAATGGTAGTTAGGCAACTTGTTTGAAGTGGTGTGACGGAGCAGGTTATTATCATGGGTTGAGTCAGAGCATCATGGCCATTGATCTCGCATTTCTTTGGGTGATAAACGAGCAGTCTACCATCCTCCTGCCCTACAACAGCCCCTAAGGAATCTGTGTGTAGGCACGTCAATAGACATGCACAACAGTGACAGAACTTCAAGCACCAGAGTAATTCCAGGGACATGAACCTGAAAATAAGCATATGGTTGTGAAGTAGCTGATTTGCAAAGGAAGAAGGCAAAAACTTAAAAAATCTACTCACACTGAGGAACAGGTTTGCAGCAACACTGTCACATTACAAAACGCAGGATCTGGTAGCCGGAAGTTCCCACATGAACGGACTGCTGATCCTATTGTAGTCTTACAGGACACACTATTGTTTATAATATGTGAGAATGTATGTGTGTAGTCAACCACAACCACATCTTACAGTGATGAAATACGGATTATGCAAATGTTTCCGTTTCAACTGAAAGCCATCGTCACGAATCATTAAAAAACTTATAAAAAGATCCCACGCATGCACCACAATAACATGCAAGTTACCGACATCTCCGTCTTACAATACTGTGTTATTAGAGCCGAAAATATAGCCATTAAAATACGATATAGTGTGTACGGAAACGTGTTAAAAACGTTATATTCGTACACAAAAGGATTAAAAGGGATATTCTTTATCCTATGGCTGCCGACGGATGAACATCTGTCCATAATTTTTTTTAGTTCCAAATAATTGTGTATTAAGTATTAAACCTTTTAATAAGTACATGATTTTGAAAGTTCAAAGAGGTACCTTACTTCGTAATTATCAGGAAACACGGTGTACCACAATAACATGCAAGTTAACGACATATCCGTCTTACAATACTGCGTTATTAAAGCCGAAAATACAGCCATTAAAATACGATATAGTGTGTGCTGTAACGTGTTAAAAACGTTATATTCGTACATGAAAGGAGTAAAAGGGATATTCTTTATCGTATGTCTGCCGACGGATGAACATCTGTCCATAATTTTTTTTAGTTCCAAATAATTGTGTATTACGTATTAAACTTTTTAATAAGTACATGATTTAGAAAGTGCAAAGAGGTACCTTACTTCGCAATTATCTCGAAGCATGGTGTAAAAAAAGTGCTGCGCCCATGTATTTAGTTTTCCACTTTTGTTTTCCAGTCGACTCATTAGCGTCTAAGTAAATAAAACGGCATTTCACACACAATCATACATCATTACCTCATATTCTGACGTATTTGCACAGAACACTTACGTCTGAGACTAACAAACAAATTCAAATGTTAATGAGGTCGCAACTTCGTTATAATTCATTTCTACTCAGACAACTATAATATCCAATTTCCACTGGAAAACGGCGTAGTAAATGAAATGAAAAAAACCGTTCCATGTGAAGTACATTACCAGTGGTTACAAACACACAGGGGACGTTCTCAAAGGCTTTGTCAACATGGGGGTAGGCGTAAATTTATGAGTTGTTGGTAATGATGGGACGGAGTTCATTAATTTACATCATTTAATCGAGCTGGAAAAAAAATGGATTCAATTGCAGACGCCACATGTGCATACTGAACGAAATGCCAGTTTGTTGGTAAAATACGCAAACCCACGGTTGCTTACATAACGACAACTGTTAAATTCACAAGATGAGTGCGAAGGATAGCAAGATTGTGGTATATCACAGTCAGACAGCGATCTTTACTTACCAAAACAAAAGTCAAGTGCATCTTCGTCCTTCCAGTCGTAAATGTGCACAAAAGGGTTCACACAAAAAATGTCACAGCTGGACACATTTTCGCCGCTCCATAAAACCTAAGTGTATTTCAGAACCCTGCTGTGAGAAAAGTGCCAAAAAAAACTAAAATTCAAAGTTAACTTATTCCCGCGATTTATGCGACAAGCCGGATTACCCCTAAATGTACAACGGGGAGCAAGAGTATAACCTTACATCACCAAACTTCTAACCAAGCCAACGGAACAGCACAGCGAAACGCCATGGGCTGGAAGTTCGGGGATCGAATGCCAGTGGAGGGCGAGACTATCTGTACCGTGCAGACCGGCCCTCGGGCTCACCCAGCCTCCTATAAAATGGGCCATTCCCGACGGTAAAGTGGAGGGGGCGTGGCGTTAACCTCCCACCGCATCTGACGCCGACGTTAAAGAAAGAGTACAGTATAACTCTACTCCCCCTCTATGCCTTAATGACACTTCACAGGATGAATTAATTTTACTTTTCCTTTACTTTTTATCTCCACCTTTTATATTTGTATCTCTGCAGAGCTTTTGGGTGAATCATATACGTGGAGGACAAAGTGGCATTGCAGCAGGTATTTCTCCAGGTTTCTTCACTTTTCCCTGCCAATCGCCATTCAACCATTGTCGCATACTCATCTACCACCGTGCGATAGCCCTGACAAGGCAGCACGTGATCACTACTCAGTCTTTAAGTTAGAGGCTTCATCTCTGACAAGCCAAACATTAGGGGGTTCTTCTAAATGTTCATCTACTTTCGAGATTACTGTTTCTGGTATATGACGCCGTGTAGTCTGGCATAATTCAATGCGTACTAGAAGAACATGCTGCCTCCATACTGAGGGTCGACACTGAAAATTAAGAAACTGTTGCAATGCAAAATCGGTGTCCACCTAAGACTGCAAGGTGTCACAACCCAGAAGTTCATAATATGAGAACTCACCAACCAAAACGCCTGACAACTTATGCCCTGAAAAACTGAGCTAGAGAGTCGCACCCTTAGCCCATGTAACGTGATTTATTCTGCGAAAGTAAGACGGTTATTGGAATTGTGTTAAAACTCAAAAGGAGGCAGTAATGAATTAACACAGAAGTTGTCTTTCTTCTTCTACAGAAACGTGAAAAACGCTGTTTGTAAGAAAAAACACAGGAACGTATGAACATCCCACTGGATGCTTCGAAGAAAATTCCAAGCGATTTGCTTTGGTTAACATCATAACAGGTTAAAGCTTTATAACTTCCCCCTTCATACAAAACAGAGAGTTGTGGATATTAAATTTCTTAAATTTTAGCCTCCCTTCAGGCATTGCACTGCGTCGGAATACTTGGAAATCTTAACACAAGTTATAGAAATGTTTCATACAAAATGTGCTATGAACTATCTCTAGAATGTCAAGTGCCTAGATAGAATAGTCTTATAGTTGCTGATATCAAGGTGAAAACAATACAAGACAGGCAATGTACGTATAATGTAACACTAAGGCGCGTTCGTGCAACCATTGTTGCAGTGGAAGAGCAGTAAGTATTACATATTCTGGGTGCGTGTTTGTAGCCTTAATTATCCAGCATGAGCCGTATTATACAGGGTGTCCGGGCTAGAGGTATACAAAAATACATGCTTATATTTTAGTACCCAAACGCTTTATGCAGTTTATGTTTTCAACAGTGCACAGAGTAACTCAAAAAGGTTTTTATGCACGTCCGTGCACTTCAATGTGGGCAGAGATGTTACCATATTTCTGGATGAAACTTTTCCTGGGCGTTGAGTTGGAAGAGGATGTCCTACTGCCTGGCCCCCTAGATCTCCGGATTTGACACCATTAGACTTTTTTGCATGGGGGTTTATTAAGGACGTTGTGTACAGGAGAAAAGTTCGAGATCTGGCTGATTTGAGATAACGTATCATTGAAGCAGTTGAGCTTATAACACCTCACATGCTGATAAACACGTGGCAAGAGCTTGAATATCGTTTAGATATCTGTCGAGCTACAACAGGTGCCCACATTGAAGTGTACGGAC
>Ga0123355_10018790_pt1 | contig 10986 bp, 12 predicted proteins | sample TergutEmb28metaG_3_FD_89872 | JGI IMG/M metagenome (GOLD analysis project Ga0123355, IMG submission 89872) | Embiratermes neotenicus P1 segment gut microbial communities from Petit-Saut dam, French Guiana - Emb289 P1 | ecosystem: Host-associated > Arthropoda: Insects > Digestive system > Gut ...
ACTTTTCCGAATTTGTTAATAAGAACTGTACTCATTTTATTTTCCTCCTATATTCTATTAGTAAATCCTAAATCAATATCAAATTCGTGAACAATGCCGTCGGCAACGATACTAACCGCAATTTTGAACGGCGATGTTGAAACAGCCGCTTGATTTGGATTAATATAAGTGCTGATTTCGGCACAGTTTCCGGCTATCAACATTACTTCGGTAGCTCTGCGCACTCTTGCATTCCAATCGTCAATCGTGGTTCCTCTGATGTAACCTGTTGCCGGGTCGGCTTCCACTTTTGAACGAACACGCGGAATAAGCGTTTGACGAATAATTCGCGCAGCCTTGTTCCAAATGCAATTTCTTTCAATGAAAGCATAATCGCTGTCCTGTGTTTCGCAGGTGTGCGAATTGCTGAAATAGAAACCTGCAAAACCGACAAACGAGCCTACGAAAATGTAACCGAGTGTATCCAACTGTCCTTTTTCGGCAACCGAAAGTTCGTTTGAATTTTTGCCGTTGCTCAAACCTGCGCTGATAAAGCGTTGCCGCCTTACATCGGTAAGCGGGTAACTGATTTCGCCTGCACGAGCAGACGGTTTTACTTCAATGTCCACACTTCCCAAGTTCTCGTGAACAGCACGCGCCAGCAACATACCAAGCGCAGAACCAACGGAAGCGTGTTGTTTATAAGCGGCTTTTTTCGTGGCAACACCTCTATCCTGTCCGATAATAACCGACACGTTTGGACTTGCCATTTTGCGCAAATCCTGCATCGTGTTGATAGTCGGCGTCAAATAACTTCCTTTGCCTTCGACCAAAACCGCATCGATATAAATGTGGTCTTTTGCCAAAACATCAACAAGTAACTGCGAGCCTGTTACGGATTGCTGCAATGCGCTTACAGGGTTTTCGCCCGCAATCGTCGTTTCGTCAATCATTCCGGCAACGGCAATCAAGTTTATGCCATCGATACTGCGCAATGCCGAAATGAACGCTTCACTATTTTTCAAATCGCTTACTTTCGATGATGCCGGAGCAGCAATCAAGTGAATGACTGAATCGGGTGACAAACGAAACACTTCGTTCAAATGGTAATAGTCGAGGCGATTTTCCGTATCGTCGCGTTCGGGTGTAATACCCAACGCTTCGGCATCGGAAAGTTGCAACAGCCTGTAAGTCTTATTTACTTCCAATGTGTCTGCAATCGCTCCGCAACCTAAAACCATCACGGCAACGCGGTCGGGGTTTTCCGCCCCGCCGAGTCCGCCGTTGATTTTGTTAATATTTACTCCTGTAAAACTCATAACTACTCAGGATTAGTTAGTTCTGTAATTTTCTTTTCCGCTGCGGCAATTACGGTTGAGCGTTTTCCGCCTTTATTTTCAGCATCAAGAATCGTTTGTACCTTTTCGATTTCAGTTGCGGCATTGATTAGCACAATCAAGTCCGCTGCCGCTGTCGGCAAATCACCGCTTGGGTTCTTTTCGTCTTCACGCAAAAAAGTTTCGAGTTTCAACTCTTTGCCCGTGCGGTTTTTAACAGCGTGGTTTTTGGCGTGCGATTCGTTCAAAAACGCTTGTCCGTCTGACGTTACAAATACTTTGTTTTCGTTCTCAAAACGCTTGAAAACACCGTCTGCTATTTTTTTAAATTCTGACATTTTTACCTCCTTTTTTGTTAAGCAATACCTGAAATTACCGCACCAAAACCAACATCTCGCCTGCGGTCAACCAAACCGTAAGTTTGCAAACGAAACTCCGAAGTCGGGTCAGCCGAACGTGTGTCTTGTGTTTCTGGACTGTAAAGAATTTTCACGCTGTCGATGTGATACACCGTTTCCTCTGCGGCGAACATCAAGGAAGCAACACGGTCAGTTGTGTTGAGTATTGCGCCTTTTGGCTTTTTTGCTCCGTTGATGTCGTAAGCAAGTACGGCATTGTTCTCGAAAAACTTGAAGCCCATAATACTGCGAACCGCGCCGGTTGTCGTGTCGTAGTAAATTTGCTTGTCGCTGAAAAACTTCGCCGAATTGTTGTCCAGAATCAAATCGGTAACGTGTTCCGGACAAAGAATCATAAACAACTCGTTCATATTTTTCAAATTCAGCCTTTTTACTCGTTCAAGATATTTTACCATATCCTCGAAAGTAAGTCGCAAACGACCTGTTCCGTCACTCTCGCCGGTAGTTCTAATTACCGGCATTTTGGCGTTGGAGCCGTCGTCGGGTGCAAGTTTCCACATAACGTGGTCGCGGATACCCAGTTTCATTGCTTCGGCGTGTCTGATACGCACTTCATTTCGCTTATCATACGCGAGATAGCGAATTTCGGCATCGTCCACCGCAGTTGGGTCGGTGTCGTACTTTTCCCAATCAACAAATAGTCTTTCGCCTGTCATTTTTTTTGGCGAAAACTCGTTTTCGTTGTTCACGTAGAAATCTACGTTGTTAATCAACTTGTTCCAACGCACACCATCGGCGGTTAATGCCGCTCTCGGCACACCTTTCAAAACGGCGATAAAATCGTCTTTGTAATTTTTGAACTCTTGCAAGAGTTGAGGCGCAACATATTGATTGAGCCATTGTCCGGGGTCTATGTTACTCATTTTTTACCTCCTTTGTAAGTTTCGTTAAACAATTCTTGATACGCATCCGGGTCGTTTGCTTCCAACTCCGCCAACGCTTCCGGGTCTTCATCTTGCAATTGCGCAAAAGTTTTGCCCTTGTACATTTTTTTACCCTCTTGCGAGGTTACAAGCTGAGAGGACAATTTTTCAATCGATGCAATGCCTTCAAGGGCTTTGCTTGCTGATTCAAAATTGCCTTCCAACATTTTTTCCCATTCTGTGCGACTGTCGGCTTTAATCCGTTTGTCGGCAATGGCTGCATCCAAAGAGGCTTTGATTTTTTCCGCCTTTTCGGTTTTTTCCTTTTCCGCCTGTGCGGCTTGCAGAGCTTGCAAGTCAGTGGCGGCTTTGGCGTTCGCCTGCATTTTTGCGTTCACTTCTGCTTCGGTTGCCGTTTCGGGCAATCCGAGCATCAGTGCAGTTGCTTTTAAATCCATTTTTTCTGCATTTTTTGGTTTATAATTTTGATTTATTTCTATTTCAAAGGGACAACCGCAGGCTACGATTTGCGCGGCGATTTCCCTGTCAATTTTTGCTTTTGCTACAACATCGGTAATAAATCCGTGTTCTTTTGCTTCTTTGGCAGTCAGCCACCAGTCCGCGCCGCTTTCCCATTTTTCATTAAAAGCGGTCAAATCTTTGGCAACGGCTTTGTAAGCATTGCAGAACTGAGTTTCGCAGTCTTGCATTAGTTTTATGTATGCTTCAATGTCTTTTGTGCTTCCGTACACGCAACCGCTCGGCTTGTGTATCATAAACATTCCATTTTCGGGCATCGAAAAGGTTTTACAATGCAAGGCAATGTAAGTAGCGGCGGAAGCGACCAAAGAGCCGCCTTCGCCTGTTACCGTTCCTTTGAATTTTGAAATAATATTAGCGATTTCACCCGCGTCAAAAACATTTCCGCCCGGACTGTGAATGTAAATGTGAGCGTCTTTTACGCCGTCTTTAATAAGTGTGTCCACCTGTGCGCGAAAATCCTCCGAATTGGTTTCCCAACCGATTGTTCCGATAATACGGACTTCGGCATTTGCCCCTTTTTTTACGGCTGATATTTGAAACGGATTTTTGTTCATTTTTAAAATGACTTTAATTGTTTTGCGCCACTGTCGGCGTGAATTGTTATGCAAAGTAACAACCGAAAAAACAGTCCGAAAAATAAAATTCCAACGGTTGGAACAATCATTCCAACCGTTGGAACAGTTTTATTGTAAATGGATTATAATACTGAATTTTGCAAGCAAAATTCAATATCAAACGCGAATTATGGCGAGAAACATAAAGAAAAAAGAGTACGAAAAACTAAAACGTGCAGCGTATGAGTACATAGTTATACAAGAGTATTCGCAAAGGGAAACCGCAGAAATGCTCGGTATTTCCGAAAAAACGCTATCCGATTGGGCGCGTGCCGGAAATTGGCGCGAATTGCGAAAAGCGCGACAATCGGCAGTAAGTACGGCAAACAATAATTTGAAAAATATCATTTCGCTTCTTTCGGCTGAACGCCTTAATAAAGAAAACGAAATCCACGAGGCGCAACACGCAGGCGACAAAGAATTAGAGTTGAAATTGCGAAAAGAAGCAAGCATTATCAGCGATGATATTAGTAAAATCAATAAGTCGCTGAAAGATAATGAAAAATCGAACGGTATTACACTTGGTTTGTACATCGACATTATGGATAACATATTTAATAATCTCCGTGTGTCGAACTTGAAAATCAGATGTCCGAAGTGCAGAACTGAGATTGATTTGTACAGCGAAACACTCGAATTTCAAGCAGCGTTAATTCAACGCAAAACAATAGAATTAGGGTAATGGAAAAGATAAAAAACATACTACGATTTACACTCGGCTGTATAGCAATGCCGTTTCTAATTTTATCGGTGATATCATTGTTATTATCGGCTGTTGCCCGTGTTATCACTGTCTGTATTATTGGCGAATTTGGTTGGATAAAAGAGGAATTTAAGGATACATTAAGTCCATATTTCTTTTAATCACGGTAATCAATAAAATCATTCAAAATCACAGTTAAGACAATGGCAAAAAGCAACAAAAAAGCCGATAAGAAAAAAGCCGAAGCATATCTCAAAAAACTTGAAATAGCACAAACGGCTAATGCGGTCAATCCTTTTGAGGGCAAAGAGGAGCAAAAGGCTCGGATTGCTCGCGCAAGGACTGATGTTGCTTATATGGTCAAAACTTATCTACCTCACTATGCTTCTGCCGAAAGTGCCGATTTTCAAATTGAATTTGCCGAAATGGTTGCCGCCGACCCGCTTTTTAAAGGCTTTGCCGAATGGGGGCGTGGACTTGCAAAATCTTGTTGGTGTAACATTATTATATTGTTGTGGTTGTGGATGCGCGGTGAGGACATTTTTGTAGGCTTGAAATCCGACAGCGAGGAACGCGCCGATGAGCTACTTTCAGATATTCAGGCGGAACTCGAAGCCAATCCGCTTATCATTCACGATTTCGGCGAGCAAAAGCTGGAAGGCTCGTGGGAAATCGGCAAATTCGTTACGTGCGATTATCGGTTCATCGGTATGGCATTCGGTATCAAGCAAAAAGTACGCGGTTTGCGTGTGAAACAACGCCGACCGAACATTTGGATTGTTGATGACCTCGAAACGCCCGACACAATCAGCAACCCAAAGCGTATGCGCAAGCAAGCCGACCACGTTGAGCGCGATATTATGGGAACAATGGTCGGAAAACACCGCCGACTGCTGTACGCAAATAATAAATTTGCGCGTGTAATGACACAAACCATTTTGCAGGAACGGCACCCGAAATGGAAAGTACACCAAATTAAGGCATACAACAAAGTAACTTACGAGCCTGCGTGGAAAAGTATGTACAGTCCCGAATTTTACCAGCAACAAGAGGAGGATATGGGCATTCCGGCTGCTTATGCCGAATACAACCACGAAACAAAACTCGAAGGTAAGAACTTCAACGAGGAGCAAATTCAGTGGTGCAAAATTCCCGACTGGCACGAGTTTGAAATGATTATCGTTCATTGGGATATTGCTTATACCGATAATGAAACGAGCGATTATAACGCCGTAAAAACGTGGGGTGTAAAAGAACGAAAATTTTATCTGATTGATAATTTCGTTAAGCAATGCCGAATGAAAATTGCCTGTAATTACCTGTGCGAACTGCGCAAACAGATACCAACTTCTGCTAATGCGCTTTTTCAATATGAGGCGCAATTTTGGAACGAAGAAGTACAACGAAATATCGAAGAAGCGGAAGAAGCAAACGGCGTTACACTTAACATTATGAAAGTGGACAACCCGACAACAAACAAACTCGGCAGAATGCTTAAAATGGTGCCGTACTATCAAAACTCACGGATGTTCTACAACGAGGCAATCAAACCAAAAAACGACACGCAAGTAGGCATTATGCAGTTGGTAAGCGTGGAAGAGGGCAGTACCGAAAAAGACGACAGCCCCGATGCCGACCAGCAAGCAATTTCGGCATTGGAAAAATATACCGGTACTACTCACCGGACAACAAGCGAAAAATCGTATAAAGTGGGAAAAATGAAACGAACTTATAATTGGTAGAGTATGAAAAAAAGTATGGTTAATCATATCCTTGATGTAATTGGCGAGGAAAAAGGACTAAAAATCGGTGAAAACAATTACTGCATTGACGAAAGCGAAAAAATAGATTATTCAGATGTACAAAAAATAATGATAAATTTCGCAAAAGACTTACAAGAGGAGCAAATAAAACGTTGCGCTCTTTTTGCTGCTTCAAAGTATCATTCAAATAACGGCGCGTCTTATCCATTGATAAAAGAAATTTATAATCACGTTTTAGAAACAATAAGAGTGATATGAGGTACATAACAAGAGAAGATTTAATCGAAGTAATACAAGGGCGGTTGCTCGACGAAAGCGTGTCGGAACTGCCCAACGAACTACTGAACGGTATCGAAAGCAAAACCATTGACTTTGTCATATCCTACATTTCCGGCAGGTATGATACAGACAGAATTTTCGGCGACACAGTAATGCGAAGCGGTTTGCTCGTGCAGGTAATCGCAATGATTGTTGTTTACCGTGCTGTGCACCGAAATGCCGCCCGAAAAGTGCCGGATAATTTTCCCGATATGTACAGCGAGGCAATCCAAATTTTGAGCAACATTCAAATCGGCTCACAACTATTGCCCGGAATGCCCGAAGTAACCGGCGACAGCGGAACAACCGGTTCGCTGATGTTTGGAAATACTACTAATCCGGATTTTTTTATTTAAAAACTGTTGAAATGAAATTTAAACAACGAATAATTAACGCCGTTTCGGAATTTTTGCCGAACAACGCCATTTTTGCCCAATACTACAAACGCAGCGCAAGCAAAGCCGACTTGAAACGCCAAGCAACCGTACTCGAAGCCAAAGAAATAAAGGATTGGAAAAACGGCGTAATGGCTGCTACCGACCCCGAAAATCCGCGTCGTGGCGATTTGTGGCGATTTTATCAATCGCTATATCTTGATAATCACTTGTCGAGCGTGATTGACACGCGAACTTTGCGCGTGCAACGCTCGTCGTTCAAATTGCTTGACGAAAACGACAACGAAAATCACGAGTTAAAGGAGTTGCTCGAACGCCCGTGGTTCGACGAACTTGTGCGCCTTGTGATGTTAAGCCGTTTTCAAGGAACAACGCTGATTGAACTCTTTGATATTGACCGCGAAACAATGGAAATCGAGCGCGTGGACGAAATTCCGCAGTCGAATTTCATTGCGAAAAAAGGTATTATCATAAAAGAGGAATACGACGATACAGGCGTAAATTATCGCGAAGGTGTTTTCAAAGATTATTATTTGCAAATTGGCGGCGACTGGGATTTAGGAATGCTCAACCAGTTAGCAATGATTGTACTTGCCAAAAAATTAGGTATCGGCTCGTGGATGTCGTATGTAGATAAATTCGGAGTACCGCCTATTTTTGCTGTTACCAACCGAATGGATACAGGCAGGCGTAATGAATTGTTTGAAATGCTGGAAAATTTCAAAAAAAATCATTTTGCTGTGTTGCAGGGCGATGAAAAGATAGAAGTTCCGCGCATTACCGAAACCAATCAGCACAATGTTTTCCTTGCATTGATTGACGATGTATGTAATCGAGAAATAAGCAAGCGCGTACTTGGCGGAACCGCTTTAACCGACCAAAAATCATTCGTCGGTGCCGCCGAAGTGCAAGAGCGCGTAGCGCAAGACAGGCACGAAGCCGACAAACTCCTTTTCAAATATATTTTCAACACAAAAATTCGCCAACGATTGGCAAAAATCAGTCCGGTTTACAAGGATTTTGAAAAATACACCTTTGAATGGGACAATCAGGAAACACTTGAAATCAATGAATACATTGATGCCTTGCAAAAACTTTCAAGAGATTACGAATTTGATATTGATGACATAAGAGCGCGTACAGGTTTGCCAATCACAGGCGTTAAGTCGGCAATTTCTTATTTGCCAACCGAACCGGAACCGGACGACCCCTCAAAAAAAAAAGTTAGTGCAGTAGTACAAAGTCCGCCAAGCGCACAGGCGAAAAGTCCCTACCCCCTTCCCCTGCGGGACTTCCCCCACAAGGGGAAGAATTGGGATTTAGGGGGCGCGCCAACCGCCGCAACTTGGGACAACGCCGTTGAACAACTTGTTGAGCAAATATGGAGCGGAAAAGCAAAGGCTTCGGATTTAAACCGCGATTTAGTCCTTAAATACTATTCGGGACTGAATAAAGCCACGCAGAACGGTTGGGGTGCGGGATATTACAACAATGATTTGACGCGCCAATTTCGCGAAAATCTGTTGAAATTCAGCGGTGCAAAGTCGTATAATCTTATTCGTCAAATCGAGGAACTGAAATACGAAAAAGGAGGCAAAGAAGCCTATATCGAAAAGGCGAAAAAACTTGTAAACCTGCACAATGAAACGTGGCAGGCTGTCGAGGAAAAATACGCGGCAAATGCTGCAAGCGCAGCGCGAAATTTTGAAGCCTACCAACAAGATGCCGACCTTTACCCAAATTTGAAATACCGCACAATGGGTGATGACAGCGTGCGACCCGAACACGCCGCTAACGAAGGAGTAATCAAGCCAATCAACGAGTGGACAAAAATTCCGCCGCTCGATTACGGCTGTCGCTGTTGGCTCGAACAAACGTTTGAAAGTCCGAACGGCAAAGACATTTCGGTATTCAATGATGCCATTGCCAACAATCCGGCTATTAATGGCGAATTGTTCACAAAGAAAAACAGTTATTTTCAACAAATACCAAGAAATGAAAGACAAACCGTGAACGCCAACACTGACTTAATGAAAGAATATATGCCGTACAACAGGCAAATAAAAGTTGGCGATAACACTGTTTTTATCAATGACTTTGCCGATTTGTCGGATTTACAGCAGAATATTGATGCCGCTAAAATTGTAGCGGATTTCTTGGGCAAAGACGTTTACATTCGTCCGCATATATCCGCTGCACAAGGACACCCAAACCCGGAGTTTGGCATTGGAACAAGAAACACGCTGGCAGACTTGAAAACAATGTCGGAAGGCTCAAAAAACTTTTTCAAAAGCAGAATGCGTTCGGCTTCAAAACAGGGTTGCGAATTAGTTGTTTTGAACATTGACAACTACAAAGGGAATGCCTCTGATTTATCAACTAAAATAAAAGCGGGTTTTGAGTGGAACGGAAAGCCGGTTAATGAAAACATCGAAAAAATTATTGTTATCCGCGATGAAAAGGCAATACAGCTAACGAGAAAGCAGGTAAATAAAGACCTGTTTAGTGATTTAGAAAAATTGCAATAAAAAACGAGCCTTGAAGGGTTTTAACACCGTTCGCGGCTCCGATTGTAGGAAATGAATCCCACAGCACAAAAGTACAACAAATATTTGAATAAACAAGTAAATCAATGGCAAATACTATCAAAAGTATAAATTTCGGCTACGCAAAGGATAATCTTTTGCGCGATGCAGCGCGAATGGCAGCCGTTGAAAGCGTAAAGTTTTTCAAAGAGAGTTTTCGCAACGGCGGATTTACCGACAACGCGCTTGTGAAATGGGCAGACAGAAAAAGTCCGCTCGGCGGTAAAAAAACATTGTACGGAAAAGGAACATTAATGCAGTCCATTCATAAAACAGAGGAATCAACGCAGCGCGTGGTTGTTAGTTCCGATACGCCTTATTCTACCATTCACAACGAGGGCGGAACAATTACCGTAACCGCACAAATGAAACGTTTTTGGTGGGCGCAATATTATAAGTTTTCGGGTAAAAGGAAAACCACAAGGCGCGGTATTCAAAGTAATTCGAGAGCAAACCAACGCACAAACGCGCGCGCCGAATACTGCAAAAAAATGGCATTAATGCGTGTCGGCTCAAAAATCAAAATTCCGAAACGGCAATTTATAGGCGAAAGCCAAACATTAATGAACGAGCTCGACCGTCAACTACAAATCAAAATTGGCGAATATTGGGATAAAGCATAATTTAAAATTACGAATATGACTTATTGGAGCGAACTATACACCGAAATTGCCGAAAAAATTAAGGCAAATATTGAACAGGTCAGATGGATTGACCTGTGGCACGAACAGGTAAGTTTCTTGACTGAGGAACTGCCGTTCCCGACACCGGCTGTGTTTATTGATTTCAACACGCAGGAAACAAACGACAACGGATTGCTGGTGCAGGAATTGATTGTTCAAGTGGATTTACGACTTTTTTACGAAACTTTTTCAGACAGTTACGACGGTAGTTACAACCAAGCCGGAGCGTTGGAGTTTCTCGACCGACTTACAGAACTGCACGCGCTTTTTCACGGAAAGCACGGAAAATATTATTCGGAAATGCGGCGCGTTGATATGAGCCGGGAGGACAGCGGCGGTGCGGGAAATCTGTATCGTATTTCATTTGAATGTATTGTAAGCGATTACGGCGCGAAAATGCTGTACAACGAGGTGCAAATGCCCGACCGCGAAGTGGAAACTACTGACGAACTTCCGCCGGCACCGCCTCAATCGGAGCCGTTGTTTGATGTTTCGTAATGAAAAAGTCGCTAAACAGCGGCTTTTTTTATTGGATTCGTACTCCGTTAATCTCGAAAAAGGTACTGTACCAATTTCTATCTCTTTTGTGCATTCTGATGGTGTAATGCGAGCGTATCATTGCTCCGAAAGCGTTTTGAGAATCCACAAAAGAATTTACCACAACGCTATCTTTTCCGACTACTTCAACAAAACTTTTGCAAAAATCGGGGAACTCTGCCGTTGCAGGCGATTTTAGGTGTTGCTTAACGTGATGCTGTGCGGTACGATAAGCATCCATCATTAG
>Ga0123355_10018791_pt1 | contig 10986 bp, 8 predicted proteins | sample TergutEmb28metaG_3_FD_89872 | JGI IMG/M metagenome (GOLD analysis project Ga0123355, IMG submission 89872) | Embiratermes neotenicus P1 segment gut microbial communities from Petit-Saut dam, French Guiana - Emb289 P1 | ecosystem: Host-associated > Arthropoda: Insects > Digestive system > Gut ...
ACCGGCACGCGTCCGCGAATTGGAAGCCTGGGGCGCTCTTTTCGATCGCACCCGCGATGGGCGGATCCTGCAGCGTAATTTCGGCGGTCATCGCTATCCCCGGCTGGCGCACGTCGGTGATCGTACAGGGTTAGAGATGATCCGCACCTTGCAAGACCATGGAATCCATCTCGGTCTGGATGTTTTCATGGAGCACACAATCATCAAATTGCTGAAAGACGGCGAGCGCATCGCCGGTGCGTTTGGGTATGACCGCGAGCGCGGACGATTTCATTTGTTCCGCGCCAAGTCGGTTGTTTTGGCCACGGGAGGAATTGGAAGGGCTTACAAAATCACCAGCAACAGCTGGGAATATACGGGTGACGGTCACTCGCTCGCCTATCACGCGGGCGCCGCGTTGATGGATATGGAATTTGTGCAATTCCATCCAACGGGAATGATTTGGCCTCCGAGCGTGTGCGGCATTCTGGTTACGGAGGGAGTGCGCGGTGAGGGAGGAGTCCTTCGCAACGGAGGCGGCGAGAGGTTCATGTTCAAAGACATTCCTCCGCTCTACGTGAACCAGACCGCCAACTCGGAGGAGGAGGGTTGGCGTTACACCCAGGGCGACAAAGAAGCGAAACGCCCTCCCGAATTGCTTACACGCGACCACGTCGCACGTTGCATCCGCAGGGAGGTGCGGGAAGGTCGCGGAAGTCCACATGGAGGCGTATTCCTCGACATCGCCTGGATCAAGGAGAGAATTCCAAACGCTGCGGAACACATTAAGAAGAAGCTGCCCAGCATGTATCACCAGTTCAAGCAGCTTGCCGACATCGATATTACCCAAGAGCCGATGGAAGTCGGTCCTACAACGCATTACGTGATGGGCGGCGTCCGGGTCGACGCCGATTCCCAGATGTCAGACGTCCCCGGATTGTTTGCCGCCGGAGAGTGCGCCGCGGGTTTGCACGGAGCCAATCGGTTGGGCGGGAATTCTCTTTCGGATCTGTTGGTTTTCGGCCAGCGTGCAGGAGAATACGCGGCGGCTTTCGCCGAAAACAACTCCCTGGGCAACGTCGATGGTGCGGAACTCAAATCGGTTGAGAGTTGGGCGCTTCAACCATTCGAACGAAAATGCTCGGAAAATCCCTACGCCGTACAGCATAGGTTGCAAGAAACGATGCAGGACCTGGTGGGCATTGTCCGGCACGAGGAGGAGATGTTCACAGCTCTCGACCGTATTGGGGAGTTAAGGTCTGCCAGCGAGCGGGTCAGCGTCGACGGCAATCGGGAATACAACTCGGCGTGGCACACTGCCCTCGACCTATACCATTTGCTGACCATTTCGGAAATTGTTGCTCGCTCTGCCCTGGAGCGGAAAGAGAGCCGCGGTGCTCATTTTCGCGATGACTTCCCGGAGAAGGACAAACAGTTCGGCTCGTTCAACATCGTTGCGCGACAAGGGGCAGACGGGACAATGCAATTCTCGCGCGAGACCATACCGCTTATGCGGCAGGATCTGCAACAAATCATCGAGGAGATGAAGTAATGGCAACGGCCACGTTTCGGATCTGGCGTGGAGAGAAGGGCCAGGGAGAGTTTCGCGACTACACGTCAGAAGTTGAGGCCGGCATGGTGGTCCTCGACGCGGTTCATCAGATACAGGCGGAACAGGCCGGGGATCTCGCCGTACGTTGGAATTGCAAGGCCGGCAGATGCGGCTCATGCTCGGCGGAAATCAATGGAATGCCCAAGCTGATGTGCATGACGCGACTTAACTCGCTGGCGCTGGATAAGCCGGTGACGGTCGAACCGATGAAGGCGTTTCCCCACATGAAAGACCTGGTCACCGACGTATCGTGGAACTATGAGGTGAAAAAGCGCATCCCGGAATTCAAGCCGCGGCCTCCCGATGCTCCCGATGGCACCTGGCGCATCGCCCAAGAGGATGTGGAAAGAGTGCAGGAATTTCGCAAGTGCATCGAATGCTATCTCTGCCAGGACGTCTGCCATGTGTTGCGCGAGCATCGCATGCAGAGCCAGTTCATCGGACCACGATTCCTGGTGCACGCGGCCGCCTTGGAAATGCATCCGCTGGATGTGGGCGATCGACTTCAGGATCTCAAAACGCAATTTGGCATCGGCTTGTGCAATATCACCAAGTGTTGTACGAAGGTTTGCCCCGAAGGCATTACGATCACCGACAACGCCATCATTCCGCTCAAGGAACGCGTGGTTGATCGTTTCTTCGACCCGCTGTCGAAACTGTTCCGAATTTTCGCTGACAGGAAAACCTAGGAGGGACATCGTTATGCAGTTTGACCTGAAGTCCATTTCCGTCCAGAGCATCCCCGAAGCACTCAAGAAAGTGGAGCGCTACCGCCTTCTGAATGAACCTACTCTCGCCGAGAGCATTTGCCTCGATATCCTGGCCATCGTCCCCGACCACCAGCAAGCGCTCATCTCGCTCCTGCTCGCGCGAACCGATCAATTTGACTTCCAGCTGCCAGCGAAGTCGGCTCAGGAAATTCTCGCTCGAATCGAGGGCGACTACGAGCGGGATTATTACGCTGGCATCATCTGGGAGCGTCTGGGACATGCCCGGATTCGCCAGGGCGGTAATGGAGGGGGCGCGTCCGCATATCATGCCCTGCGAGAAGCGATGGCTCATTATGAGAGGGCCATCGATTTTGCTCCGCCGGGTAACGACGACGCCATTCTGCGATGGAATACTTGTGCGCGCGTAATCATGCAGAACCCGGACGTTTGTCCATTGCCCGAGGAAGACCCTGCACAATCGTGGCTGCGCGACGAGGCCGGCTCCAGAATCGCAGACACTTAGTTAGTGAGCGAGGTAGACAGAAGGCCCGTCTGCACTTTTGTCCGTATGGGCAATACTTCTCCTCGGTCTACCTCATCGTGTTTGCTAGTCCCAGATAGTTCCCGTAGCCGACGACTACGGTGGATGCGACCAACAGCAACAATGCAAAAGTGAGCAAGCATCCGGCGCGGGTTCCAGCTCCCTTCCATTCGCTGAAGCCGATGCCCCAAAGACTACTGAAGATGATGATGCTCGCCATGTGCAGCGTCCAACTGGAAAAGCTGTAGCGGCCCATCTGGCTTTCGCCCATCGTGTAGAAGAAAAATTGGAAATACCAGGTGGTCCCCGCAAGCGCACAGAGCAGATAGTTGCGCAGCATCGGCACTCGTAGCTCGGGCGGCGCGGCGGGCTCACGAACCATCACTGCTGTTTGAGTTTGCGGGCCTATGTGGTCTTCCAGCTCGCGGCTCGGGCCGTCGACAGCAGTCTCGATGACCCGTTCGTCTTTCATCGCGCCTGGGCGCACGTGTGCGTCGAAGAACTGATGTCCGGTTCCGTTGCGCGCCAGCAGAATCAGGCACCAGATGAAATTCGTAAGAAAACCTCCAATCAACACAACCACCAGGACCGGCAGCCCCTGCCACAGCTTGGCGGTGCCATGCTGCACCGTGAGTGCCTTGATTGGGTCCCCTGCCGCAAGGCCATAGGCGAAACAAGCGCTCATAACTCCGGACACAAGGGCCACGGCGACGCCTTTGCGGAGGTCGAATTCTTCAATCGCAGCTTTCTGCTGTGCGGGCGACATCGCGCGCTCTTTGGCAAGGCCAGCCAAACCCGCCGCCAAGATGCCGACCAGACAAAGGAGAATTCCCAACAAAATCACGCGCCCCGAGCTGGTTTCGACCACTTGGGACATAAACTGACCACGAAAGATCGGTGGCATCAAGGTGCCGAACGCGGCACACAGTCCAAGCACAACCGCCATCCCGAGGGACAAACCCAAATACCGCATGGTCAAACCGAAGGTGAGGCCGCCGACCCCCCACAGCACTCCGAAGAAAAACGCCCAAAAGAGGGCAGAGACAGGTGCTCGGGCCAGTACAGACAACAGATCTTTCGTAAGCAAGGAAGCCAGAAGCCACGGGGCAATGATCCAGCTGAAGAATCCTCCCGCCAGCCAGTACGTCTCCCAGGCCCACGCCTTCACGCCTTTGTAAGGAACGTAAAAGCTTCCGGAGGCGAGACCACCGAGCCAATGAAAAAATACACCCAACGCCGGGTTAGGATTCATTTCGCTCCTTGAGAGGATCGCTAGCGAAGACAAGCGTCTGACAGGCCACCATCCACCGGAATCACATGCCCTGTGGTTTTGCCGCTTTGTTCCCCGGCCAGCCAAACGATCGCGTTCGCGCAGTCTTGCGGAAGAATGGGTCGTTTGGTCAACGTACGCTCCGAGTAGAAATCTGCCAGCTTGCTTCGCAACCCTTCAGTCGACTCCGATTCCGAGAAGTCGATTTTGTACTTTTGCAAAGACTGCACGACGCGATCGCGGGGAAACATCGATGACCCCGCGACGACGGTTGCCGGCGCAATCCCATTCACGCGTACCTGCGGGCTCAGCTTGATCGCCAGTTCGCGAATGAGATGGTTGAGCGCCGTCTTGCTTGTGTCGTAGGCTTCGCTCCCGTTTTTCGGGACGACGGCATTTGCCGAACTGGTAAGCACCAGGGTGGCAGGCAGCTGTTGATCTTTGAAGACCCATGCCGTTTGCCGGGCCAGGAGGTAGTTCCCTGTAACATTCACCAGGAAAGTTTCGGCCCACTGTACGTCGGACAGTTCTCCGTCAGATCCGGGTACGGGATAGATGGCGGCAGTGTTGACGATGATGTCGATGCCGCCGAACCTGGAAATCGCGAGATCGACCAGGTCTGCCAGCGAAGTCGAGGAGCTGAGATCGACGGCGGCCGCCGCTACAAATTCCGATGAACTGCCAGATCCAACTTCGTCAGCTACTTTAGTGGCGCCTTGCTGATCGAAGTCAGCCACGACGAGATGGGCTCCTCTTCTCGCCAGCTCCAGCGCAACTTCGCGGCCGATTCCGCTCGCCCCGCCGATCACCAACGCGATCTTCCGGCTGAATTCGGCCTCCGCCGGCGCCCGCTGCAGCTTGGCCTCTTCGAGCGCCCAATACTCGATGCGGAACGCCTCCGATCTCGGAAGAGCCACATAGTTATGAAATTGAGTGAACTGCCGGGACTGCTCCGCGTGACGGGCTTGCGGGAGCGGGTCTGGGGCCGTACCATCCTCCAACGCGCTCGCGCCCGCCATCACCTGGATGGCGTTGCGAAAGAACTCGGTCGTAATCCGCGCCTCCTTCTTGTTCTTGCCAAATCCGAACACTCCCAGCCCAGGCACAACAACCACGGAGGGATTGGTATCGCGAAGCTTGGGGGAATCAGGCGTTGACCAAGCCTGGTAGTACTGCTTGTAGGCCTCGCGATAGTGAATAACCTCGCTTTGAATACGGCCCTTCAGAACCTGCACATCTTCCTTTGCGGAATCCCAATCAATGAACCAGGGGCAAACTCTGGTCCGCAGAAAGTGGTCGGGACAGCTGGTGCCCAGGGAGCACAATTCCTTAGCCCACTTCGATCCGGCGAACGTTAACGCATCGTCCTCATCCGCGTAATGGGCGATTACACGCCGATTCGACGACACCGTACCCCGCAGCACAGGCAAAATCTGGGTCGCCACTTTCTTGCGATCTTGAGCCGGCTCGTGAACAATGCCACCAAAAAGCGAGCCCTTCTTCTCTTGATGCCGGAGAATAAACTCGCCCATCTGGTCGATGGTGTGGAGGCTGTTCAGATAACACTCGTGCTCGGTCATTCCCCAGGTGAAAAGTCCGTGCCCGCCCAGAATCAGGCCTTCCACACCCGGATTCTCCTTTATCGCTCGTTCGATCAGCAGTGCCAACTCAAAGCCGGGACGCTGCCAGGGTACCCACACAATCTTGCGGTCGAACTCTTGATTGAATTGTTCCAGCTTGCGCTGGCCATTCGCACTGGCAGCCACCGCGATCGCCCAGTCAGGATGCAGATGATCCACATGCAAGAAGGGGAGGAACGCGTGCAAGGGAGTATCGATGGAAGCAGCTACGCGATTCTGGCCAAATGCCGCGAGCGGATAGTAGCCGACCATCTCGTCCTCGTACCCCTCTCCGCGGTACAAGGCTTTCAAACGCTGGAGACGATCGAGGTCGAGCAGAGCAAAACCCTCTTCGGTGATTGAACCAATATCACCGCCGCTGCCCTTCACTGCAAGCACTCGTACTCGCTCGCCGGTAAACGGGTCGGAGAGTTCAATCTTCGAACTCGTGTTTCCGCCCCCGAAGTTGGTGATGCGCAGATCTGCGCCAAGCAGGTTGGAACGATATCGCAGCAGCCCCAACGGACTCCCAGCTAGTTGCCGCGCTTTGCTGTCATCCCACAGATCCTTCAAGCGTGTCGTCCCTTTGATTTCAGGCATAACTCATCCCGCAATATTGCTCGAATCGTTCGGTGTGCTTTTCCCATTGATCGGAGTCGAGGGGGTCAAAAACTTCGGTTCGAAAGGAGCAGTCCACAATCGCCCGCACCTCCTGAAGCGACGATGCTTCGCCGGTCGCCAGGATCTGAATCGCCACATTCCCCAACGCCGCCGCCTCGGCGGGACCGGCGAGCACTCTTTTTCCGGTCGCGTTGGCTGTGAACTGATTCAGAAGCCGGTTCTTCGACCCTCCGCCGATCACACGTATTTGTTCGATGCCTTTTCCACAAAGCCGCTCCAGATTACGTAGGACCTGCCGATACTTCAGGGCCAGGCTCTCAACCACACACCGCACATAAGCGCCGGCGGTGGAAGGTACCGGCTGATGAGTTCTCGTGCAAAACTTGTCGATCGCTGCAGGCATATCGTCCGTACGTAAGAAGGATTCATCATCCGGGTCGACGAGGTGGGCGAACGGCAATTCGCGGCTCGCCAGTTCAACCAGCTCCTGATACTCCGACGACTGGCCTCGCGAGCTCCAGAAATTCCTGCAGCCTTGCACCATCCACAGCCCCATGACGTTCTTCAACAAGCGAGTTGTCCCGTTCACCCCACCTTCATTGGTGAAGTTCAGCTTGAGAGCTTGAGGAGTCACGACGGGCGCATCCAGTTCGATACCGAGCAAAGACCAGGTTCCGGAACTGAGAAACGCCGTGTCGTGGCGAGCCGTCACTGCCGCCACCGCCGAACCGGTGTCGTGGCAGGCGGGAGCGATGATCGGAGTTGCTGACCAGGCAGCATTGTCGACAACAGACGGCCGCAACGTTCCGATGATCGTGCCGGGCTCAATGATCCTTGCGGGAAGTTCTGACGGCAGTCCCAGCCGTTGCATTATATCCGTGGCCCAGATACGACGGACCGGATCCACCAGTTGCGTAGTGGTTGCATTGGTAAACTCACAAACCGCATTTCCCGTCAGCCAGTAGTTGAAGAGGTCTGGAATGGTGACGAGTTGCCTGGCCGCGGCAACAATGCTGGGCGTGTCCCGCTGCGCGGCAAACAGTTGGTAGAGCGTATTGATCGGCATGAACTGAATTCCTGTGGCCCGATAGATTTCTTCCTTGGAAACTCTGCGAAATACCTCTTCCATCACCCGATGGGTGCGCCGGTCACGGTAGTGATACGGATTTTGCAGGAGTTCCCCCCGTTCTCCCAGCAGCGCATAATCCACTCCCCATGCGTCGACTCCGATGCCTGCCAGGGGCTTTGGCTCCACTGCAGCCAGAGCCTTGCGCACTTCGAGCCAAAGCCGGGGAGCATCCCAATGAAGCGAACCTCCGTACTCCACCGGCTCATTGCGAAAACGATGGACCTCCGCGATGGTGAGAATCCCAGACTGCAGACGGGCCAGCACAGCCCGACCGCTTTCAGCTCCCAGATCGAAAGCCACATAAGATTTGACATCCGACGGATCAGGCATAAGAAGAGACGTTGCGTGAGTTCTTGGCTTCCCGTTCTTTGGTAATGCGCTCGAGATAACCGCTCTGCCGGAACGCCTCCATCGGATCCCTGGGCAGACCTTTGGACTCTCGCCACTCTTGAATCGCTGGTCGGACATCTGTCGTGAAAGCATCTTGCAAGAGCGATTCAGCCTCGACCAGTTTGCAGCTATTTTGGGCCATCGTCAGCTTCGTCAGGTCCACCAATGCGGCTTTCGCAAACAGCTGTTGTGCGATCGTCACGGTCTGAATCATGGCCTCGATCTTGCCTTTGAGATTGTGGCTTTGATCCACCATGTAAGCGATGTCCGCCCGGTGACCAGCCTCCCACTCGAAGAAGCGAATCTCATGGAAGATGCGGAAGACCTGATAAGGATCGATCGAACCGATCGTCAAGTCGTCATCGGCGTACCGGCGATCGTTGAAGTGGAATCCACCCAGCATGTTTTCAGAGAGCAGCCAGGCCACGATCTGTTCGATATTTTGCGCGGCATAATGATGTCCGGTATCGACCAGGACTTTGGCTTGCGGGCCGGCCGCCCGTGAAAGCAGAAGCGCCATCCCCCAATCTGCGATGTCGGTGTGATAAAAGGAGGGTTCGAACGGTTTGTACTCGATTAGCATTCGTTGGTCCGGTAACAGCTCGCGATGGGCCTCCTGGAGAGCTTCTCGGAACCATTCTTTGCGCCGGCGGATGTTCGCAGTCCCGGGATAATTCGAGCCATCCGCAAACCATAAGGAAATGTCTCTGCTGTCGAGACCCCGGGCGATTTCAATGCTGTCTTTGGTGTGCTCGATGGCACGCCGGCGAACCAACTCGTCGGGATTTCCGAACGATCCGTATTTGTATTCCTGATCCTGGAAAAGATTGGGGTTGATGGATCCGGGCGCAACTCCATAACGACTGGCCAAACGCTTGATGTGCTCTGTGCTTTGCGCGCCTTCAGGGCAGTCCCACAAGACATGCAAGGCTACGGTCGGGCAAGTTCCGGTGAGAAGGTGCACCTGGCCGGCGTCGCTAAACTTCTCTTCGGTCGTGGTCGCCGCCGCTGGTTGGATGAATTTTCCAAAGCGGGTGCCCGTGTTGGCGAAACCCCATGATGGAAGCTCAATACGGAATGCTTCGAGCGCAGCAAAAACCTTGTCGGTCATCGACTCGTTCACGCGACCCTCTCTTCGTTTGAACCTACACCATTATCTCCACAATAAGGATGTTCTTCTTGGCATTCTTGGCGCCCGCGAGAACTCTCGATGGTTCACGTGACCAACACGCCCAACGATATCAAAACTTTGCTCAGCGAGGGAACGGCTAGAGCTGGGAGGCGGTGGAGCAAGCGCCGAGAGTGTTGCACGGCATGAGCCTCGCAGAAGCAAGGCTCATGCCGTGGACAAAGCATTTTACGGCGTGCCGGAGGGCGCGCCGCGATCTGGCCCAGGAATGAGGATGCGGTCAAATCGATGGCCGGCTCCACGGTCGATACGACTGCACGTTCTCCTTGTAAACGGCGAAGTTGTGGTGTTGCATTGGGCAAATTGGTCTAGTCCGTTTCGGAGGGCACGCTACCCGAGCCGGTCAGAGTGCCCTTTCGACGACGCGGAGTTCGGCCCTCCACGGCCGCTCCAGACAGGAATGGCATTGGGCGGAGCCGCCATTGAAAGCCGGTCGATTCAGTGGTATTTTCATTAACCTTGGAAGGGCTGGGTCCCTTCGCTATGGTAGGAATTGCGGTTGATGGTTCCGCCGGAAAGCGGCAGCATCGTCAAGGTGTCCTCTACTTACAGCCACACTGGTGCCGCCGCGGCCTCGATCTGCGTTGCAAGTAAGCCGCAGTTGATGGTCTCACTCAATCGGACTACTGGCACGGGCGAAGGGAAAGCTGGGCTACTCGCGACAATTGCATTGCTGCAACCCACCGAGTGATCACATGCGATTCTCTTCAAAGCCCGGCGTCTTCACCCCGCACGAGAGCCATCGCACCATCGTTCTCACCAATGCGCCGCTGGCTTCATTTCGGCGCCGTGGCGCGGCGTTGGCAATTGATTTTCTCTTATTTTCCCTTCTCTGGATTCCACTCAAAATCACTGTCCCTTATTTGGTCGAACACAAGTTGCACATCAGCGATCATGCGTATCCGCTGAAGATGCGGAATGGCCACATCAGCGTCAAATACGAGCCTGAGCAGGCACTGGAAATGCTCTGGACCTTTTGTTTAATGACCTACTTCGGCATTCTTCTGCGCGTAACAAATGGCTTTACGCCGGGTAAACGCCTGATGCGTATTCGTGTCGTGTCTCTCACGCATGACCGCATCGGCACGTGGCAGGCTCTGGAGCGGACTCTGGGCTATGGCGCATCTTTACTCGAAGGCGGCTTCGGTTTCTTTCAGTACTTTTTTTACCCCAATCACGACTGCGCACACGACCGCTTGGCTGAAACCGTCGTGATCAGCCTGCCTCGCAAATTGAAAGTGAAAAAAACCGAAACCGAAGACAAAGCTGAGCTGCCAGTGTCGGCCCAACAAACCTCATAGACGTGTGTGGGCAAGTGCCTGACGGAACAGTTGATCGCAGCCGCGTAAACCTCGCTGAAACTCGGCATGGTTTACCAACCAGGCAAATACAAAGTACTTTGTTAGAAGGCGCGAGTACTTTGTTAAAGGCGCCTCATAGAGCCACGCTTGGCCCCGCAAAAGATGAGGAAGAGGGGAAGAGATACGGTTAGTTTTCGGTCTTCCTGGCGAAGTAACTTGTGAAAATGCTGTAGGTCCATCAGCGCAATTTATCACCAATAAGAATTACTTCGGAATCCAGGATTACCGGCACTGCGTCCATTCAGGTGTCGTACGTAGTCGCGACCGCGGCTGCAACAATTACTAAAGGAGAACAGTTATGGACCGCAAACTAATCGCAGGTGGACTGGTAGCACTTTTATGTTTGGCCGAAGCACTATTGGCCCAGGACACGATGATGGACACGCCATCAGGGCAAGCATCGACAATTACCTACAAGTTAGAACCCGTAAGTTCCCGGCACGACAATTACACCAGATCGCAGGGCGTTAACAACCGGGCGACTGGCCCGGCCGCACAGGGGCCGAAACCGACCGTGGTGCTCGTGCATGGCGGATTCACCGACGCGTCGGCCTGGGACCGCGTG
>Ga0123355_10018792_pt1 | contig 10985 bp, 9 predicted proteins | sample TergutEmb28metaG_3_FD_89872 | JGI IMG/M metagenome (GOLD analysis project Ga0123355, IMG submission 89872) | Embiratermes neotenicus P1 segment gut microbial communities from Petit-Saut dam, French Guiana - Emb289 P1 | ecosystem: Host-associated > Arthropoda: Insects > Digestive system > Gut ...
AAATCCGGAAGTTTTGTCCACGGGCAAAGGCAGGTAAATTCTTCGGTTTCTATATGAACTTTAATATCTTTGCCTTTGTACTCATAAGGCATTGCTTCAAGCAATGCGGGTGTTACTTTATCAAATATATGCTGTGACATTTATAATCTCCTAGTATACTGGGAACTGTCTGCAAAGTGCGGCAACTTCGGATTTAACTTTGTTTATTACGGCTTCGTCATTAATGTTTTTTAGGATTTCTACTATTTGCCCAGCGATTTTTTTAACTTCTGCCTCTTTCATTCCGCGCGTTGTAATGGCGGGCGTGCCTATGCGTATACCAGAAGTTATTGTGGGCTTTTGCGTGTCATAAGGTATTGTATTTTTGTTTGTTGTTATGCCGGCGCGCTCTAGCGCGATTTGAGCGTCTTTACCGTTAACATTAAGTTTTTGTAAGTCTACTAAAAACATATGGCAGTCTGTACCGCCTGAAACCACGCGCACGCCGCCTTTTTGCATTTCCTGTGCAAATAACGCGGCATTAACTTTAACCTGCTTTTGATATTCTTTAAAAGAAGGCTCCAGCGCCTCTTTAAACGATACCGCTTTTGCCGCTATAACGTGCATTAAAGGTCCGCCCTGAATTCCAGGGAAAATTGCCGAATTTACGGCTTTAGCATATTTTTCTTTGCACATTATCATGCCGCCTCTGGGACCGCGCAACGTTTTGTGGGTTGTAGTGGTAACAATATCGGCATAACCTATCGGCGATGGATATTCGCCTGCGGCTATAAGCCCTGCGTAGTGGGCAATGTCTGCCATGTGAAACGCGCCAACGCTATCAGCTATTTCTTGAATTTTTTTCCAATCCCAAATGCGCGAGTAAGCTGAGGCTCCCGTAACTATAAGTTTGGGTTTATGTTCTTGGGCAAGTTTTGCAAGTAAGTCATAGTCTATAACTTCGGTATCTTTTGTTACGGTATAGGGAACTATATTAAAATATTTGCCTGAAAAGTTATAGGGACTACCGTGCGATAAATGCCCGCCGTGGGCTAAATCCATACCCATAACAGTATCGCCGGGTTTTATTAAAGCCAAGAAGCTTGCCATATTGGCTTGCGCGCCGGAGTGGGCTTGTACGTTTACATGTTCGGCTTTGAAAAGTTCTTTAGCACGTGAAATTGCCAGTTCTTCTATTTTATCTACAACTTCACAGCCGCCGTAGTAGCGTTTTCCGGGGTAGCCTTCGGCATATTTGTTTGTAAGCAGCGAGCCTTGCGCCTGCATTACGGCTTGCGAGGTATGGTTTTCAGAAGCTATAAGTTCGATAGTATCTTCCTGCCGCGCGGCTTCTTCTGAAATTAAATTTAAAATTTCGGGGTCTTCTTTTCTTAAACAATCCATTACAAACTCCTATATTATAAAATTTATATTAACTCTTTTTTAGACAAGCCCTAAATTTACGAAGATTTTTTCGTTTAGACGAGGCTTGCGCTGGCGAAGCATACTTTGGAGCGAAGCGCCGTATGTGAGCGGGCGCGTAACGAAGTATAAACGAAAAAAGCAAAGTAAACTATATGCAAGCTAAAATTTTTTTAGTATCCAAACACCCTTTCCTTATTACAATGTAAGGAAACTTTATCATATCTATCACGGTAGATTCTAATGAAAATTTGCAAATGCCCGAATTTATTATAATATCGGCATGGTCTTCAAATATATGGGCGTCATCGCCATTTTTTATGCTTTTTGTTCCCGACAAATTTGCAGACGTCGTAAAAAGCGGTTTCTTAAACGTTTTTAAAAGATTTAGTAAAAATTTATTATCCGGAATTCTCACGCCAAGGTCTTTTCTTCCGCCGGAAACCATTTTGCCCATTTCGGTAGTGGCAAAAACCAAGGTAAGCTGCCCAGGCCAAAATTTGTTAATTATTTTTATAGCGTCGTTGGGAATATCAACAAACATCCTTGCGTTTTCTATTGTGTCTGGAAACAAAATTAAGGGTTTCCTGAAATCTCTTCCTTTAATAGCATAAATTTTCTTTTGCGCTTCTATATTAAAAGCGTCGCAGGCAAAGCCGTAAACGGTTTCGGTAGGCACAACCGCAATACCGCCGTCGTTTAGGGTTTGGGCGCATTTATTTAAAATGTCCCCTGCCGTTTCTTTTGTAAGTTTGTGCATTTTTTTCATATGATTAGTCCCTGTATTTTAACGATTTTTCTAGCGAAGTATTTTTCACTTAGGCGCGACGCGCGCAGACAACCCTTAGCCTAACTTCTGTAGTCGGCATTAATTTTCACATAGTCTAAGGAAAAATCACAAGTGTAATATTTTGCAGAGTATTTGCCGTCGTTTAAGTTTAAAGTAATTTTAATTTCTTTTTTGTTTAGTATTTTTTTTGCTTTACTTTCGTCAAAGACAACTGCTTGCCCTTTTTTGCAAACTTTAAGGCTGCCTACAAATATATCCGCTTTGTAAGGGTCAAAATTAACGCCCGCCCTGCCTGCTGCGGCAATTATTCTGCCCCAGTTGGCGTCGCGACCGAAAATCGCGGTTTTAAACAAAGGAGATGTTGCTATTGTTGAAGCGATTTGCGCCGCGCACGCCGCGCTTGCGGCACCCGACACTTCTATTTCTACAAACTTTGTAGCGCCCTCGCCATCGCGGGCAATGTCTTTTGCAAGGCTTAATGTTATTTCATTAAGCGCGTTTTGAAATGTTTTAAGGTTTGCGCCTGAAAGTTTTACGCCCGAAGCGCCGTTAGCTAAAATTATAACAGTGTCATTTGTTGAAGTGTCGCCGTCTACCGAAATGCAGTTGAAAGATTGTTTAACAGCAGTTTCTAAACATTTCTGCAATGTTTTAGTTTCAATATAGGCGTCTGTAAGTATATATGAAAGCATGGTTGCGTGTAGCCCGTTAAAGGACATACTTGGGTGTATCATACCCGCGCCCTTAGCACAACCCCATACGGTGGCTAAGCCACCATTAATTTTAAACTTCTTCGAAATATACTTAGGGTAAGTATCTGTTGTCATTATGGCTTGTGCGGCATTTTTTTCATCGATACTTTTTGTGCCAACTGCATTTTTTAATGCTTCAACTCCGCGGACAATTTTGTCCATTGGCAAGTATTGCCCTATAACGCCCGTAGAGCCTACAAGCACAGAATTATCAGGCAAGTTAAACGCCTTTTGTGTAAGTTGCGCCATTTTTGCGGCGTCATCTAAACCTTTTTTACCCGTGCAAGCATTAGCGCAGCCGGAGTTTACAATTACGGCATTTATTTTTTTACTTTTGCTAAGTAAGTTAATGTCAAATATTACCGGCGCAGCTTTTGTAACGCTTTTGGTAAACATTCCAGCGGCTGAGGCGGGGGTTTCTGAAACAAAAACGGCGATATCTTTTTTTACGCCTTTTTCATAAATTCCGCACTTTACGCCGCCGACTTTAAACCCTTTAGGCAACATTATATTAAACCCTCTGCTTCTTTTATGCCAAACATAATATTCATATTTTGTACGGCTTGACCGCTTGCGCCTTTCATTAAATTATCTATAGCCGAAACAATTATAAGTTTTTTTGTGCGCGCGTCAACGGCAAGCGCGATTTCGCAAAAGTTTGTTTCTTGCACTCTTTTTGTAAACGGGAGGCTTGTGTCTGCTAAAAATTTTACAAAAGGTTTATCTTTATAAAATTTTTGATAATACCGGCTAATTTCATCTACATTAGAAGAACCCGCAAGGTTTGCATATATTGTAGATATCATTCCCCTTTCAAGCGGTATAATATGCGGGGTAAACGCTATTGTTGCGGTTTCGCCGAACAGGGTTGAAAGTTCTTGTTCAATTTCAGGTATGTGGCGGTGTGTACCGCCTAAGCCGTAAGCGCGGGCATTAGGGTGCTCCCGCTCAAAATATTCCTGCGCGATTTGACGGCCTGCGCCTGAAATGCCGCTTTGGGAATCTATAACAATGCCGTCTGCGTTTACAAAGCCGCCTTTAATCGCGGGCGCAAGCCCCAAAAGCACTGATGTAGGGTAACACCCCGGGTTTGCTATAAGCGAAGCTTCCTTTATAGCTGTATTATTAATTTCTGACAGCCCGTAAACAGCTTGTTTTATGTACTCTTTTGCCGTGTGGTTTACTTTGTACCAATTTTCGTATACTGCGGCGTCTTTTATTCTGAAGTCTGCCGATAAATCTATAACTTTTACGCCTGCGTCCATAAGGCTTGGCACAACTTCAAAAGCTACGCCGTGTGGAATTGCCAAAAAAACCACGTCGGAAGTTTCGGCAATTTTTGCGGCGTCTAAGGGAAGTACTTGCAGGTTTAAACTTCCAAACCAAGGGTATATTTCTTTTAAATCTTTAATGCCTTCTTCTGCCGCTTTATCATACACACCCGTAATTTTGACGCTTGGATGGCGCGACAATATTTTTAAAAGTTCTTCGCCGACATATCCGCCAACGCCTACTATGGATACCCTTATCATAATGACTTTTCCCTTTTACTAAAATTATAAGCTAAAGATTATCATAATTTAACTGCCTTATCAATCGGTTTGAGCCGACACTGCGGGCGATACTACCACAACAAATTCGCCCAACACTTTTTCACGCTCGCTTAGCGCCTTTAAAACTTCAACAATACTTCCGCGTATAAACTCTTCGAATTTTTTTGTCATTTCGCGCGCTAAGCAAATTTGTGTATCTGCGCCAAAAACATCTTCAAGCGTAGCAAGCGTCTTTAATATTCTGTGCGGAGATTCATAAAAAATAATAGTTTTACCAAGACCCGAAGCTTCCTGCAACTCTTTCTTCATTTTACCTGTTTTACGCTTTAAAAAACCTAAAAAAATAAAACCATCCGTAGGTGCGCCTGAGCCCACCAGAGCCGTTGTAATTGCGGTAGCTCCCGGAAGCGGCACAACATTAATGCCGTTTGTTATAGCTTCTTTTACAAGCAAATATCCGGGGTCGGAAATGCCGGGGGTGCCGGAATCTGAAACCAAAGCGATATTTTTGCCGTTAACTAAAGAATTTATAATACCGGGTATGCGGGCATTTTGATTGTAAGAGTAAAAACTTATAAGCGGTTTAGATATAGATAAATGCGAAAGAAGTTTTAAGGTGTGGCGGGTATCTTCACAGGCTATAACATCGCAATTTTTCAAGGCGCTTACTGCGCGCAAAGTAATATCTTCAAGGTTGCCTATGGGCGTTGGTACTATGTATAAAACGCCGCTCAAAGAAAAGCCCCTAAGCTAATTTCAGGAAGGTATCGCTGCACTTTCTTCTTGGAGAATGTTTATGAAGATATCTACAATGTCGGGATCAAACTGCGTGCCGGCGCACTTTTTAAGTTCGCCTATGGCAATTTCAACCGACAGAGCTTTTCTGTATGGGCGGTCTGAAGTCATGGCGTCGAAAGCGTCTATTACGGCAACTATGCGCGCGCCAAGGGGTATCTCTTCACCGGCAAGCCCTTCAGGGTAGCCTTTGCCGTTATACCATTCTTGGTGATACAACACCATTGGCGCCACGGGTGATAAAAACGTTACAGGCGCTATAATTTTGTTGCCTATGGAAGGATGTTTTTTTATAACTTCTATTTCTTCAGGAGTTAATTTGCCGGGTTTTTTGAGTATGTTTTCGTCTATGCCTATTTTGCCGATATCGTGCATGAGCGCCGCGTACTCTATATGCCTTATTATGGCTTGCGGCAAGTGCATACGCGTGGCTATAAGTTTTGCGTAGTGACGGGCGCGGTCTGCGTGGTCGTGGGTGTAAGAATCTTTAGCGTCTATAACGCGCGCAAGAGTTTGCACCATTTCAAAGTAGAAGTCTTGCAAGTTATTGTAAAGTTCTATGTTTTCAAGCGTCATTGCGGCTTGGTCGGCAAGTATTGTAAGAAGCCTTACGTCTCTGTCTTCAAGGCGGGTGTTAACTTCAGGCGCGTTAATATTTAAAACGCCGGCTATACGGTTTTTAACCCTAAGCGGCACGGATATAAATGATTTAGACGTATAGCGCTCTACAACATTAGACCTTAAAAACCGCACGTCTGTTTCTATGTCTTCAACAAATATGGGCTTACCGGTGTGGGCAACGCGCCCTGCAACGCCTTCGCCTATTTTCATGCGGGTGTTTTTTGCAATGTTTGTAGGTATACCGCGGCTTGCGGCTATGTAGAGGTCGTTTTCGTTTTTATCTATTAGCATTAAAGAGCCGGTATTTGAATGTATAAGTTTGCAGGCAACTTCTACCACGCTTTGCGCCAGTTCTTCTTTTAAAATTATGCCTGTAGCCGTCATGCCGAATTCGTGAAGGCCGGCAAGCATTACAAGCAAGTTGTCTAAATCCAGAGAGTTTATTTGAAGTTTATTTTCAAGATCTACAATTTTTTTGTGTTGTTCGTCTGTGTAGCGCGCCACCTTGCGCCTTTCTCTGTTTATAAAAAAGAGAACAATTAAAAAAACTACTACAAGGTTGATGTATATTATTTCATGTGGCATAAAAAATTAAAACCCCTTTTAAATACCTTTATAGCAAAACACCCGGAACGTCTACAAGAAAATTTTGTAGTCCATATTAGGAAAAATATTGTTTTTGTACTCTAGCCCCGATAAAAAGCTTTCGTCTATACGATTTTCGTTTATTTGGTCATATAATGATATGAAATTTATCACATGTTGTCTAGTTCTTTTTTCGGCGTATTCGACCATTGTGCGTGTTGTCATAATGAAAGCCCAGTCTGAAGATTGCGCAAGCATTAACTCGCGCGCCATTTGGTTAAGCGCGCGCGCCAAAATGCCTTGTGCGTCGGGAAATTTTTTAGCCAACTCTTCCATGCGGCTTTCGGCTTTGTGAAGGTGTTTATATATCCAGTCATTAGTATTATTAAGCCAAACTTCGTAGTAGCCTTTATCTCCCCAACTGGAAGCCGAAGGCGTTATTACCTGATGCTTCGGGAACATATCTAAATATTCTATAGGCGTAACGGGCTTAAAAGTGTTTTGGTCAAAAGCAATTTTGCGAAACAAGAAATTTATAAAATCAGGACCCTCAAACCACCAATGCCCGAAGAGCTCGGCGTCGTACATAGAAATTACCAGAGGTTCTTTTTCAAGGGCATCGCGCAAATATTCTATCTGGCGTTCTCTGTTAAACACAAAATTTCCGGCGTGTTCGGCCGCTTTATTTACGGCGTCACGGGGAATGTAGGGGGCTTTCTCGGTAAGGCCTACTTTGCCTGTAATACGGTGATATTTTATGCTTATATTGCGCCGCACGCCGTCATCATGCAGGTAAGGTTTTACATAGTCGTAGTCTAAGTCATAGCCTAAATCTCTGTAAAATTCGCGATATGCGGGGTCTCCGGGATAGCCGGACTCCGCGCTCCACACCTGATGCGCTGTTTCTATATCGCGGCTAAACGCCGCCACTCCCGACGGGCAGTACACCGGCGCAAAAATTCCGTACTTGGGGCGCGGCGTTCCGTAAAGTATGCCGTGAGATTCCAAAAAGAAAAACCTTATTCCTTCTTCTTTCAAAAATTCATCTACACCGGGGCGGTAAGCGCATTCGGCAAGCCAAATTCCGCGCGGACGCCGCCCGAAGTGGCGCTCATAATCTTTAACAGCGGCGCGGATTTGCGCTTTTATGGCGCTGTCATTACCCGTAAGCGGCAAAAAACCGTGCGTGGCGCAACAGGTAATAATTTCTATTTTGCCTAAATCTTGAAATTTTTTGAAAGCGTTTAAAATATTACCGTGGTAGCTATGCCAAAGATGGCGTATGGCTTTAAGTTTTGTTTCATACATTTCGGCCGCCGGTGCAAACTCGGTGTTTTGCGTGCGCCAAAGTTCTTTTTCGGAAAGTTCTATAAGCTTGTTAAGTTTATTGTAGTAGCGGGATTGCAACATAGAGTCTGAAAGCATATTGGCAAGCGATGGCGTAATTGTCATTGTAAGGCGAAAATCTACGCCGTCTTTTAGAAAGTTTTCAAACACTATTAACAGGGGTATGTAGGTTTCGGAGATTGCTTCGTAGAGCCAGTCTTCCTCTAAGAAATCAGGGTATTCGGGGTGGCGCACAAAAGGCAGGTGGGCATGAAGTTGCAGGCACCAGTAACCCTTAGCCATTTTTGCCCGACCTTTGAGGTTTTAGTCTGTCTACGCTACGCACAAGGCGCAATGCTTTATGCGTTTTGAAGGGCAAAGCTTTATAAGGGTTCCAAATCAGTCGCGAAGAATATAAAAAACACTGCATATTATTAGTTTGGTGCGTGCTTATTTTGTCTCTCTTTTAACTACAAATGTTATCTTTTTTTGCATTGTTTTGCAGCTTGACGTTGCTTCTATCGGGTAGGAGTGTTCGCCGTCTTTTAAGTAAAAGCGCAAAGTAAACGAGCCGTCTTTAGAAAGCGGCACATGTTTGCCCTGCACGGAAAGTTCCGCGTCGGGCTCGGTAGCGCCGTAAATTATAATTTCAGTATCTGCTTTAAGCCAAAAGTTTTTGTTTTTATGTTGGCTTTGCGGGTGTTCGCGGTTTTGTGCGGGAAGCGCCATACTTGACAAAGAAGACGATGGCAAAGCTCCGCGGCTTGAAGGGAGGCTTAAATTTGTTATTTGCTCCCAACGCGCGCGCATAAGCGCAACAAGTTCCGCTGAACTTAAATTGCCGCCGGTAAGTTTAAAAAGTTTGTCAAACTCAAGCTTTAATAAGCCCCACTGCTCGTCTGTTATTGCCGAAACCCCTTGACGCGGCATAGCAATAGGGTTAGAACGCGCAACAGAAATAAATTTTCCGCCCGCTACAATATAGCCTATATCGGCGCACCAGACGCGGTTATGCTCGCCCACGTTTATGTACCAGTTTTCAGAGTTGGGGTTTACGGAAACGTCAAAGGTTCTATTGGCATTATCGCCTGTAAAGCTTATATCGGTTATATCATATACGCGCACCGTAAGGCGCGCCGCGTCGAAATCACTGCCGCAAGCGTTTTTAAGTTCTTCAATTTTTGCTTTAGGAACTTCCCAATACACAAAAAGCCACACAGGGTCGCGCGGCAAAATAACTATTTTAGTGTCATTATAGGTTGAAGGAAGGCCGGTTGTGTCTATATTTACAACTTCTGATACACAACCCTTGATTTTAGAACTAGGATTTTCAGCCATAATACGCGACTCTGCCTTGAACAAGATTTAATAAATATTTAACCTATCTTTATATTATATATAATTTTAAGTGATAGTCAAGCAATTGGTTTGGCATAACAAATTACAACAATTTTTTAACATAATGCATAGGATCTTTCTTTAAAAGCTTGGTTGATTTTAAAATTCTTTCTTCAAGGCGCTCCATTCTTTTTACGCGGATTTCGAATGTATTTGTACCGTCCAGCGATACCCATTTTTTTGCGTCAAAACCTTCGTTATATGCAATATTGTTTTTGAAGCGCTCTTGCACCTGACTACTTGACATCATCATATAACAAAAATTAACATCATTTACATATTCTGACGTGCGCTCAATAAAGCTTATCGTTTTATCCCAGTCTTCTTCTGTTTCACCCGGAAAACCTACAATTATATTATATGACTGCGCGATTCCAAGCTCATAACCGTTTTTTAAAACTTCCTCGGCTTTAGCGGCCGTATAAGGTTTTCCCATAAGTTTTAAAACCTTGTCGCTGCCACTTTCTACCCCAAATGCCCAATTATCCAAACCTGCCAAGGAAAGCTTTTTAATAAAATCAAAATCCATTGCGCTCATTATTTTAGCACAACCGCCAAAGGTGATGGTCCCTTTAGGAAGCCCAAGTGAAATTATTTTAGCGCATAACTCGCCAAGCATTTTTAGGTCTTGATTTAAAGCACAGTCATACAACTGAAAGTAATATCTTTCTCTCTTAAACTCTTTTAGCCTTAAAAGAATTTCGTTAAAAATATTATCGGCGGTTCTTGTTCTGTATGTTTTCCAGGTAACAAAACATTCACAAAATTTACAGCGCCAACTGCATCCCCTGGCAAACATAAGCGGAATAGATTTGACGGGGTATTTTTCTATATCTATGCCGGATAAATCTATAAACGGCAAAGCGTTTAAATCTTCAATCTCAGAACGGGGCGGATTATTTTTAACAAAACCGTCTTTGCTTAAAAAACTTATTCCCTTAACATACTCTAAGCTTTCATTGTTTTCAAATTTTTCAAGCACTTCAAGCAAAGTTTCTTCGCCTTCACCCCATACTACAACATCTACAACTTTACTTTCAAGAACGTCAGAAGGACTATACAACGCAGCACCCGGGCCGCCGTAAATAATTTTAATTTCAGGTTTTTTTTGTTTTACAATTTCCGCGGTCAGCCTGGTAATATTTTCATTTGTACGCCATAAGCTAAAGCCTAAAACGTTAACACCTGAGCTTATAACACTTTCAGCCCAACCCTCAAAATAGCTTTTATGTTCTTCAAAAAACGCTTTTTGTGTTTCATAAGACACAAAGTTGCCGTCTACATAGTTAGTATTTGGAAAACTGCGTATACTTATGTTTACATCGTCAGACTTTGCGCTGTATCCGTTTTGCTTTAAAACAGCTACTAAGCAAGGCAAAGCTATCGCGGGAAAAGTATTAACTATTACCGGCATTCTGGCAAGTAAAATATTTATTTTTTTTACTACAGACATTTACATACCCTTGCAGTTTCAAGCTTGAGGAATTTATTACAATATTAAAAAAAAGAAAGGTTTATGTTATTGTTTTTTGTTATCTACATAAGTTTTTATCAGCGAGTTTGTAGAGCTATCGCGAGAGTTTGTTAATGCGCCGGAAAGTTCAGGCAAAATGGCGTTTGCAAGCACTTTGCCAAGTTCTACGCCCCACTGGTCAAAACTATTAACGCGCCACAAAACGCCTTGCGTAAATATTTTGTGCTCATACATAGCTATTAAAGCGCCAAGGCTGAATGGCGTAAGTTCTTTTATAAGTATAGAGTTTG
>Ga0123355_10018793_pt1 | contig 10985 bp, 14 predicted proteins | sample TergutEmb28metaG_3_FD_89872 | JGI IMG/M metagenome (GOLD analysis project Ga0123355, IMG submission 89872) | Embiratermes neotenicus P1 segment gut microbial communities from Petit-Saut dam, French Guiana - Emb289 P1 | ecosystem: Host-associated > Arthropoda: Insects > Digestive system > Gut ...
CAGTTTGTAACTGATGAAATTATAAAGCCCTGTAACCTCTTGCATACAGGCTTCTATCGCATGGACTCACTACCACCAAATACTGCATTGGGGTATATGGAAGATGAAGATACAGGTGAGTGGAGCTTGAACACTGACAATATCCCCGTAATCGGCGGTTCTGATGGCGGAATTTTCACGTGCGCAGCTGATATGGACAAACTATGGCGTGCAATCTTTGATAATAAGGTTCTATCTAATGACATGACAAAGGCATTTTTGAAACCTAGTGTCGTTATGGATGAAGATGAAGAGGACGGCACGGTTGAGAGTTATGGGCTTGGAGTTTACCAATATAAAGAAGGTGATAAGTCGTTCTATTTCGTAGTAGGTGCTGACTCCGGAGTCGGATTCTTCTCCGGTTATTATCCGTCAACAAAAACAGTAGTGTCAGGCTTTTGCAACATCGGCTACTGTGGCTTCTCACTACTATTCGACGACCTGCCTGAACTGCTGGCATAGATAGAAACGAAAGGAATGGTCATGAACATGATTACATTACAACCTATTACCACTAAGAATTTAGACGCAGTCTGGCTGATGAAAGCAGACCCTGACCTTGTTGCTCCGAATAGTTGGAGCTTGGCAGAAGCTTTTGCTTACCGTGAGGAATATGGCGATAAACTCATTGTCTATGCTATTCATCATGATGATACTCCGATTGGTTTTATCATGGCATTCTATGATCCGCCAAAAGAAGTTGTAGAGAGTATTGACAATGACGGCAAGCCATTCTACTTCCTTATGCGTAACATGATTGATGAAAAACATCAAAATAAAGGTTATGGCAGAGCAGCTATGGAGCTATTAATTGCAGGAGCAAAAGCAGGTAAACATGGTGTTGCAAACGCCTTTTATACCGGCACTGACCCCAAAAGTAAAGTGACTCCAAAGTTTTATGGTAGTTTTGGCTTCGAGTATACAGGCGAAATTGAAGTCGAAGATGAAGAAAGCTACGAAGAAATCATGCGACTGGCGCTTTGATAGCGATATTTTATAAATAATATCGGAAGGAGAGATGTTTTTTGAATAGAAGTACTGTAGATAGTGTATCAAGCCGGGAGGTTTGCATACGCTAAATAGCGCAAAACCTCCCACAAAGTTAAAATCACGATAACTTTTAGGAGGAAATATACTTGAATAGAGAAAATAAAAGAAAAAAATATATGAAGGGTTATTATCGGAACAACCCTTGCGATGATAGCTTTACCTGCAAAGTGTGCGACCGATTAGTTGTTCCACATGGCGCAGGAAGTGACCATCGAAACCACTGTCCTTATTGCCTTTCAAGCCAGCATTTAGATATAGAACCGGGCGATCGTGACGCAGATTGCGGCGGTGCAATGGAAGCTATAGGTGTTTGGGTCAGAAAAGGTGGCGAATGGGCAATTATCCACCGCTGCAGAATATGTGGACATTTAAGTTCCAACCGCAGCGCTGCCGATGATAACCCATTAAAGCTGATGTCTCTTGCTTTGAAGCCACTCGGAAACCCACCGTTCCCATTGGAACGAGTTGAAGAGTTAACAGAGCTTATGAGCGGCGGAGAAGTTTAAACAAATAATGAAGTGGGGAGTGGCTTGACCACTCCTCTCACTCTACCAACAGACTTATATCTACGAACATATTGCCACTCACGCTGGATCCCATAATGTGTTCTCTGAACAATCCTCTATCTTGGAACAAAGAAAATTGCCTTGCAAAGCTCCATGTAGGTATAGTTATGACATATGCATTTTCGACATAATAATTAATAAACAGCGTGTCGCCTTCCAAGTGTGCTGTCATGTGCGTGTCAGAAAAATCAAAAAGATTGATTCCATTTACAATAAGAAACGGATGGTTGAAGAAGATGACAAGTGTATCGCCTTGAATGTTATGAAGTGACTCAGCTCCATTTAAAAATGCGGCAATTTCTCTTGTCGTAAACCACATGTTTAAATCGGATGGTATTATTTTTATATTCTCACTAACACTAATGTTTAAACTGCTACCTATCGGCAAATGCGATAGGTCTATATGGATTTCTTCGGTACTCAAATTGTTAAAATGGTCATCCTCCCAAGCCCATGTATCGTACGTCGTTGCAGGCGGTGTGTTATATAACAGACCAAATAATACAGGCACAATAATGACGATACCTACACAGGTTGCCACAACCCATTTGAGCATTATACGACTGTAGCTCTTGTAGTAGACGGTGTAATTATTTATGACTATAGCTAACACAGTTAAAATTGTCCATAACCCTGCTGCCTTTAAGAAAAACATTAAAAGTGATGGTTCTCTTATAATAAAGGCAAGTGCGTCGGGAATAATTTCAATAACCGTATTCAAATTGCCAATCATTATAGATAAAATAACTGCAAATGCGAGTACTGCATAGTGTTTCCATTTTCGCACAATTGCTCCAAAAAGTGTTATTAAGGCTAAAAGCAAAAAACTGTAGCTCAAATAAACAAAAAACCCGGCAATTACAAAGCCTAAACTAAAATTGAGTGCAAAATGGATGTCATCTATGAATACGGACATCAGCCTTGCAGTGCCAAAGTGCATAAAATATAACACCAATAAGAAAGTCGCCACAAAAATAATGCCTAAATGATTAGAAATAAGTGATGATAAAAAGCGGCTGTTATTTGTTTGAGGATAGACAGCAAATTTATTGTTGTCGCTTTTATATACGAACATAATAACTACATATCCAATAAAAATGCCCAAAAAGACAGTTACGGATAAATCGGAAGAAATACGGTGATGCAAACCTTGCCCAGATGTCAGCATCCAAACAACTGTGCTGCCAATAGTTCCAATAGCGATAAGTGTATACACTAGATAAACCCACTTCAAATGCAGTTTTTGGGCTAAAAATCTAGCATGTATTAATTTTTTTGTATTTATATACTCATCTTTTACCATAAACATTCCAGTTCATCCTCCTTGTTTTGCTGTGTCAGGAAAACGCATAAATCTTCAGGTCGTACCTGTGAAACTGTCAGTCCCAGATTCTGCGCCGATAGGGTCACTTCTCTTGTATAAGGCTCATAAATTACAGCGAAACAGTTAAGTTCGCTTGTTTTCTGTGTAATAATATTTTTATCCGATATATATTCATCAATTGCTGACTTTGTGCCGTCGATGCGATAGGCACTTTGGCGCACATCGTCAATATGCTCATTTAAGACAGCCTGTCCTTGCTCTATGAGTAAAATATCAGAAAGTAACCCTTCAAGCTCTGATAGCAGATGACTTGAAATAACAAAAGTTCTGGGATGTTCAGTAAAATCTCTTAGTAAAATTTCATATGCAGATTTTCGGACGGTTACATCCATACCCAACACAGGCTCATCAAGCATAGTGAGTTTAGCCCGGCATGAAAGTGCACACAAAAAATTGAATATGCTTGCCATGCCCTGCGACAGGCTCTTGTACTTCATTTTTCCGTCTAACTCAAAATAGTGCATCAACTTTTCTGCAAATTCCAAATCAAAGTTATTAAACATTAAATTGTATGAGGACAGGATCGTTTGTAGCCTCATGTTTTGCTCATACGGTACATTGTGGTAGGTGTAAACCAAATTATTAAGCACAGAAATGTTGTCCATCGGTTTTTCACCGAAAACAAAAGCGTCACCGCTCGTTATATCAAGGTTTCCCGCCAGTATTTTCAAGAGCGTTGTTTTACCCGAGCCGTTTCTGCCGATAAGCCCGGTAATGCTGTTTTCAGATATAGTTATCGACATATCTGCGAGTGCATGTTTTTTACCAAACTGTTTACTTAGATTTGTCGTCTTAATGACTTCATTCATTGGTATGTTCCTCCAAACTTCTATAGTAATTCTTGATTAGGTTAAGAACTTCGATTTCTGGCAAATCAATTTTTATTGCTTCTAATACAAGATTTGAGATTAGTTCGCCAAAGCCGCTTTCCCTGCGCTCGTGGAGTAGTCGCTCCAATGCGCCAAAAGCTACAATCATAGATGTGCCCCGCTGTTTTTCCAGTATGCCTTTTGACACAAGTACATTTATCCCTTTTGCAGCTGTTGCGGGGTTGACCCTGAGCTCCCTCGCAATAATAAGTTGCGAATACGCCGCACAGCCTTCAGCGAGTTTTCCACTGATTATATCGTCCTCAATAGCTTCCGCAATTTGGATGTATACAGGTGTCAAACTGTCAAAATTAATTTTCACTTAATCATCACCACGCTATACTACATTAGTTATGTGATGTAGTATAGCGTGCAATTCTTATCTTGTCAACACAAAATTTATTTTGTGTTACTGATAAGTGGTAAATAAGTTGCAAAAACCACCAAGTTAAAATATAATGTGTCGGTATAATAAAAAAATGGGGGATAATTTATGCTAATAACAATATTACTTTGGGCGCTTTTCGGTGCAATAGTAGGTTGGGTTGCCGGCTTAATAATGGGAAGCAAAAACACACTACTCGTGAACATTATACTTGGTATTGTAGGTTCATTTGTTGGCGGGTTTGTAGCATCTTTTCTGGGTTTCGGAGACCTGAGCGGAGGTTTTAGCTTCGATCTCGTCAATATTTTAATTTCTATTGCAGGCGCATGTCTTGTGATTTTCATTGCAAGATTATTATTTAAGAAAAGATAAATGCAAAAGCAACCCCGCAAGTCTATCAAACCAGCATTCTATCCGGTATTATTATAACTACGCTAAGATTTCCCCCGCCTCTAAGCTCTGCGAAGGCGGTGGGTACAACTTTCCTCAACAAGCGGTGAGTAAAATCTCCCGCTTCGTTGAAACGCTTGATTTAATGTCGTGCTCGGCACGAGAATAATGTTCTCTTGTTTTAAGGTTTTGAACAGCTCTGCTCATGAACAGGGACTCTACCCCCCTGTTTCATGGGCTATTTATTTTATACCAATACTAATACTAAACACTAATAGAATAGTAGATATCTTTTCGGAAAATTACTCTTGACTTTATATTATCATTATGATAATATAATCATATCAAAAATAAAAGTTGAGGTGAACTATCATGACTAGAGAAAAAATTGTAATCGGCAACAAATACCCCTTAGATGGCATGCTCACCATTCCGGACACAGGCACAGCACCTTACCCGGCAGTCGTGTTGGTACATGGCTCAGGTGCACATGATATGGACGAAAAGATTTACAAAATCCGCCCTTTTTATGACATCGCAGAGGGGCTGGCAAAGCTCGGCGTTGCTTCTATCCGCTATAATAAACGATCATGGACATACGGTAAGCAAATGGTAAAAGCTTTGGGTAACACCATAACTGTAAAAGAGGAAGTAATTGAAGATGCTGTATTCGCCGCAAACTTACTCAGACATGATGCTCGAATCGACCCAAACAAGATATATATTGTTGGACACAGCTTGGGCGGATGCTTGGCTCCACGCATTGATGTTGAGGGTGGCAACTTCGCCGGGTTGATTCTGCTGGCTGGTTCGCCCAGAAGATTGGAAGAAATCATCATAGACCAAGGAAATGATCAGATTGCAACACTGAAAGGTCTTGTTAAGTGGATTGGACAAAAGCAAATCAAAAAGATTCATGCCAAATTGGATGACATCTACTCCAAGACAGACGAAGAAGCGAAAGCCATTCCATTTCTCGGAAACACTTCCATATATTACCTAAAAGACATGGGCAAAAAAACTGTTGCAGAGTATCTGGCTGACTCTACAAAGCCAATTTTAGTAATGCACCCGGAAAAAGATGTCCAAGTGTCATTAGAGAAAGACTTTGAGAAGTACAAGAAAATTCTTGTAAATAATCCAAATGCGACCTTCAAATTATACAAAGGCTTAAACCATGCTTTCATGCCTTCTCTATACGGTACAATTGACAAAGCTCTAAAAGAGTTCAAAACAGAACAACACGTGGACGAAGAAGTGATAGCCGATATAGCGGATTGGATTAAATTAAAATGAATAAAAAACTAATTAAGTACCTAACTAACCCAGCTAAGAACAAATTGGTACGCCAAGTTTTAAGCGAAGGTCAAACAACTGCAAAAGCACTAGCCGAGAAAAACGAAAATATTCCACAGGCTACACTCTATCGTTATTTGAAAAAGATGGTCGCTGATGGTGTTTTAAAGGTCGTGGAAGAACGACGAGTGCGAAATGTTATAGAAAAAGTCTATGCATTGGGGATTGACTTTGACGCTGATGTCAACAAAATGATAGAAGAAAACGACGGTGAAACATACTTAGGGTTGTTCCAGCAGTTCACTATTGGTTTGCTTGATGAGTATAGCGCGTACTGTGCTCGAGATGACATTGACATCTTAAACGATGGTTCCGGATTTCGTGTACTTTCGTTTAACGCCACTACCGATGAACTAAAGGAGTTGGCAGCCAACATCTGGAAACAGGTTGAGCCATACGCAAAGCAAAAAGTCACGCCGGAAAGAAAAACTCGCTCCCTCGCTGTCATATTCACACCACCACCAACAACAGGTGCACCACATCCCAAGTAACCGATCAAAAATTAAGAAACAATTAAGGATTGAATAAAGACTAGTTAAGGTTTTCTGTTTTACAATAGTATTATGGTATTATAAATTGAGCAAATTCGTTTCATCTCCGTCATATTCACATCACTATCAAAAATAATATTTGGAGGAAAATAAAATGTATGAACTTGAACAAATAATTCTCGACTTTTTGCCCTTTCTAATCCCCCTAGTCTTACTGCAGGTCGGACTGACCGTAGCTTCGCTCGTCTCTGCTATACGACAAAAGAACTTTCGCCGAGGAAATCGCGTTCTTTGGATAATTGTGAGTTTCATCAGCATTATCGGTCCGATTTTATATTTTACACTTGGAAGAGGAGATGAATAGATGAGTATTCTTACAATTAAGAATCTTACCAAAAGTTTCGGTGGACGGAAAGTATTGGATAGCATTTCATTTTCTGTTCCCGAGAACTGTGTCTTTGGATTCATTGGCGCAAACGGGGCAGGAAAAACTACTACGATGAAGATTGTGCTCGGCTTGCTTGCTGCAGACAGTGGTGAAATCGAGGTTTGCGGTGAACGAGTTCACTTTGGAGCAACGAAAACAAATCGTCTTATAGGCTACTTGCCCGATGTGCCGGAGTTTTACAACTACATGCGTCCAAAAGAATATCTGAAACTTTGCGGCGAAATTAAAGGACTCGGCAATCCTACTATAAAAGAGCGCTCTGAAAGGCTGCTTGCTCTGGTTGGTCTTTCTGATGCAAACAGAAAGATCGGCGGTTTCTCGCGAGGGATGAAACAAAGGCTCGGTATGGCGCAAGCCTTGTTGAGTGAACCTAAACTGCTGATTTGTGATGAGCCTACTTCCGCTCTCGACCCAATGGGACGCAAAGACATTTTGGATATACTACATCAAATCAAAGGTAAAACCACAGTTGTTTTCTCAACGCATATTCTTTCTGATGTGGAGCGGATTTGCGACAGAATTGCAGTAATCAGTGATGGTAAAATTGTTTTGGAAAACGATATGAGTGATTTGAACGTTCCCCATAATTCCAAAACCATAACTTTCGACTTCGCAAATGAAGTTGATTCTGACGAGGTAATGCAGGTGCTCACAGAACGTGGCTTTGCACCAACGGGTTATGAAACTCCAGCGACTTCTATTGAAGATATATATTTGGAGGCAATAGTATGAACAAGTTCATACTATTACCTATGGATGTGCCACTCGCTCCCCCTGCGGGGAACCGCGAGTTGATGCACAAAATGACCATTCCTTTTCATGATCGTTTTGTGCCAATATTTTTTGAAAGGAATGATCATTAATTATGAACCAGTTTTTAGCATTTACAAAAAAAGAGTTGCGTGAGAGCATTGCAACATTTCGAGTTTATATTCTTCTGGCAGTTTTCTTGCTATTTGGTGTGATGGGACCACTTCTTGCTGTTGCAACACCCATGCTCTTAGAGATGGTTGCTGTAGAAGGCTCAGGTATTACAATTACCATGCCGGATCCAACAGCAGTGGACGCATGGACACAGTTTTTTTCAAACTTTTCACAAATGGGCTCACTTGCTCTTGTGATACTATTTGCCGGAATTATGGCAAACGAGTTTAGTCGAGGCACATTGGTGAATCTACTTACCAAAGGGATGCGACGTCATACAGTGATTTTGTCAAAGTTCATTAGCTCAGGCTTACTCTGGACGGTTGCCATTGTACTATCTATTGGTGTATGCTATATATATACGGCATTTTATTTTGAAACTGAGCCGATTTCATACTTTGCTCTCGTCTTTGTTGCACCATGGTTGTTTGGGCTGTTTATGATTTCACTTTTGATTTTCGGTGGCACATTGTTTAGTAGCTTCGGTGGAAGTTTAGGCATAGGACTTGGTGTGTTTTTTGCACTAGTTTTTGCAAACATGATTCCGGGTTTCGAGCGTTATAATCCCGTTAGTCTTTCCGGCGGTGCGCTATCTCTGATTGCTGGAGCAGGAACTGCGTCAGACTTGCTTCCTGCAATTTTAATCGGGATAGCCTCGATTATAGTGCTGCTGGTTGGGGCTGTTATAGTATTCAACAAGAAAAAAGTTTAGGCGTGTAAGACACTATAGCTCAGAGGGCTGGACATCACACTTGATGTTTAGTCCTCTTGCTAGTATAGTATAGGCAACGCCATATATGGAGGTTTTTTGTGAAATACGATTGCCTAATAGTTGATGACGAAGTTGCTTTGTCGGAGAGTACATGTGAGTACTTTAATATGTTTGATGTTCGTACAGCTTGGGTGGAAAATACACAAGATTGTTTGCGCTTTTTTGATGAAAATGAAGCGAAACTAATTCTGCTGGATATAAATCTGGGTGATGAGTCTGGCTTTGAATTATGCAAGCGTCTTAGAGAAACCACAAATGTTCCTATTTTATTCATAAGCGCACGTACTAGCGACGATGATATGTTGTTGGCGCTGAACATTGGCGGGGATGATTATGTTTCGAAACCCTATTCTTTGGCGGTCTTACTTGCTAAAGTGAAAACCGTTTTGAAGCGATATGCAAATGCCGAACAGGAATCGGATATTTACACATATGGCGATTTCAGTATAGATTTTGCAACCGATGTAGCGTTTGTGCATGGTAAAAAATTAGAACTAAAAGCCATGGAATATAAATTGCTGGCATATCTTGTGAAGAACAAAAACCGTGTAGTGCCAAAAGACGAACTGTTCCGCAAGGTGTGGGAAGAATCTTTTGTCACTGACAACACGCTTAATGTTCATGTTCGTTATTTACGTGAAAAAATTGAAACAGACCCAAAAGAGCCAAAGTACATAAAAACCGTGTGGGGTACAGGGTATGTGTTTGAAACACCCTACTAAAATGTATAAACCTTAAGAAAGACGTGGTCATTTAGTGAAGAAATTTATTCTTGCAATTGTCATTTTTGCCGCTATTAGCGGAGTTTTTGCAACCATTACATTTCGGGAAACTGCTACACAACCCAATGCTGTTATAATCAATGACACAGCGATGGCTGTTGCTGCCATGCCTTACTATGATGTGGCAGAGGTAAGTCTCTTTTTAACCGACCAATTGACCTATGCGTTTCAGGAAATGGATTATCAGCGTGAAAACCGCGATCAACGATTGCAACTAATTATTTATATTTTTATCGCTGTGTTTACTATAGGTGGCATTGCTTTATTTTTATATTGCGAACTAACGATACTTTCACCATTTCGAAAACTACAAGGCTTTGCTCGTAGTGTTGCGGAAGGTCAGTTAGATACACCGTTAGAAATGGACAAGCATAATCGGTTTGGTGCATTTTCCGAAAGTTTTGACATAATGCGCGAAGAAATACACAAGGCTAATCAAAGCAAAAAAGAGCTTGTGGCAGCCCTAAGTCATGATATCAAAACACCAATTGCCTCCATAAAGGCAGTAACGGAGCTTATGCTTGTGAAAAATAATGATGAAAAGCAACAAGCACAACTTGGCACAATAACTGCAAAAGCAGAGCAAGTTAATGCATTGATTACAAATATGTTCGATGCGACTTTGGAAGAGTTGCAAGTTTTGCATGTTACACCGATTGAAGAAGACAGTGCAAAGATTGCCGAACTTATTAAAACTGCGGATTACGAGGGACGCACAGCTATTTCGCAGATTCCGTCATGCTTGGTGATTGCCGATTTGCTACGATTGCAACAAGTTTTTGACAATATCATCAGCAACTCGTATAAATACGCAGACACTGACATTGTAGTCAGTGCCGCTTTTGAGGAGCAATATCTTGTGATTAAGGTCAAAGACTTTGGCGCAGGCGTATCAAGTGATGAACTACCGCACCTATTTGACAAGTTTTATCGCGGTGGCAATAGGGAGAAAGTAAGCGGACAAGGTTTAGGGCTATATATATCCCGCTACTTTATGAAGCAAATGCAAGGAGATATCGTATGCAACAATTACGACGACGGGTTTGCTGTGAAGGTTTTCATAAAGCTTGCTTGATAAATAGTGCTGTCGGCAATTGAAGAACAATTAAGAAACAATTAAGGATTAGATAAAGACTGGCTAAGAATTGTTGTTTTATAATAGGGCTACGAATCAAACAGGTTTGTAACCCTATATTTATATTAACAGGAGAACATAAAATAATGCAAAAGGTAATTTTAGCGACAAATAAACTCTGTAAAACATTTTCCACAGGCGGCATACAGCAGCATGTGTTAAAAAACTTGGACATGGAATTTTACGAAGGTGACTTTACCGTTATCATGGGCTCTTCCGGAGCGGGTAAATCTACTTTATTGTATGCGCTGGCAGGTATGGATAAGCCTACACTTGGGCAAGTAACCTTTGCGGGACAAGATATTAGTCGCTACAGCAATGACAAGCTTGCCATTTTCCGCCGAGATAATTGTGGTTTCGTATTCCAACAAATGTACTTGCTTGACAACATGAG
>Ga0123355_10018794_pt1:0-5000 | contig 10984 bp, 10 predicted proteins | sample TergutEmb28metaG_3_FD_89872 | JGI IMG/M metagenome (GOLD analysis project Ga0123355, IMG submission 89872) | Embiratermes neotenicus P1 segment gut microbial communities from Petit-Saut dam, French Guiana - Emb289 P1 | ecosystem: Host-associated > Arthropoda: Insects > Digestive system >...
AATCCTGGGGCTTCGTGGGTCGAAGCTGCAGACTATAGTCTTGTTCCTTTCTCCCATTTTTGCACTTTTTACCGTCTCTCCACTTTAAGTGAAGTATTCACAACGTAACTATTTCTCCGCTCTCACCGTTCACTATAACTCGCTCACTACTCCTTTCACTATCACTTCACTAAACACGTCCGCTCCACTCCACTGCTTACCGCAGACTGGGGATCGAACCCGGGACCTCTGTATCTGTAGCCAGAAACTCTGACCACTAGACCACAGAGGCGGTCATATTCGACAACAACAGATCTTCTAAAACAAGATCAGTGTTGCAAAAATGATGATCCAGTCTCTCCATTTAGATGAAATAGAAGCATCTTCAGGACAAGCGCAAACTGGAAACATTGTTAATTGTAAAAATTGGGAGGAGACAAAAATAGACTCAGAAATTGTAAGTAGTGGCGATTAGCAGTGGGAATTTCAACAAAACCAAGAAAATAGACTTGTTAAACAGGATTTCACGAATGGTGAAGGAGATAGAAATAGAAAGATGGAGGCGGGAGGATAAGAGAAATATGGAACAAGTGTTAGAGAAATTCAGCAACAACGTAGGTACAAAATTCACAACAACAAACGAAAAAGTAGGTGGCAGAATTTCAAAAACAATAGAAGCAAAGACTAGTACTCTACATCATGAAGTACCGTCTCTCTGAAAAAAAAATTTTCAGGAATTTCCAGTGTAGATAGCAAGGTAGACAGAATGAATGAGACATTGTACGAATGAATGGATGGAAGGTTGAAAACACGTATGTTAGAAGCTAGTGGGAACCAGAAGAAATTAGCTAATAAAATGAATAGCCATTCAGAGGAATTAAACAATGTAATTAGTAATACTTAAACTGATATAATCAAATACATCACATTGTAATGAAATTATCAGACAAAATTTCATACAATGTCGAACTGTTGTGTAAATTAATTCCCAACCAGAAAAGTAGTATTATGTTTCTGAGTGGATTAGAGAATTCAATTACATTGAAAGCCATACCTGAAGCTGCAAATTCATATGTAGCATTGAAATACCTTTCAGGCACATTCAGTAAAATTGGGATTACTACAGCACACAGAAGGTTAAAAGATTATGAAGAATTCATGCACTACACAGGGGAGTTGTGGATGGTGACACTTAACCACCAGGCAGAGGGTTGAAAATTTCAGGCCCTGTCAGCAAAATTCCAAAAAACTGAAGTGGTGGCCGTGCAAGATGCATATTCCACCTATGCATTTCATACACAGGAATGATTCAACCTGGCAAAGGACCGTTGCCCTTGGTTATATTTTTGGTTGGTTGTAGAGGTTTCAACAACAGCAACAATTAACGAGAATAAAACACAATGAAAACAATCATGAGAGTTTAGTTTGAATAATTTAAGCATGTCATTTTATGCAATACTTCTCTGCTCATCTGTTTCATTATAAGTGGCTGGCAGTCAGTCTATTGGAATTGTAGGGCCTCCGTTATTCATAATATGTATAATTGACCTCCTGAAAATAAATTCCATATCAGCACCAAATTTATTTGCTGGTGTCACTGGTTTCATAATTGAAGCAGAAATTTCGAAGATTTCTGTTCAGTGCCAAATTTAGTTCACTCTCATATGATTAAATGGTTTGCTGCTAATAAGTTAGTCCTAAAACAAATATAATGAATTCATAACAAAGAATATATCAAATTCTACATTATGTATTGTTTATAAGGAAAAGTATGTGGAAGAGATGGTAAATACAAAATTCCTTGGTTTAAAAATTGATAACCACACCTAAATCGGCAGAACCATATTGAACAGATGATTCCTAAGCGGAGCATATTATGCCAGTAAGTCTTTGGCCCACATCAGTGTCATAAACACTGTTAAATCAATTTACTGTGCATACTTTCATTGTATTGTAAAATATTGAATAATTTTTGGGGGTAACTCTTCCAACAGTGAGAACATATTCACTTTACAAAAGAAAACTGCCATAATTATGGCTGGTGCACAACTCAGAACTCCATGTAGAATTCTATTTAAACAATTAGATGTTATACTTTTTCATTGCCAATTTGTACCTTCATTAATGACCTACATTTTCCAAAATCAGGAAAATTTTAAAACAGATTCATCTGTACAGAATTTAAACATAAGGAATAAGCACCACTTCACAAACAAAATGCCAACATATCTTGTTTTCAAAAAAGTACATTTTATGCTGGCATCGAAATTTTCAACAGCTTACTATGCAGTCTGACAATCCTTAAGAATGGGAAAGTAAAATTTACAAAATACTTAAATACACACTCCTATTAATCCATAGATGAATTTTCTATGTGTAAAGATGCCCTATGTACTATTTTTTAAAATGCTTATACTATATATTTTACACTGTTAAAGCTGTTTATATTTGTATATTTATGACTTGTTCCACATCCTGCTGTCTCTGTGACACATTTTGGATCCAAGGAATGTATGTCGGGGAAAACATACAATGGTTGGCATCATTAAGACACCTTCCTTCTTCTTTTATCATTGTAAGTACCACAGACGGTATGAAATATTTTGACCATGGAATTAAAATAAGGACAGTTGAAGGATTATAAAGATATATATTTTTAAATTTTCTTTAACATTTGTTCCGTTAATAAAAATGTTAAATAAAAAATATTGAAAAACATAGTCATTGGCACTTAATATATAGTTACTGTCACCAAGCTGTACAGTTACTGGCATTCACTACAGTAATGCAATTAAGGATGTTACAGCTATTCAGATTCATTCACAGCCATGTCAGAGGAAATGTCTGCTTACTGAAAACAGACATAGGAATTTTCTTCTTCTTCAGGTATGTGCATTTTATGATGATGTGTAAAACATTTCTTCTGGAAATGTTTGTTGCAGAATGAGCATTCTGGGTCTGTCATTTGACACTCTTAGTGCAGTTTAAAATGTGTTCCCCTTTTATAATTGTTTTTTTCAATAATAGATTTACCTGCTGTGTCCTTGTTCTCTTCTTTTTTATTTTCTCTTTCCTTCTTTCTTTCCAGTTTAGCATCTTTTTATTCTTCTTTCTTGTTTTCTTTCCCTTGAAATAAGGCATCAATTATTCTATGTGTTATTACAAATGGAATCCTCTCTGTGCTTTCTTAAACTTTCTCTACGATGTGTTTGGCCGTTGCAAAACTTCTTGGATGGGAGGACTGTGTTCATCATTAAGCCTGTTTTCAGACCCTGTATGTGTGGCTGTACTTTTGCTAGGATTTTCATCCACAGTGCTTGGAGTAATTTCTGCCATGTTAAGATCAATTGTTTGTTTGTTTACCTTTGTTTCTGACCTATATTTCTTGATTTTGCATTGTTACACTGTTGCTACCTGGAAGTTCTTGCTTTTCTGTTCATGTTTATTCTAATGCAGCAATCTGTCTCTTGAGTGCAGATACTGCCTCATTTGTCATTCTTATTTCTGGAGCTCTCTTATGAGTTAATTTCCCACAATGACTTTAAGCATGTTGTATGTTACGGTGTTATTTCAGATGGTATTCTTTCATATGGATATATCAGCATGGATGGGCACATTATTCCAGATGCAGGGAAGGTAAACACAGCTGTTATGAATGCTCTAGTAAGGCCCGTATCAACTTCCTTACACATTTTTGTCCCCTTTGCAAGCTAAGAATTTTGCAGTCTTTGGGAAAAATTTGAAATGTGATTTATCAACGTTGAAAATTCTTGTTGGGTCCTGAAGAATGTCCAATGATTTTTCTTCTTCTAAGAGATCTTCAACCTGCTGAAGCTTGTAATGAAAAATGAAAAATATGTTGAGGTGGGAAGCACTAGCAACCTAAAAAATGCACACTAATAAAGAGCTTGTTGATGATTTTCTCATACCTGCCTCTCTCTTTGTGGCATTTGAAGAACTTATACCTTCACTACTGCAAGTTTACAATATAGGATAGTGGCGAAGGAATGCTTGAAACCATCCTTTTCCAGGCATGTTATATTTGAAAGGTGTTTTTCTCCTGTTTACATTTAGAAATTCTGTAATAGATAACGAGATGCCCAGCTTCCTCTGACACAATCCTTTTTCGGAACAGTCAGTTATCCGTTTGACTAAAATTTGTTCTTCATCATCACTAAGTACAGGCAGAGGATCCATAGATTTTGAATATTCACTAGTTAATTGAAACTGTAAGGTGGACCTTGGGATACTGTATTTTCTGGCTGTCTGGTCTCTGATAAAGCCACCTCTAAATCAGCAGGGTTGTAAATACTTTACTTTCCTGCTTTCATTTTAATCCTCTCAGATGTAATCCTACTCATGTTGATGGGAGGGAAAAAAAGTGTTATCAGGCAACATTTTTGGCACTGCCAATAGTTATAGAATTGACAGTATTTGGCACACCTCACAGTACTTTGGCACCCCATGCCAACTACGTGCTAAATTTTATTGTAACCACATATAAAAATTAAACTGGTGATTCGTTGATCAATAAGGTAAAGGTAAAGGTAAAGCTTAAGTACACATAGCAGTTCTATAGCTACTGGCATAGGATGCCAATGACTAAAATTTTGTATTTTTTCATTACAGTCATTGGCACTCCACCTCTTTTTGACAATGGTTAACAAATCAAAATTAACTTCCAATCATGTAGGGAAACTCTTCAGGAAAATGTAAGTGTAAGGTTCACAAATTTGCCATGTTCCATACAAAATTAAATTCAGAAGTTACAAAGTAATTTGCTTATAAGTTACTCTAAAAAATCGCTTTTCTTTGCTCATGCCCTTAACAGCATCTGATTTGCAGCAGCTGTGATGCTAAACAAAGCTCTTCTGGTTGGTAAATCAGGTACCATACAAAAGATCAAACATTCATGAATCCAGGTATCATTCAGAGATGTCGCCATTACAACTGAAAACCTTATTACAGTGCAAAAGAATTAAAAGATGACAATAACTGTCACAGTGCCAATTACTCTATTT
>Ga0123355_10018794_pt1:7500-10984 | contig 10984 bp, 10 predicted proteins | sample TergutEmb28metaG_3_FD_89872 | JGI IMG/M metagenome (GOLD analysis project Ga0123355, IMG submission 89872) | Embiratermes neotenicus P1 segment gut microbial communities from Petit-Saut dam, French Guiana - Emb289 P1 | ecosystem: Host-associated > Arthropoda: Insects > Digestive...
TTACTTTGAAACCTTAAAAGAGTGGCAAGTCAACAAATATATTTCAAATTAGTAACATTTAATTATGTAAAATTCTGTAAATTGCTGTAAGTACAAGGTGGTTCAAATATGACCGAGACTGATTTGTGTGTAAACAAGCCGCACTGTGCAGCTGCAAGTAAGTGTTTGTCAATTATGGTTCCGAAAAAAAAATCAGTCCCAGTCATATTTGAACCACCTTGTATCTTAAAATAAAAAAAGTACTTCATTCAGTTCAATGCTGAACAATGGTTAAAGTAAGTAATGTTTGGATGGAACAGTGAAAATCAGCTTCAGTCATTTCACATGGTTCAAAAACTGTGCCCTAGGAAGAACACAAAATTTATAACTCTGATACTCTACACTTATTGCCCTGTCAGCTACTTCTTTCCCTATATAGTAAAACATGTTGACCAACAAAGAAAATGTACAAAGCTTTATTGTGTATTGAATTATCTCTCACATAATTTCATTTATATTTGCTGTGTTATACAGTAATATTATATAGCCTTCCTACATAAAACTCTAAAAATATAAGACACTTATTCTGACAGTAATGTTTTCTACTTGCCCATTGGTAAAACTATTGATACCACTAACACATTAAATACCATTCAGAGTATTAGGTCTTCAGTAACTAGCACACTATGTACAAAGCACATAAACATCCTAAATTGGTTATTTTATGTTATTTTGTAAGTGAGACATGATGACTGAATCCATGTATATTTAAATCGTGTATGATTCATAAAAAAAAAAATGTAAAGCAGTCCCATTACAGGCCTGGAGTGGCCCAGAAGGTTCAGGAAGTTAAGGTTCCCAGATTTCATGACAACGGCACAGGATGGTGGTAAGGTTGTCAGCCTTAGCACCGGCCGTCTTTACCCCCAGGAAATGCTCCTGGTACTCATTTATGTTAGAGGCTGAGTTGACCCCAGGGCCATAGTGCGATCGGAAGGATTTTGTGTCAATGAAAAATTCCAATGACACCAGCTGGTGTGTATGATTCATAGAAACAAAAATTACAAGACACAACAAAACTAATTTTTCAAGATTTATGGAAATGGAGTAAAACTGGTAAACATAGGAATCTTAGGTAACAAAGCAAGTACTATATAATTATTTGGGCAGTTGTATGAGGAGCATGTAATAACTCCAACATTATTGCCAAAACCGTGCAACTTCATAAACCAAGTTATATGAAAATTTTTCAAAGCTTCCACAAGAATTTATAATATTGCTGCTAGACTCACTAATTGTATCCAAATTTCTAGCCTCCAAACCATTCCTTCAGCCATGTAAACATATAAAAATTGCTCACAGGTGTGCCTGGAATATATGGAGTGTGCTGAAGCACTTAACAGCCCAAGAACACTAAAGGTTACAAGATACAGCCCTCAATACCACAAATGTCTGCAATGTCCTTGAACACTGCAGATTCCTGTTAATGAATTTTGATATTGGAAGCCCTCAGCAAAGAGAAACTTCACAACATTCTCTTGGTGGACATCTGCCTGCTCCACTACTGACTTCTAAAACATTAAAAATAACTCAACACTACAAGTCATAATTAAACTACTAACTTGTGAAATGTGTAATGCACCATGTCTGATATTTTAATTCCAACTGCAGCAGCAAAAGAATTATTGAATACACCTCATAACTAATGCTTAAGCTAATGTCTATATTTGAAATATCTGCCAAGTAACAACTGAGGTTTGCTTCTTCATGCTTTCCAAGCTTACCATAGTAAAAGTAACTTTCTTCATTTCCTTTCTTAAGAAATTAAACTCAGTTTCACCCACTCTAGTTCCAAAACATTCCAAGACAAAGCACTGTCAGTACTAAAACTCATCCACAGAGATATGAAAATGAAATAGGAGCAGAATAGATCTGCGTTTTTCTGGAATATTATACAGCATATGATAGTAACTCCTTACTGACCTTCTGGGAAAACCTATCAGTCGTATCTTAGAAGGGTCAAGAAATCCAGACAGAAAGCTGGTAACACTTTAGTACACTATTTATACAAGGAAAGGTATGGGCAGCGATTGGTTCTCAATAAGAGTGGTGCCAGCCAAGAGGGTTGATGCAGTATGAGAGGCATAAGGGTGGGGGGAAAGTTTAGTGACACCAAACTACTCTCAGGTAAAATGGACAAGGAAAGTGAAGCCACTACCAAATGTAGACAAAGGAAAAACATATATATATATATATATATATGTGTGTGTGTGTGTATGTGTGTGTGTGTGTGTGTGTGTGAAATAACAGGAAAGAAAGAAAGAAAGAAAGGAAAGAAAAACTGAAAAATAAATATATGAAATAAAGAAATATAAAAAACAAAATATAAGAATAGAGAGGAAAAAGAGAAGAAAATCAGACAGTGGATAAGAAAAGGAGGGAGGAGAACTCCCCACACCAAAGGGGAACAGGAGAGTAAGTCGAGCCAGCAAGGGCTCTGACAAGAAGCAGCAATGGGTAATGGAAACGCTGATATGGTGTGGGGGGAGCAGAAAGAGAGTGTGGTCCTCAAAAGGATCATCAGTAAGTCACCACTACTGACAGGCTGTCTACTTCCTCTAGGGAGGTGAATTAGTTTCTGTGGCCTGCTGAAAGTCAGGCTATCCTTACTGTTCATATTGTTTGGGTGGAGCTTGAACTCATTTGCCTCCCTGGTAAGTTAGTCCATGTAGCCGGATTTGGCAGGGAGGATCCAGGCATCTTGGAAGTTAATGAGGTGATCACAGTTGAACCTATGTTCTGCCACTACCGATTTGTTTGGGTGTCCAAGCTGTATGTACGGGTGGTGCTCCTTTATTCTGGTCTCAATAGATCTGTGGGAGCACCCACATAGCCACCTTCCAACTCACCGTTACGCATCACAGCACGTTAGTCAGTGTCGGAGCACCCACATAACCACCTTCCAACTCGCCGTTATACATCACAGTAATGCTACCTCACTCTCTCCTATCCTTCTCTCACTACAAGCTCCAGTCTCTGCTCACAACTCCCGAAACAAGCGCCGTTTCACATCACAGCTCCTGACTCAGCATATTTATGCTAATAGCCACACCTACCAAATCTGCCAACCAGCCAATGGAAGGGCAGATGAACAGCGAGAAAACCATATAAAAGGACCGTGTTTTCAGTCAAAGGATTATTCTCCTCAACTTCCCGTCTTACATAGTCCATACCATCTCATCCTACCTCAAGGACCGGACGTTCGAAGCGTCCTTCCAGACGGCCACGTCATCTCGCCGAGGCATGCGGGCTGGGGTAGCGCAGGGAGGATTGATCTCTCCTGTCCTCTTCAGCCTGTATGTCAACGACATGCCCCCACACACGCACCACGTCGAGTTAGCCCTCTACGCGGACGACACGGCCATCATAGCCACGTCCCGCAAGCCGACGCTGCTTGTCAGCTACCTGGAGTCTTACCTCAACGACCTTCAACGGTGGTTGAGTG
>Ga0123355_10018796_pt1 | contig 10984 bp, 6 predicted proteins | sample TergutEmb28metaG_3_FD_89872 | JGI IMG/M metagenome (GOLD analysis project Ga0123355, IMG submission 89872) | Embiratermes neotenicus P1 segment gut microbial communities from Petit-Saut dam, French Guiana - Emb289 P1 | ecosystem: Host-associated > Arthropoda: Insects > Digestive system > Gut ...
TCTGAATTAAGGCTCTATGGCATTGAATTTATTTTCGTGGTTTTCGTGTCTTTCGTGGTTAAAATATCTTTCATGTGTTTTTCAAAAGATATGGGGCAAGGGTAGTTCCAAGGAAGGGGGCCTCCCAAGCCCCCTTCTTTAGAAGGGGGTGGCCCTAAGGGCCGGGGGTTGTTCTCTCCAACTCAAAAGTACTGATAATAATCGCACTATGTTGTGGGAATTATAGGCCTGCTTGCTGTTCAACCAACTCAAAAGTACTGATAATAGTCAGTCTTAATCATCCCATTAAAAAGCTTGCGCTTAGCGCGGGCTTTTTTCTTATATGCGGTTTCAAAGAATTCGTCGGGGGTTAGTACATATACACTCCAGCTGGTGGGGTTAAAGATACGGCCCAAATCGGCGTAGAGCCGCTCTACCTCTTTGATTTGCCCCAATCTTTCGCCATAAGGAGGGTTAATAATAGACACGCCCTTTTCCGCAGGCAAAACCACATCTTTTGCGGCGCGGGTTTCGAAGCGTATACAATCGTCCACCCCCGCAAGTTCCGCGTTGGCAATAGCCAGTTCTATTGCCTCGGGGTTAATATCCGAGCCGTAAATCTCCGGTGTTTCATCTATGCGGATTGCTGCATATGCGGCGGCGCGGGCTTCTTTCCAATATGATGCCTTTACACTGTGCCATGCTTCGCTTGCAAAGCTTCTTGTAAGGCCCGGGGCAATGTTTTTTGCCCGCATTGCCGCTTCTATTGGGAGTGTGCCCGAGCCGCAGCAGGGGTCTAAAAATATTTGGCTGGGCTTGTAACGGGCGATGTCGATTAGGGCAGCCGCCATGGTTTCTTTCATGGGGGCTTCACCGGCCCTGGCTCTGTAGCCGCGCTTGTGCAGGCCTTGCCCCACGCCTGTTGTATCCAAAGTTAGGGAAGCGATATCCTTTAGAAGGGAAACCCGGATGGTGTATTCCGCGCCGGTTTCTTGAAACCACGATACATTGTATTTCTCCTTGAGTTTTTCCACTACGGCTTTTTTGGTGATGGCCTGCACATCCGGGGTGCTGTAAAGCCCCGACTGCACAGATTTACCCATTACGGTAAACTTGCCGTTTTTGGGAATCCAATCCCCCCAGGGCAGGGCCTTTACCTGCTCGAATAAATTATCAAAGGTTGTAGCGCGGAACTCCCCCAGCTTCACGAGCACCCGATCCGCGCTTCTTAGCCATAGATTGGCGGTAACTATTGCGGCAGCAAGGCTTGAATTTTTGACCGGGGAGAACTCTACCCGCCTATCCAGGCATTTTATTTCAGTAAAGCCTAGGTTTGCAACTTCCCATTTTACGATTGATTCTATACCAAAAGCGGCTGTGGCTATTAGGGTTGGCATTTATATTCCTCCGTTCGCGAGTTTTGGAAAAAGCTCAGGGGGGCATTGGCTTATGAAAGCGAGGGGTAGCCGCTTTTTATAAGCCATGGAAAGCACTTCACATAGATAAACTTATAAATGGCTTATAAAAAGCGGCTACCCCTCGCTTTCAATGTGCCGCTACGCGGCACATGCCGCCTACGGCGGCAATAAGCCAATGCCCCCCTGAGCTTTTTCCAAAACTCGCTAGGGCCTGTTTCTGCTGCCGACAGTAGTGGCAACAGGCTCTAAATTAAATCTCTCTCTTTATAAAAAACCACTCCGCCAACCGCCAATGCAATCGCAACAACCGTCAGCCCAATCATAGTGCCTGCCTGCACTTCATCTAGGGGTACCATGGGCACAAACCCAATTGGAGATAATCTCATTGCCCAACGGGGCAGGCTTAGCAAGTCCCCAAAAAAACCAATAACAAAAGCATATCCGAAATACGCCCAACTAAGAAACGCAAATTTCGGCATTATCCCGACCAAAAACACCGTAAGCCCCAGCATCACCCAAAGCGCAGGCATATAAACCATAATAGCCCAAAGCATTGTCCCAAACCCCAGGGGTTCTGCCATGGTGAAGCTGCCCACCAGCCACAACCCAAAGGCCGTAACAAAAGGCATAACCACACTGGCTCCAAATCCGATTATTACATACGATATCATATATTTTGTGCGGGAAACGGCAGTGCCCAGGATATACTCGGCCCGATGATCCCGCTCTTCGGCGTGTTGTTTAAGGGCAAGGCTTATCACCGGGGCGATGCACACTATCGCAAGCAGTACATTTAACAACATCGTAAAAAGCTGTGTAATCGTGAAGTCTGGCGAGGCTGGCATCATCGTCATAAAAATTTCGTTTTCACCGGCAAAGCTTTCCGCTTCGCCCATCAAGCCGCCTAAGGCAGTACCCAAGGCAAACATCCCAACCGCCCAGGCAAAAAATGAATTACGAGACAAACGCCATGCAAGCCCTATGGGAGAGAGCAAAGACGCCTTCGCCTCTGCCGGACCCTGCCTTTGGGGGATGAAGCCCTGATCCATATCCCGCCGGGAGTCCAGCACATAAGTAAGAACGCAAATCGCCAATGCCAATGCCAGTACAATAAAAATAGGCCAAAGGTAATTCCCCACAAAAACCTGGGTGCGCATGATAAGCCCCAAGGGCGAAACCATTGCCAGCGCCTCGCTGGTAGGGTCGCCCACGGCCCTTAGCATGTAGGCAAATATAAGGAAACCAAAGACGTAACCCGTAGCCCCCCTGGCTGATGGGGACAGTTGAGCAAAAAACCCAGTAAGCGCCGCAAAGAAAAATCCAATAACCCCCATGCTTATCCCATAAGCAAAGGCCCCGCCAAAGCTGATGCCGGTTACACCAAGGGCCCAAAGCAGAAATCCATGGGATAGCGCCAAGATAAGGTTTGCAATAAAAGCTGTAATAATCGCGGCATTGAGTCCGGCAATCCGCCCCACGGGCAGGGAACGTATTACCTCGTAGCGGCCCTTTTCCTCGTCGCCCCGGGTTAGGCGCATTACCATGAATATATTCATAATGGCAATGGCGACCATGGTAAATAGATGCATCTCCGCCGCAAACATTTGCCCCGGAAGGAGAATGCCCTCTGTGTAAATCGGCCCTTGCAAAGCCACCTGGGCCGGGTTGCCCCGCACGATTAGAAGGGCTTGCAATTCCTCATGGGTCATCTGATTTTGAAAAACGGCAGAAATCGCCCAGGCCAAAACCAAGAGCAGTACCAGCCATATTATGAAATAAATCCGCTCCCGCCGGATGAAAAAGGCGGTAAGCTTTAGTGTACCGCTGAAGTTTTTTTGCATAGTGATTCCCCTTTGGCCTAATTAGCTTAAATGCAGTAATGCAACCCCCGGCCCTACGGGCCACCCCCTTCTAAAGAAGGGGGCTTCCCTGGCCCCCTTCCTCGGAAGGGGGTGGCCCGTAGGGCCGGGGGTTGAAACATCACCCCTCAACATAAATCCTAACCATAGAATCCCAAGATACCCAGCCGCCAAACCCATTCAATTGAAAATGAGCGCTACTGCCCCAGGCCCATATTTCTCCGGTTGTTGTGATTAGGAAATTATCATCCCAAAATAAATACACTGCCGCTGCATCATCTCTAACAAATTCCATCTCTTCCGGGGAATCTGTAAACACCCACAGATTGCCGTCTTGCTGCAAAATAAAAGTCATGTTGTTGTTCCATATATCCCTGACAACGGAGGCGGCCTCACTCATTATATAGGCAGGCGTTGCGTCAAAACCCCCACCCCAGGCCCACAGGCTGTTATCTTCGTAGAAGGCGTAAACCGTGCCCGCATCGGGGTATATCCTGGCAGGGGCATCCATTACACGCACGGGATACAAACGACTTATTTGTGTGCCATCCCCAAGCTGCCCCAGGGCATTAAATCCCCACGCCCACAAGCCGCCGTCGCTGCGGGTAGCATAGACACTAAGGCCATCCACGGATATTGTCAACACCCCATCCATGATTCTTACCGGGGCGTTACGGTTTATCCGGGTACCGTCCCCCAATTGCCCGTAGCTGTTATCGCCCCATGCCCACAGCGTCCCATCGTTTTGGATGGCATAGGCGCTGTTTCCCACCGTGATAAATTTTGCTATATCATCCAAAATATGTGAGAGGGTAATGCTTTCCCATTCTTCGTCTGTTACAAACAAACGTGTGCTGCTGGGGACAGTTTCCGGGGAGTTATCCCCCCTTACACCCATAGGATTTTGCCCCCATGACCACAAACTTCCGTTGGTTTTGTGAGCAAAAAACGTACTGTTGTTCCAAGAAAAGGATCGTATCTGCTCCAAAACAATCGCCGGGGGCGCATCAACAAAATGGCCCCAGCGCCAAAGGGATCCATCTGTGCCCAAAGCAAAGCTGTCATCCCAATCTGCAGTAAAAAACGCGATTGACTCCATAAAACGCATTGGTGTACTACCATGAGTAAAGCCCCAAACCCATAAACTGCCGTCGGCTCGCAAAGCGTGGGTGCTATCACTTCTGGAATATACACTGACTACCCCATCCAGCACAAAGCCGGGAGGCACCGGGCCCCACTCAAATTCCGGGGGAAGCTCATGCCCTACTTGATTGCCCCAATTGTCGCCCCAGGCATATAAACGATTTGCGGCATCTACATAAAAAAATGCCCTGTTGCCCATTGCCATAAACGGCACCGAGGGGTTTTGATGAGACACGGCTCCTACGGCGACATATCCCATATCCTCGGGAGCATCCCCCTGTATATACGAAAACGAATAACTGATATTTACAGGCGACTGGCGCATCATCTCGGTGCCGTCTCCTATATGGCCCCAGTTGCGCCCCCAAGCCCATAAACTGCCGTCGGGCAGGGTGGCAAAAGATGCAGCAGATTCTGGGTAAAAACCGACAACCGAGTTTAGGATTTGTCTAAAAGGGAAGCCGTCGTTTAAATTTGCGCTCCATATATTATCCCATATCCACAGGCCATTTTCTTTGTCGATAAAATAAGCTTTGTCATTTAAGAAGAAAAACTCCGCTACATCTTCTGCAACAAGGGCCGGTCCTAAGCCCGCCGATGTACCTATGTTACTGCCCCAAGCCCATAAACTTTCGCAATGGCTAAGGGCAAAAAAGTTATGACCATCGATAAATACATTTTTTACATTATCCAATATTTTAACGGGGTAGTACTGATTTGTAGTTGAGCGGTGGCCTAGCTGCCCCCACTCATTAGCGCCCCAGCCCCATAATTCGTCGTTTGTAGTAATGGCAAAGGTTTGATCCCCCCACCAACGGGAGCGATGAACAGAAGCTACCCCCTCCATTATTTTAACAGGTGTAGCGCGGCGTATTCGGGTGCCGTCCCCTAACCGACCGGAGGCATTATCCCCCATTGCCCATAACGTACCGTCATGCTGCAAAATAAAATCGCTGTCGTGGAGCCTGGAAACATATGCCACGTCATCCAGCAGATGTACACTGGGATGAGGAGGGGCATCGCCCAACACAGACCTTGCGCTCCACAGGCTAGAGTCGGTTTGGATTATCAATACCTGATTAGTACGCCTGCCGTCTGCAATTTCAATCGGATAAAAGGCCGCAACCTCGTCCATCAAATGATTAAGGGTATCTCCGCGCAAAGTCCATAAACGACCGTTGCATTGGAGGATATAAGTGTAAATCTGGGTGATATAAATATCCGCCACATGATCCAATAAGCGATATGCATCCGACTCCACATCCGGGACAGTGCGGGGGCCCCAGGATAAATGCTGGTTTCTTGCGGCGTTTAAGACCCACAAGCTCCCGTCTGTACGGATGACAAAATCTCGGTTTTCGTTTTGAAAAACGGCGCTTACATCCTCCATAAGCTGCCGGGGGGCTACAGACTTGTAGGGCCATGTGGGGTTATCCGGATCCGACTCTAAGCCCCAGCCCCACAAGCTGCCGTCTTCCCGGATGGCGTAAAAGCTGCCAGGAGATACATAAACAACGGAATCCAGGATTTGTACTGGCGCAGGTTGCAATTGAAGGCTTCCGACTCCCAACTGACCGGACCAGTTGCTACCCCAGGCCCACAGGCTGCCGTCGGTTTCTAATAACAAATTACCGGATGACTTAGGTTTTAAAGCCGCGATTTGCACCGGTTGGTGCCTGGGCCTTGGGGGGGATAGGTTTTGAATATCGTGGCTGCGCTCTGGGCAGCGGCAGACAAAGGGGGTGGGCGGCAATGTTAAGGGCTGCCTTGGGGGTGGGTAGTCGTCTTCCTCTGTGGGGGGGTCGGAGATTGTATGCTCATTGTCTTGATTTGCGTCAGGGTAATCTTCATAGCCAGCTGGTGTAGGTTCGGGGGTATAATCTGACGTGCCGCTGCGGTCGGTCAGTAAAAATGCGACCCCGGCAACTATTATGATTAAGAAAATCAACGCCTTGGTTATAAGGGATTTATTTCCGCGTAACATGACCGCCTCCTTATGACGTGGTTCGAATTCATCTTCCTGGCTATCTGCTTCACTTAGGTAAACCCGAAATGTCAACTATGGCTTTCTGCTAAATCACGGGCTTACCCAAGTGAAGCAGATAGCCAGGTTTATCTTTTTAGTTCGGAATTATCCCCTGGCGTAGTTTTACATGAGTCTTGGTGGCTACAGTAGGGGCTTGCTCTCGTAAAACTCATGTAAAACTACGCCAGGGGATAATTCCGTTTTAGTTTTCATATTTCGGATGCTGTATATCACTTGGAAACATTCAAGAGACACAAAAAAAGGCCCTCCAGTTGAGTAAGCCTATTTTATCCTGAATCAATTTATCAGGAGTCCAGCCATACCGCTGGAGCAGTTATTACAAGAAAGGTTTGCACCCGCCAGTGCAGCCTCTTTTTTATCTATACCCTATTATATTACATCGCATACTTAAATGCAAACTTTGGGTTATGTGTCGGGGGAACCGTCTCCGTAGTACCCCTAATTGCGTATTACTGTAGAATTATGTAATATAAGCCCGGCAACTGTCAGTGTTTTGGTCGGACTCCAGAAAGGAGGCCGCCATGATAACAATCATTATTCCGTTTACTTGGTTCGAGTTTATCTTCTTGATCCTTACGGCTCTAATGCTGTATGTCACTTGGAAGCAATCAAGAGACACAAAAAAATAGGCCCTACGGTTGAGTAAGCCTATTTTTATCCCGATGTAACATTATCAGGAGTCCAGCCGTGACGCTGGAGCAGTTGTTGTTGCAAGAGAGGTTTGCACGGGCATGTGCAGCCTCTCTTTTATTATGCCCTATTATATTACATCGCATACTTAAATGCAAACTTTGGGTTATGTGGGCACGGAAATCAATTTTAGGCTCCCATCATTGGAACGTTCGGAAGAAACTTGATTTCCGTGTATGTGGGGAGTGGCCTTTTGACATTTTACAATTTTATAAGAAAAAAAGTTTGCCATCCAAGTTAAAATCTGTTATTATGCTTTTGATAACAATTCATAACCAACGAAACGGAAAGAGCGGGTGCCTACCCGCTCTTAAATTTTGCAAAAATGAGGCTGGCAATGTCAACCCCAAAACTGGAACACATCACAAATCTGCTAACCCCCGTTGTAGAATCTCAAGGGGTAAGCCTGTACGATTTGGAGTTTATCAAAGAAGGCAGCGCCCGTATCCTGCGGCTATATATCGACAAAGACCCAGGCGTAGACCTAGAAGACTGCGAAAAAGTAAGCCGCGCCGCCGAAGAAGTACTGGATGCCCATGACCCCATCCCCACTGCCTACTACTTGGAGGTAAGCTCCCCCGGCATAGAGCGCAAGCTCTCAAAGCCGGAGCATTTTGTTAAATATGTAGGCCACAAAATAGCTCTGCGCCTATATGCCCCGGTAGAAGGGCGGAAAAAATTCACGGGGCTGCTATCAGGGTACGAAAGCGGAAATATAGCCCTAACAGAAGCAGACGGCGCCATCCGCCACTTTCAGCAATCCCAGATATCGGCTTGCAAACTGGTTGTTTTTGAATAAAGCGAGACTCAGAAAAAGCCCTTTGGGGCATTGGCTTATGAAAGTGCGGGGTAGCCGCTTTTTATAAGCCATAGAGAGCACCTCGCATTTGTATACCTATAAATGGCTTATAAAAAGCGGCTACCCCGCACTTTCAATGCGTCGCAAAGCGGCACATGCTGCCTACGGCAGCAATAAGCCAATGCCCCAAAGGGCTTTTTCTGAGCCTCGCTAAATTGCACACAGATAAAGCAAAACCCCCATTTTAAAGGAGGATCCCGCAAATGGACAACGGCAAAGAACTCATCGAAGCCTTAACATTAGTGTCCCAAGAACGAGGTATAGATAAGGAAGTTATCTTCGAAGCCATAGAGGCATCCCTTGTATCGGCTTGCAAAAGGCAGTTTGGTCAAAACACAGAAATCCGCGTGATAGTGGATCGAGAACTCGGCACATATACCGTAATGGCTAAAAAAACGATTGTGGAAGCCGTACAAGATGATCAAATAGAAATAAGCCTAACCGACGCCCGCACAATAAGCCCGTTGTCAGAGCTTGGCGACGAAATCGAAATAATTGTTACCCCCAAAAACTTTGGGCGTATCTCCGCTCAAACGGCTAAACAAGTTGTAACCCAAAAATTCCGCGAAGCCGAGCGCGAGATATTATATAACGAGTATATCTCCAAAGAAAATGAAATGGTAACTGCCGTGGTTCAGCGCATGGATAAACGCAATGTAATTGTAAGCTTGGGCCGCTTGGAGGCCACCCTTATCCCCAGCGAGCAAATTCCCCGGGAGCGCTATAATTTTTCTGACCGCATAAAGGTATTTATATCGGAAGTAAGGCAAAGCAGCAAAGGCCCGATTGTTAATATATCCCGCACCCACCCAGAGCTTTTAAAGCGCCTTTTCGAACAGGAAGTCCCCGAAATTTACGACGGAACTGTAGAGATAAAGGCCGTAGCCCGGGAGCCGGGCAGCCGCAGCAAGGTAGCTGTCCACACCAATCAACCCAATGTCGACCCCATAGGGGCTTGCGTGGGGCAAAGCGGACACAGAGTTAATCTAATAAGCGGCGAGCTAAGGGGCGAGCGGCTGGACATCATCCAGTGGAGCGAAGACCCTGTAAGGTTTATAGCCGCAGCCCTTTCTCCCAGTAAGGTGATGAAAGTAGCCCTTAGCCCATACGAAAATTCTGCCAAGGTAGTCGTGCCAGACACCCAACTATCCCTTGCAATAGGCAAAGAGGGGCAAAATGCCCGCCTTGCCGCTCGGCTTACCGGCTGGAGCATTGATATAAAAAGCGAGTCTCAAATCGAAGGAACGGATTTCCTTGTGTTCCCGGTAGTAGAAAGAGCGGTTGAAGAAGCCTATGAAGAATACTACTACGAAGACGAATACTATGATGACGAATACTATGAAGAAGGCGAAGAAGGCGAATACTACGACGAGGCCGAATACTATGACGACGAATACTACGACGACGAGTATTACGACGACGAATACTACGAAGAATCCCCCGCCCCTGCCCAAGCAGCAACCCAAGCCCCCCCGCCAACCCCTTAGACGATGTGTAGGCTGCGGCGAAATGATTGATAAACGCACTTTGATAAGAATCGCCCGCAGCAAAGAAGGGGCTATAAACATTGACCCAACAGCCAAAATGCATGGTCGCGCCGCGTATGTGTGCAAATCTGTAGCCTGCCTGCAAAAAGCAAAAAAATCAAAGGGGTTAGAGCGCTCTTTCAAAGCCTCTATACCACCTGATATATATGTGAAATTGGAAGAACATTTAGAAATGGTTTTGCAATGATTTCGGAGGTGGCTTGATGCCAAAAATTCGTGTACACGAATTAGCCAAACAACTCAACATCAGCAGTAAGGAATTAATCACAACCCTTGAGGGGTACGGTACCAGCGCAAGCAATTTTAGTTCCTTAAATGATGCCGATGTAGAGAGATTGACAAAAGATTTTTCGTCGGGAGGGAAAAGCGCACCCCCCGAAAAAAATCCCCAAACAGAAAAAAAACCGGAGGACACAAAAGCTAAGGCAGCGGATGAAACAAGGCCGCCAAAGCCAACCCCGCCGGTTGAAGGAAATGGGGAAACCGCCACGCGCCCTGCAAGCAAGCCACCGGAAGCAAGCGTATCCAAGCCCAGCCCAACAGGCGAAGGAGGTGAGGGTATAACGCCGCCACTTGGCCCGGATGGGCAGCCCTTAAAGCGCAGGCCACGCCCCGTTGGCGAAGATGGCAGGCCATTGCCTCCATTAGGCCCGGACGGGCAGCCTTTAAAACGCAGGCCACGCCCCGTTGGTGAAGATGGCAGGCCACTGCCTCCCCTTGGCCCGGATGGACAGCCTTTAAAACGCAGGCCACGCCCCGTTGGCGAAGATGGCAGGCCATTGCCTCCCCTTGGCCCGGATGGGCAGCCCTTAAAGCGCAGGCCACGACCGGTAGGCGAAGATGGCAGGCCGCTGCCTCCCCTTGGCCCGGACGGGCAGCCCTTAAAGCGTAGACCACGCCCCGTTGGCGAAGATGGCAGGCCACTGCCTCCATTAGGCCCGGACGGGCAGCCCTTAAAACGCAGGCCACGCCCCGTTGGCGAAGATGGCAGGCCACTGCCTCCATTAGGCCCGGACGGGCAGCCCTTAAAGCGTAGACCCCGCCCTGTTGGCGAGGACGGCAGGCCGCTGCCTCCGCTAGGCCCGGATGGGCAGCCCTTAAAACGCAGGCCGCGCCCGGTAGGCGAAGATGGCAGGCCGCTTCCCCCTGCAAGCCAGGAAGCGCAGCCAACGGAGGACAAACCTGCCATAGCGCCCACAACCGATACAGCAATCTCGGCTTCTACTCCGCAGGTGCCCAGCCCCGAGCAGCCAGAAGTCAAAACACCAGATATAAAAGAAAAACCATCTGTTTCCATAGATGCTGCACCCCCTGCAACCTCTGTTGAGCCGGTCGATTCTTCGGGCATAGGCGCAGAAGATAGACGCAGAGAGGGCAGGCCTCCAATAGAAGGACGCGACGGAAGAAAAAGACCTGCAGGCGAAGCCAGGCCCCGCCCGGAA
>Ga0123355_10018797_pt1 | contig 10983 bp, 6 predicted proteins | sample TergutEmb28metaG_3_FD_89872 | JGI IMG/M metagenome (GOLD analysis project Ga0123355, IMG submission 89872) | Embiratermes neotenicus P1 segment gut microbial communities from Petit-Saut dam, French Guiana - Emb289 P1 | ecosystem: Host-associated > Arthropoda: Insects > Digestive system > Gut ...
ATTTTTCCAAAGGATTCCACAAGAGAATATAACTTCTCCTACCCAAAACAATCCGTTTATTTCCGAAGGGGGGGTAACCTTTTTTAAACTTTCTGAATCCTTTTGGGGGGGGGGGGGTACGTCAAAACACAACTGTCTTGTATCCTACTTTATTATTCTTACGACATGTTTCGGCCACTGTGGGCCATCTTCAAGCTCCCCAGATAATATGACCTGTACCAGAGGCTGCAACTACAGTTTTATGTACTCCTGACGATGGGCGCGATGGACGCCCGAAACATGTAGAGTAATTTAGCAGTAAATAAATATCTGTATACTGTTGCATCTTGTCAGATTTCTTCAACATATCTTCAGCATTGCACGTACAAATTCGCGCGCTTACCTCAATATATTTGGCCTGGCCGCAAACGATGTAGGCCCGGGGATTCCCTTATATAATTCTCGAATACAAGCATTCTTCTAGTCACCTTCACTCCGTTATAGCAACACAAAATCTTTTACTGCTGAATTTATCTGTCTAGACTACACAACGTTGGAAGGCCACGTGAAACATGGTTTCTGGCTAAAAACCTCTGACAGATATCTCCTTTGAAGAAAAGAAATGAATGGAAATGGCAACGCATCGCAGTAATTATTTGTTGTCCTAAAAGTCATAAAACTTTACAACCCGTTTATCTGCTTAATTTAAGATAGTACATATTACTGTCGGGGGACGCGGTGGCGCATTGCGCACTGCGCTACAATTCGGAAGTTCGCAGGTTCGATTCCCGATGGTGTTATTGGAATTATTTACTATGGCCCTGGAGTTGACTCAGTCTCTAAAAGAAATGAGTAACAGGAATCTTTCCTGAGGGGTAAAGGTGGCCGGTGCGTAGGGCTGACAACCTTACCACCTTCATGTGCCGATTGTCTCGAATTCTGGGAGTCTCAACCTCCTGGAACCCTCAGGGCCTGTCCAGGCCTGTAATGGAATTGCTTTACCTGTACATATTATCGCCCACAAGTTCCCAGATTACCCCAGAGTCACTCAACGTCGCCTTGTTTGGAGCTTGTAACATGCACACACGCTGCAGTCTACAAATTTATCCGCAACGATTCATCACTTCCTCCTGAAAGTAAACTTTTGAGACAGATTTCGCACCCGCCATGTTCTGCACATTAAATATACTAGAATAGAAGTTAGGCATTACCACAATTTGCATGCTCTTCGCCGATATTACGGCAATCGCTTACTTGATTTAAGATTTCCATATGCCTAACATGTTGGTATTCGTAACTAGAGAACTTCAATAGTATGGATATGTTCAAAGAATGGAAGAGGGGAGATTACCAAAAGAAGTTATGAAATGGAGCCCACCAGGAAGAAGAAAACGAGGTAGACCTAAACTTAACTGGGCGGAAGGGATTAGGGGACTGATGGGAGAAAAGGGATTAATGGAAGAAGACTGGAACGACAGAGGCAACTGGAGGAAGAAGATAATATAATTGTCAAATGGGCGCAGGAAGATGTGGAAACATTTTACAGCTTGCTAAATAATAAAAACTAGAGATTTAAAAAAGAAAAATTGTTCCATTATTCCAATTAATTTTCATTTTAAAAATTTCCAAGTTTTCCTGAGGTGTTAGGACAGACAGACATACAGACCAAAGCTCATCACCTAACTGGTGAAGACAGTGAGGTCGGTACGCCAAAAGCACTGCTCTGTTATTGATATAACACTGCGAAATTCGGGACACAACCTGTGTTCCTTTATTGGCCACGAGAAGTTATTCTGTCGTTTGCAGTAAGAGACATTTATGAAGAAAATGTCGGAAACGAACCGTTTACAAATTATATTGTATTACGTTATTAGGCGCGGTTTTTGACATTCAGAGGACCGTGCATCGTGATATATTCTCATAATAAAAGCCAACAAGACGCACTATTTCTCAACTTTATTTCGGTAAAGAACTCTACGTGTTTCGGACAGATTTACTGTCCTTCCTCAGGAGTTTTAATACTGTATTCACAGCAATTGGTATTTGAATACAGTATTAAGACTCCTGATGATGGACAGTAAGTCTGTCCCAAACATGTAGAGTTCTTTACCAAAATAAAGTTGTGCATCTTGTTGACTTTTATTATAGGAATTACAAGAAAGTCCCCGGGGGTAAAGCAGGCCGGGCGTGCGGTTGAACACCCACCCCATCTAGCGCCGGTGTTGAGCATGGGTTCATGTATACCTCTACATAATGTCAGTGCCTGTTTGGCAAGTTACGGGACAGCTTCATATTCACTTTATTATAAGGTTACATTTTCATACGTATAAAATTTCAAACACAGCAAAGGAAGGCAAGCAAAAGGACTGCATTCCAATGAACGTGCCACTGATCTCCGCTCATCACGCAGTCTCTGTACTGTCAAGTCAATATGCAAAAACCTCAACACTTCCAGTCAGCTGGTGTCTGTCTATTGCTGCTAAAGAAGCAAATAATTAAAGTGCCATCAGTCTGCGATTAACCAAGTTTTCAGTGTGTTCATTTAATTCGAACTAACAAATAAACGCGATTAACATTGTCCTGTGTGTTGTTCTGATGGAACATATGGCAGGTTTTGCTTCGTTTCCTGACACAGCGAAGGCGACAAGACGAGTTTAGCGGGCTGTCGCAGAAGGAGGCTTCGGGAATCGAACCCGTGTAGACTTCAGAAATGTGACTGACCTCAAGATCCGTGTGTAATGATGGAGAACTGTTGCGATTGTGTACGACTCCTCGTAGAATGTAAATGGCTGGTGGAAACCGTCACAATATATTAAAAACAGGCCTATTGGAATATATATATATATATATATTTTTTTTTTCCTGTGGCGCTGCGGCCCAACAGGGGCCATGGCCTCCTCATTCTTGAGGTTTCTAGATCATACACAGCAACGCATCACAGTCGGTAGGACTTCTCTGGACGAGTGATCAGCCTGTCGCAGAGACCTCTACCTGACAACACACAACACTCACAATAGACAAACATCCATGCCCCCGGTGGGATTTGAACCCACAATCTCAGCAGGCGAGCGGCAGCAGAACTTGAATATCTAAATGTAAATATATAATATAATATAATATAATATAATATAATATAATATAATATAATATAATATAATATAATATTATATTATATTATACTATGGGCCCAGTAGCTCAGTCGGTACAGCGACTAACTACGGGCTGCACGGCCCGGGATCGAATCCCGGTGGGGACGAGATTTTCCGCCCGTCCAGACCGGCCCTGGGGCCCACCCAGCGTCCTGTAAAATGGGTACCGGGTCTTTCCCGGGGGTAAAGTGCGGCCGGGGCGTGCTGCTGACCACTCACCCCCTTCTAGTACCGCGGTCATGGAAGAGTAGAGCTATACCTCTACTCACCGTCTGGGCTACACGGGGCCTGTGACGGGATCAATTTATCCTTTTATATTATATTATATTATATTATATATATTATATATATTATATTATATTATATTATATTATATTACATATCATAAGCTACACTTAGATCTCCGATTTTCCGGAAAATAGCTAATTTCTAGGAACGGTCCTGTTTGCTGTTCATTAGCGAAAGATAAATTAAATCACAGGCTAAATAAATATAGATTGTCGGTTTCAAAACGGCCAGGAATCGAACGACTGCCAGAAATGTGTTTCATTTACTGCGCCTGAATAAAGACGGCGACTGGCTGAACTTGCACATCGGTGGATAAGTGGCAAGTGAAGTATTTTGTTTGGCACCAGTCAGTGAAAAGCTTTTGCTTTTGGCGCGACAGCCCCCAGTGGGCCAGGGCCTCCTCATTCACGAGGTTTCTAAATCACACACAACGACGCATCACAGTCGGTAGGACTCCTCTGGACGAGTGATAAGCTCGTCGCAGAGACCTCTACCTGACAACACACAACACTCACAACAGACAAACGTCCATGTCCCCGGTGGGATTCGAACCCACAACCCCAGCAGGCGAAAGGCCGCAGACCTACGCCTTAGAACGCACGGCCACTGGGACCGGTGATGAAAAGCCTTACCATACCATTCCTGACCTAGGACGATAATCGTGTCTGCAAGCACGTTAGTACCAACAGATATCGTGGGTTAATCAAAGTCCTGCTTTTAGACGCTGTACTTTGGACTACTCCGTTCAAGGCTTTACAAGATACATAGAAACTATATACTCGTCCTTCAGGGATACTACGCCGTATAGACAGGTAAACAGTTATCAGAGTTTCGAAGGATCATGGTGACTTCATCCGAAGGGCCAGTGCTCTTTTGTCCTGAATATTATTCGCTTCTCAAAAGATTTCTCTACGAAGTTAATTAGTTAGATAGTGAGTTACTTAGTCATTTATCCAGTTAGATAGTTACTCTGTCAGTGAATCAGTTACACTGGCTAAGTGTTCCACCTGTTTCATCGTTTCTGAATTCACGGTAAGTGCCACATGCACCCTTAGTACATCCTGTATTTTAGGGGCTTTCGCAAAATTGCCAAAAGCGGCTTTTAGCTTCGTCATGCGTGTCTGTCTGTCCGTCCGCATGGAACAACTCCGCTCCCACTGCAAGAATTGTCATAAAATTTTATATGTGAAGCTTTTTTCAAATTCGGTTGAGAAATTTCAAGTTTCATTACAATTTGACACGAATAACGGCACTTCACATGAAGAAGCCACGTACATTTACGATCACATGTCGCTGAATTCTTCCTACAATGAGAAATGTTTCAGACAAAAACTATAGAAAAAATCAAACACACATTTTTCAGGGGTGCTGATAAGTCCTTAACCGTACCAGGAAGGAAACAAACTAATGTTTCTGTCAGAATGGCGTGAATTTCCTTCGGCGCCTTGCCTTGCACGAAAAGAAACTTGATGACAGCTCGCGTATAGAGTTTGTCGAAATCGCGCGCGTCCCTGACATGCTTCCGAGCTTGTTTCCTTCCTGGTCAGGCTAAGGACTTATCAGCACCCCGGTATGTTCAAGCACTTGTTTCGAAAATCGTGCCGTTTATGAGATAATGCGGGAAAATATTGTAGAACCAGACAGACCACAGATGACAATATGGCACAAGCGCTTTGCTTGTTGATACCTAAGGCTACAGACTCACACACGTACACGCGTTGTGTTATACTTACTGGTTTTCACTGCAACAATGGCTTGACGAACGCGCCTCAATGCTGCGTTGCACGTAAATTGCCCGTCTTTTTTCTAAGACTATATTAGTAGAAGAGAGCGAACTAGGAGCTCTTATCCTTCAGTTTAAGTCGTCATTCTTGCCCCATGTCTGATAACAAATCTTAATGCTCAGTACGTGTAATGTATATAATAACGCTATTAGAACTGTTCATGAACTATAAACCGATAAACCTTACGTTAACTGCAGTAGGCCTCACCTTCTTTCGTCACGGCCAAGTGATACGTCCAGTTTTTCCCTTGGCCTGTTGGTATACTTTAGTTTCTATATAATGACCATAAAAATCTGCTACGTCTCATTCGAAATTCTGCCCGACAGCCAATGGCGCTCAGAGCACGAAAGGAACTAGCATGCCAGTGATCTGATCACACCAGTAATATTTCATGAAGAGTACCAATTATAAACCTCGTCATTCCCTAATCTTCTTACTTATTTCTCTGTTTTTCTCGTTCTCCAAATGTTATCCTCAGCACATTATTCTCAAACACACCCGAATCCACGTTATTATGCCCTTAGGGAGACACATTAAGTTTCAAATCCCAAACAAGTAGAAGTGCAGCCTTACGTTTTAATTTTTCTACTATAGATCGCTAGACAGCAATCAGTTCCAAGCATACTCTGTATTTAATCTGCTATTACCTTCATCGTGAATGTACTGTAATTATGATTTCTTGCTCTCATTCTCACATAATTTAAACTTCGCCACATTTTCGAAGAATCTCTTAGCTGTCCTAACAGCCGTCGTATTTCCACTCTGTACACGATTCTTATACGACGGCATAGCGTATACGCCCACTCATACTGCGCTGAGATTATTTCCAAATCAACATTGCTATTATCAATGCGAAGAACGTTTGTGTGTGTGTGTGTGTTTTAAATTTACGTTTTTGCCCAGCAAATCAGGAGAATAACCACTGACCAGAAGCTGCTTCGTCCCACAGACCAGAATTCGATTTGTCCCGCAGACCACAAGCAGATATGCCCCACAGACTAGAAGCCGATTTGTCCCACAGATCAGCCGACTCGCCCAACAAACCAGAAGTCGATTTGTCCCACAGACCAGAAGCCGATATGTCCCACAGACCAGAAGCCGATCTGCCCAACAGACCAGAAGCCGAGTTGTCCCACAGATCAGCCAATTTGTCACACAGACCAGAAGCCGATGTCCCACAGATCAGCCGATTTGCCCAACAGACCAGAAGCCGATTTATCCGACAGACCAAAAGCTGATTTGCCGCATAGCCCAGAAGCCGATATGCCCGCACAAACCAAAAGCTGGTATGTCCCGTGAATTTCCAGGTCTTCAACCACTACACTTACAAATTCTACATGGAATGTGAATAGTGTATAGCCTTGTATTAGACTATTATACACAGGAAATATATTAGGTGTTTACCTATACCGACTTATTTTAAATATATTTTACTTAGCTTCAATAGCCTCGTAGAGGCACCACATGCACTAAAAATGTGGCAAACCTGAAAAACTGCTGCATTACAGCGGCTGACCGTAAGAAAGACACAGCAAACGTAGGCAAAAGAAAGTACAAATCTACTACACTCCAAAATACGGTGAAGTCGCCGGGTGAGAGTGGAGGAAAGGTTCGAAATGTTTTGAATCTGCACGATCGTTAAAAATAAATATGCATTGTCATCCGTAGGCCGCATTCGTACACTACGCAGCAAGCTATGAGGGCCACAAAGTCATTCACACGTGGAGGTAAACAGAAAAATACCTACGCCTCAGACTGACACAAAGTCTGTGTCCCGCTTCTTTACTGAACTGCCATAACAAACTATCATGAAGCACTTTAATTATAAACCAACAAATGCACTTACATAAAATTTCACATTAAAACGCTTAAAATCGCTCCGACATGTTTCGATCCTAAGATCATCCTCATGGAGCTACGTTGTTCCTTGCTAAAGTCATTTTAAAAACAATCACAAAATAATTCCTTTATATTAACAGGGTGCTGTGGCAGCATGTCGTGTTGTGTAATAGTACGTTGTTGAGAATGCGCTTGGCTATGGCGTTCCTGTGCCCAACAGACAAAACTTAACAACTACAAGAATACCAGGCTAAAGTTACTAAAACCAAACGCAGCAATATGGTTTAACAAAATGTGCAAAATTAAACAGCTAAAAAAAACATGCTACTACAACACCCTGTTAATATAAAGGAATTATTTTGTTAATGTTTTTAAAACGACTTTAGCAAGGAACAACGTAGCTCCCTGAGGATGATCTTAGGATCGAAACATGTCGGAGCGATTTTAAGTGTTTTAATGTGAAATTTTATGTGAGTGCATTTGTTGGTTGATAGTTAAAGTGATTCTACGAAATGCACGGTGCAACAAGAATATCAAGAAGCATTTTAATTTCTTAGGTCAGGAATAGAACCGAACCTATTTCATTAGTATTAAACACGATGACATTTATGTAAGGACCAAAAGCAACTGTCTGAAGTCATTCCAGCAAAGAGACCAGCAGTGCGATCGGAAATAGCACTTACGTTAAGTTTTCCTTGGCGTGTATTCAACTAGTAGCTACAGGTGCAAAATATTCTGGCCTGACCGACTAAATTCAAGTACACTAATTTTGGTGACAAGCCAACAAGATAAGTGGCTGGACACCAAACAGTGGCCAAAAACCTTAATTCCGATTTACCTTCACATTAATATCTTACCAGACAAAGATTAAGCAATAACGTTAACTTTTTTACTTTGCAAACAGCCAGGTTTCGGGTCAGAACGAGACGCCTGGTGAGGACTACCATGTACATCATGGCAATAAGAAGTAATAGTGGAATTGTGATCAGCGGGGGAAATCCAAAGAAGGTAGAAAAACCTGTTCCTGTGCCATTTCGGCCCCCTATGAATTTAATTTGAAGTCATCCGGGATTTAAATCTTCGATCTTCTGGGAATTTACCCGACGTATATTGGTAGTTTGTCGCCAAGGTTTCAGGACAACCTGCCGGTCCCATCTTCAAGGGTGAAGCAATTCACGAAGACTGCTACAAAGACTAACGTTATCCGAATGGGTGGAAAGTTCCGCTGCACCCCAAGTACGCCGAAGGGTTAAAAATCAAACAAACATGGTAATGACTAGAGTAATCGAATCGCGCAGACTTCCTCTCGCGGGTCGTGGGCCAGGTTACCATTATTCAACGTTCAAGGGCGTTAAGCTGGAGTTTTTACCAGTGAAATACGTTGTCAGCAAGGTAAAAATCTAACTTGAATATTAACCCTTTGACGCCTAACGACCACTATATTGGTCGTACCGCACCGCTAACCTCTAAACGTTGCATTTTATATATTTATTCAACAAATATATGTACTGAATATTTTAAACATGGTATATACTCTCCGTTTTTTTCACTTCAAAATGCAGTTTGTTTCATAATTCTAACGTATTTGGTTCCTGTTTTATTCACATTTTATATACAGAATGTGCTAAAATTTAAAAAATAATTCCGGCGCCAAAAGGTTAAATAAATCGTAATGCACATATTAAACATTATTAAAATGTTTTCTGATAGGATAGATAGATTAACATTGGATTCGGGCCCTTATGGTCCCGATGCACCTAGGCCTTATAGACGGGTCCTTTGAGCCCCATAATCTCATATCAACTCAGAAGAGCCCTGTTCCTTACTAAAAGTTCCAGATGGCCCCCAGACTTATATCCCAATGACCGCTGGGCCCAGGAAAGGAACCAAGATATACTATTATATATACATTTCATTATTTACTATATACTATTGCTTTTCTCTCAAAAGTTCCAGCAAACGAACCTCCTCCAGGTTCCCCAGCGTGGCCCCTAAGTAGAGATACTCGATTACGGGGCATGTTGCACATCTGTAAAGGAAAAAAACCCAATAAAAATTTCTCTAATAATAAGAACCCTAGAAAGAAAAGACCATCCATGTCCCGCCTAAAAAAAGGGCCCCTACGGAAATAGACGCCCATTTCCGAGCCTTACTTAACATATCTTAGGGTTCCCAGTAAATGAGCCCTCCATCCATCTTTCAAAGTCCCCGGTATATGAACCTCCTCCCCAGGCACAGGTTCCCCTCGGTACCATTGGGGCCCCTATGGAAAGAGATGCCCGTCTCCAGAGACTTTTCTACATACCCTTCAGGGTATCCAACAAGGGAGCCCTCCCTCCACGTTCCCTTCACATATCTCCAACAGAGAGAGACACTAATTTTTCTGCTAATAATACACACAATGATAAGGATACCAACATAACTTTGACAATAATCAAGATTGTAATATCAATCTGACAATATTCTCCCTACCCGTGCAGAATACATCAACCGCTTTGTTTGAAATTACAGCAGCTAGCATTGTTACGCTATTTTTTAGGCGTCTTCACAAAAGACATGTAAAGCCACGCACTACAATGGGAACAGCGAATGGGTTGTACAGTGACACGTAAAACCTTCATGTCGAAATATCCAGTATGAAACCATAGGACGTTTACCAGAAAAATTCCACTACAAACAAAAGCTAATTTAAAAACTGAAAACTTAATAACTGCTTTCACTAATTTAATTTCAATTTCATTTTAATATTGTAATTTTAATATTCGATTTTAATCTTGAAATCAATTATATGTAAAGACCAGACTTGTAACAAAAACCTGTAAGATGCGAGCTCTCCCTTCTGTACATGATCTGCATACTACCTAATATGTTTAACCTTTTGGCGTCGGAATTATTTTTTTTTAATTTTAGCACACCCTGTATATAAAATGTGAATAAAACAGGAACCAAATATGTTAGAATTATGAAACAAACTGCATTTTGAAGAGAGAGAGAAAAAAAAGCGGAGAGTGTATACCATGTTTAAAATATTTAGTACCTATATTTGTTAAATAAATATATAAAATGCAACGTTTAGAGGTTAGCGGTGCGGTACGACCACTATAGGGGTCGTTAGGCGTCAAAGGGTTAAAATATCAGCCTGAAGATGACCCCTATACGGTCGAAACATGTAGCTGGTTAACTTGTTATTTTCACAAAATTGTGTCTGTGAGGGTTGCTAATCTGTTCGTATTCTTTTATCTTCAAGGTATCAGTGGGCCGGGTAGCTACGGGCTGGAAGGTCCGGGGATCGAATCCCGGTGGGGGGCGGGATTTTCCGCACCTGTCCAGACCGGCCCTGGGGCCCACCCAATCTACTGTACAATGGGTACCGGGCCTTTCTCGGGGTAAAGAGAGGCCGGGGTGTGACGCTGAACTCTCACCCCTTCTAGTGCCGTGGTAAAGAAAGAGTAGAGCTATACCTCTACTCCCCCTATGGGCCGTACGGCCTGTACAGAGCCTCTGTGCCTGTACAAGGGTGCACTTTACCTTATCTTACTTTTTCATCATATCACTGGACACGATCGACAGACTGTCCCATTCCCTTCACACGCTCACAAATTACTTCAATGATATTTATCTTAATGTTATCCTCCAATTTCTTTTACTATCAGCCAAATGCTTCCAAAGAGGTGTCTTCACATATCTAGCCTAATAAAGAAAGGTGAAGTGATCCCGTTACAGGCCCGGTGTCGCCCAGAGGGTGGGTAGAGTTATAGCTCTACTCTTCCATGACCGCGGCACTAGAAGGGGGTGAGTGGTCAGCATCAGGCCCCGGCCGCACTTTATCCCCGGGAAAGACCCGGTACCCATTTTACAGGAGGCTGGGTGGGCCCCAGGGCCGGTCTGGACGGGCGGAAAATCTCGTCCCCACCGGGATTCGATCCCGGACCGTCCAGCCTGTA
>Ga0123355_10018798_pt1 | contig 10983 bp, 6 predicted proteins | sample TergutEmb28metaG_3_FD_89872 | JGI IMG/M metagenome (GOLD analysis project Ga0123355, IMG submission 89872) | Embiratermes neotenicus P1 segment gut microbial communities from Petit-Saut dam, French Guiana - Emb289 P1 | ecosystem: Host-associated > Arthropoda: Insects > Digestive system > Gut ...
AAGTTGCCAATGTTTGATTATGACGCCATGAAACAAGCAACAGATGACGCGCCAGCATGGGTGCATTTTGGTGCCGGCAACATATTTCGCGGCTATGTGGCGCGCTTGCAACAGGCCTTGCTTAACAAAGGCCTGGTCAAAACCGGCATCATTGCCGTTGAAACTTTTGACTTTGACATTATCGACAAAATTTATGCACCCCATGATAATTTGGCCCTGTTGGCTACATTAAATCCTGATGGCAGCGTAGATAAAGAGATCGTGGCATCCATGGCACAAGGCTTGCGTGGGGATGCACATCGCGCCCAAATTGCGGCTATCTTCCGCAACCCGTCCTTGCAAATGGCCAGTCTCACCATAACGGAAAAGGGCTATGCCATTCGCGATATGTCAGGCGGCTTTTTGCCGCAAATTAAAGCAGATATCAAGGCAGGGCCTGATAGCTGCGTCCATGTGATAAGTATGATTACCAGCCTTTGCTACCAGCGTTATTGCGCAGGAAATTTCCCTATATCGTTGGTAAGCATGGACAATTGCAGCCATAACGGAGACTTGCTGAAAAATGCCGTGGTTACAATTGCCAAGACTTGGGCCGATGGCGGCTTTGTAACCCATAACTTTATTGAATATCTTGAAGGCGGGCAAGTTGGCTATCCATTGACAATGATTGATAAAATTACGCCTCGCCCCTCGGAAGATGTGCTTAAATTGCTGGCCGATGATGGTATTATGGGCATGGAGCCCATCGTTACCGGCAAAGGTACATTTATAGCACCTTTCGTAAACGCCGAAGGGCCGGAATATCTTGTTATAGAAGACATCTTCCCCAATGGCCGCCCATGCCTAGAGCACGCCGGCGCGCTTTTTACCGACCGTGATACCGTAAACCTTACAGAAACAATGAAAGTAACAACATGCCTAAATCCGCTACACACCGCCTTGGCCGTTTTTGGCTGCCTGCTAGGCTACAAAACAATTGCGGCAGAGATGGCAGATGCAGATTTGCGCCGCCTTGTGGAGAAAATTGGATATGACGAGGGCTTGAAGGTTGTAGCAGACCCAAAAATTATCAACCCCAAAGCCTTTATTGACGAGGTTATAAATGTGCGCCTGCCAAACCCTTTTATCCCTGATGCGCCCCAGCGCATAGCCACAGACACCAGCCAAAAAGTACCTATACGTTTCGGCAAAACCATACAGGCATATATGGCGGCGGAAAACCTATGCCCAAGCGAGCTTACCGCCATCCCATTATCAATAGCCGCCTGGATGCGATATCTGCTGGCGGTTGATGATAATCTTGCGCCAATGGAATTAAGCCCGGATCCCCTGCTGGATACCCTAAAGCCTACCCTTGCGGGGATAACACCCGGCAAACCCGAAAGCTACAACGGGCAGCTAAAGGAAATTTTAGAAAATCCTGCGTTTTTTAGTGTTAACCTTTACGAAGCGGGACTTGGCGAGAAAATTGAGGGGATGTTTGTGGAGATGCTGGGCGGCGTTGGTGCGGTACGCGCTACGCTAAAGAAAACAATTTATTAATAAACGCTAGACCATAAAAACTCTTTAAATTGCGACGGCGTATAGTTTTTTAGCTTCTTAAAAGTGCGGTTAAATGTGGTGATGCTATTAAAACCCGAATTCATGGCTATTTCCGTGATGGTTATGTTCGGGTTTAGCATCATGTTTTCGGCGGCTTTTATGCGCACCTGGTTTAGATAGTCCACATAGGCCATGCCTGTATATTGCTTGAAAATACGCGAAAAATGAAATTTAGAATATCCGGCGATGGCGGACAAATCTTCAAGGGTGATGTCATGGCGGTAATGGTCGTTGATATATCGCGTAACTTTCAACATTTTCTCAACATATTCCTTTTGTTTGGAGAAAGGAGAGTCATAAAACGGGTTGCTTTCAGCCAAATTGTGTTGCTGGATAAGCAGCAAAATTTGCAGCAATTTAGAATATACCTCAGGCTCCATTAGCGCATCCGCCACGGTAAATTCGTGGCACATTTCCTGAAATAGGGCCGAAACCCTGCCATGGATTGCGCTGGAGTCGTTTTTTATTACGGTGACAGATGTAAGCAGCGGCAAAAGAGGTGTAAACGGGCTGTTGTTGTAGAAAAACGAAAAATTGCACAGAAAAATTAGCCGCTTGCCCGTGGGCGGTGCCATAATTTCGTGTATTTCTCCGGGGGGTATAATGATAAGGTCAAATTCATTAAGCTTATAATCAATGTCATTAACCTTGTATGTATAGATATTTTCAAGAGGCATCGTAATTTCTATGGCATTGTGCCAATGGGGCGGATAATGCTCGTATTCATTATTCTTGTAAAGATGCACCGTCAAATTTTCTTCAAATTCAACAATTTCAAAGGTTCCTTCCAAATTTTTAATCATATGCATACTCCCCACTAGTCGAAAACTGACATTCAAATTATGCAATATCACAAAAATTTTATCTATATAATCATTATAATTCATGGCACTTTGTTTGTAAATACCAAAAAAAGATGTGCAAAACTAAAATGTTTCAACAATATTAAAGATGTATCAGATATATTAACATTTTCACATTAGCAATTATTGATAATAAGATAGCAAGATTTGAACAGCTATTGTTTGCCGCCGGTATTATAATATTTGTAATACTGCTGTAATTGTAATGTAACAAGGGGGTGCGATATGCCTAAAACAGTGCTGTTTTTCGGAGATTCTATCACTGACGCTAACCGTCTCAAGGAAGATCAAATGGAATGGAACAAAGCCCATCGTCTTGGCACGGGATATGTTGGCTTCATAGCGGCCCAGCATCTTTACGAAAATCCCGGTTGCGAAACCCGCCTCATCAACAAAGGCATCGCGGGCAATCGAGCAAAAGACCTTTATTGTCGCCTTCATGATGATGTGATAGTACAAAAACCCGATGTTATCAGTATTATGATAGGCATAAACGAGGTGTGGTGCAAGCAAAACGCCACGGGCGAAGTAGAGCCTGCGCGTTTTGCCTTTACATACAGAGCCATTTTGGATGAGATAAAAGAAAAGCTGGGCGATATCCCCATTGTTATCATAGAGCCCTTTTGCTTGCCAAATGAGCGTTTAACTGGCGGATATGATACATGGGTAAAGCTGCTGGAACCTTTACAAGAAGCATCAAAAGTCATTGCCAAAGAATATAATTGCCGCTTTGTACCAATGCAAGAGGAATTTAACAAGCTGCTTGCACAAGCACCGGCAGAATATTGGCTCTGGGATGGCATCCACCCGCTATCAGCCGGACATATGGCAATCGCGAAAGCCTGGATGGCAGCGGCAGGGGATTTACTTACATAGACAACAATAACTTTACATAAAAAGGGGTATGGATATGAAAAAGTACTTAGACATAAACCTTTCGGCGCAAGAGAGGGCCGAGGCTTTGGTTTCTGAAATGACGCTGGAAGAAAAGGCGGGGCAGCTTAACTATAAGGCGGCGGCCATACCGCGGCTTAATATCCCGGAATACAACTGGTGGAATGAAGGCTTGCACGGCCTTGCCCGGGCGGGTACGGCAACAATGTTCCCCCAGGCGATAGGCCTCGCGGCTGTTTTTGATGAAGACATACTACATAAAGTAGGCGAAATTATAAGCATTGAGACGCGGGCAAAGCACAATATGTATTCTGCCCAAGGCGACAGGGATATTTACAAAGGTTTGACGCTGTGGTCGCCCAATATCAACATGTTTCGTGACCCTCGCTGGGGCCGCGGCCATGAAACCTATGGCGAAGACCCTTATCTAACGTCCCAGCTGGGCATTGCCTTTGTACGAGGCATACAGGGCGACGGCCCCGTGATGCGCGCAGCGGCTTGCGCGAAGCATTATGCCGTGCACAGCGGCCCCGAAGGCATCCGCCATGAATTTGACGCAATTGCAACACCAAAAGACCTTGAAGAGACATATTTGCCTCATTTTAAAGCACTTGTGGAAGCGGGGGCCGAAGGTGTTATGGGTGCCTATAACCGCGTAAACGGCGAAGGGGCTTCCGCCAGCGAATTTTTAATGAAAAAGCTGGAAGAATGGGGCTTTGACGGCTATTTTGTGTCGGACTATCGTGCGCTGGAAGATTTTCACACCAAACACGGCCTTACCAAAACCGTTGAAGAAACGGCGGCAATAGCCTTAAAGCTGGGCTGCCACATCTGCGCCGGCTATGTTTACGAGCATATAATGCCCGCCTACAACCAAGGCCTTGTAACGGAAGAAGACATCACCCGCGCCGCCATTGCGGCCATGCGCACCCGCATACGCCTTGGCATGTTTGACGCGGATTGCGAATTTGATAAAATCGGCATGGATGTAGTTTCCTGCCAAAAGCATAATTACTATTCTCTGGAAGTGGCACGCCGCTCTATGGTGATGCTGAAAAACAACGGCATATTGCCCCTGGACGCAAAAAAATACAGCAAAATGGCTGTTATCGGCCCTAATGCGGACAGCCGCGATGCCCTTATAGGCAACTATTTTGGCGCGGCAGAGCGTTACAACACCTTCCTGATGGGCCTGCAAGATGCCTTTGATGGCCGTGTGTTTTACAGCCTTGGCAGCCATCTCTTCAAGCAGGGTTATTCCGGCCTTGCGCGGCCTCACGACCGCATTGCGGAAGCCGTGGCCACGGCCCAGCATTGCGATGTGGTGGTGCTATGCGTTGGCCTGGACGCCAACCTTGAGGGTGAAGAGGGTGACGCCGGCAATGAATTCGACTCCGGCGACAAATACGACCTAAAACTACCCGCCGGCCAGCGTTTGCTTATCGAAAAGGTGCTGGAAGTGGGCAAGCCTACAATTATTGTCATTGCTTCCGGTAGCTCTCTTAATGTTGAGGGCGACGGAGCGGATGCCATCATACAAGCCTGGTACCCCGGCCCTCACGGCGGAGAGGCTTTGGCAGACATCATCTTTGGCAAAGTTTCCCCATCAGGCAAACTGCCAGTTACATTTTACGAAACAGCAGACCTTCTGCCTAATTTCTCCAGCTATTCCATGAAAAATCGCACATACCGCTTTGCGGAAAACAATGTGCTGTACCCATTTGACTTTGGCCTGACATATTCTCAGGTGGAATGCACCGATGTCACTTACAAAGACGGCGCGGTCAGCGTCACTGTGCAAAATGCGGGCGAGATGACAACTGAGGATGTGGTGCAAATCTACATAAAGGACAACAAATCTCCTCATGCTGTGCGAAACCACCGCTTATGCGGCTTCAAGCGTGTACATCTGGCGGCAGGCGAGAAAAAGACCATCGAAATTAAACTTGACAAAACAGCCTTTGACGTTGTTGACGACACGGGCAAACGATTTATAGATTCTGACAGCTTTACGATTTTTGCAGGCACTTGCCAGCCCGACGAGCTTAGCCAAAAGCTAGGCGGCGGCAAATACGCGAAGCTGGACTTAAAATTAAGCTAAGGAGGCGGAAAAATGGTCAGCACTGTTTACGACACATGGCTTAGGTACGACATTAACAAAAAACATCACGATTATTCGGCTTTTGCGCCCTATTTTGCGCGTATTTATGTGTCGGCCACATGTGCCGTCACAAATTCTGCCGTGGAAGAGATAAAGCTGGCGGCAGAACGCATTTTTGGCACTGCGCCCGAAGTGGTAAGGGATAAACCAAAGGGCAAATATATTTGCCTCTGCTTTGACGCCGTTGCGACCGATGCCTACAAAATTGTTATGGATGCTGATAAAATTTGCGTTTTTGGCAAAACATCAACAGACTTGCTTTATGGCACTTTCCGTATGCTTTTCAATATGGTGGCCAAGGGCGGCGGCAATATCGCCGAAGCGGGCACGCCACGCTATGCCCTGCGTAGCATCAACCATTGGGACAACGGCGATGGTACCATAGAGCGGGGATATTCCGGCAATTCAATATTTTTCGACAACAATCAGTTAACCAATGACCACACCCGCATCCGTGATTACGCCCGCATGATGGCATCCATCGGCATAAACGCTATCTCCATCAACAATGTAAATGTCCATGAGGTGGAATCTCGCTATATTACCGAAGATTTTCTGCCAGGCATTGCAAAGTATGCTGAAATCTTTGAAAATTACGGCATTGCCCTGTATCTTAGCGTAAATTATGCCTCGCCCATGGAGCTTGGCGGCCTCAACACCGCCGACCCGCTGGACGCCGGCGTTAAGCAGTGGTGGAAGGATCAAACCACCCTTGTCTACAAGCATATTCCCAACCTTGGCGGCTATGTCGTTAAGGCGGATTCTGAAAACCGCCCGGGACCCTTCACATATGGCCGCAACCACGCCGACGGCGCGAATATGCTGGCCGAGGCACTGGCACCCCACGGCGGCAAAGTTGTGTGGCGCTGCTTTGTCTACGATTGCCACCTAGACTGGCGCGATAGATCCATAGACCGCGCAAAAGCCGCCTACGACCATTTCGTACATCTTGACGGCAAATTCAGCGACAATGTGTATCTGCAAATAAAAAATGGCCCGATGGATTTTCAAATTAGGGAAGCAACATCGCCCTTGCTTGGGGCCATGCCAGCCACCAACCAAATTGTAGAATTTCAAATTGCCCAAGAATACACCGGCCATCAAATTGACCTTTGCTATCTCATCGGCATGTTTAAAGAATGTCTGGACTTTGACACTTTCCGCAATGGCCAAGGCTCCTATGTGAAAAACCATGTGCTGGCCACGGCGGCGGTTACAAATCTTGGTAATGACAAATGCTGGACGGGCCATCCCCTGGCGGCGGCAAATCTTTTCGGATACGGGCGCATAGCCTATAACACAGAGCTTAGCGCAGAAGAAATTGCCGCAGAATGGCTGGCGCTGACAATGGGTTGCGGCGAGGAAGTCTCCAAAACTGTACTGCCAATGCTGCTTAGCTCCCGCGAAGCCTATGAAAACTACACAACGCCTTTTGGCCTTGGCTGGATGGTAAAAACCCACCTGCACTACGGCGTAGGCGTTGACGACTACGAATATTCCGCCTGGGGCACATACCATTACGCAAACCACATCGGTTTTGGCGTGGACAGGACGGTGAAAAGCGGCACGGGCTACACGGCGCAATATTGCCCGGAAAATGCCGCCCTATACGAAAACATCGAAACCTGCCCAGAGGAATTGCTGCTATTTTTCCATTTTGTACCATACAATCATGTGATGAAAAATGGAAAAACCCTGCTGCAAAACTATTATAACAAGCATTTTATCGGCTGTGAAACCGCGGAAAAATATCTGGCGCAATGGGAAGCCCTAGCACCCCACATAGACGACAAAGAGCTTTACGAAATAGCCCACGAACGCTTTCAAAGGCAGTTAAAAAACGCCATACAATGGCGTGATGTTGTTAATACATATTTTTACAGACGGACGGGCACGCCAGACGAATGTGGCAGAAAAATTTATCCATAAAACGTGAGGAGGGATGCGATATGTCAGCAATGGACTCTCGGTTCAGTGCAGACCATCAAAAACACACCCTGTGGGCCAGGCTTTTTAAACGCGGCCGCGACAAGGGGCCAAAAGGCGGTGGCTCTGTTGGCGGATATTTAAAGCGCACGTGGATGCTTTACCTAATGCTGGTGCTTCCCGCCGCGTTTTTCATCATCTTCCGCTACATCCCCATGACATTTATGTGGGCGGCTTTTTCAGACTTCACCATCTTCGAGCCGCGGTTGTTTGACAACGCTTGGGTAGGCCTGGATAACTTCCGGCACGCCTTCACCCAGCACGACTTTCTGCCGGCGGTACGCAACACATTGCTGCTAAATTTCCTGGACCTTATTTTGGGCTTCCCAATGCCCATAATCCTGGCAATCTTACTAAACGAACTAAAATTCAGAAAATTCAAAAGATTCACCCAAACAGTGCTGTATATGCCGCACTTTATCTCATGGGTTGTAGTAAGCGGCATGGCTGTGCAGCTTCTTGCAACGCATTTTGGCTTGATAAACCTGTTTTTAGGCACCAACATCCCCTTTATGACAAATGGAAATCATTGGGTTTTCAGCTATGTAATGATGGGCATATGGAAAAGCGCAGGCTGGGGCACCATAATTTACCTGGCGGCCATAGCCGGCATAAATCAAGAACTTTACGAAGCAGCCGAGGTTGACGGCGCAAACCGCTTCCAGAAAATTATCCACGTTACAATACCATGCATCATGCCTACAATGGTAATCTTGCTTATCCTTACCATGGGCAGTATGATGGGCATAGAATTTGACCGTCCATGGGTGTTACGCAACCCGGCCGTTGCCGACCAAGCTGACGTGCTAAGCACCTTTATATACCGACGAGGTATTTTAAACTTCCAGTATTCTATGACAGCGGCGGTGGGGGCCTTCCAATCGGGCATTAACGTCATCCTGTTGGTAACTGCAAATATGATAGCGAAAAAAGCCGGCGAACGCGGCATTTGGTAAAGGAGGTGCAAATTGATGGTTGTAACTGAAAAGAAGTTTAAAGACAACGACGGGCATTCATTAGGCGGCCCACGCAACAAAAAAACTATAATGGACTATGTGCTGGTGCTTTTCTTCATAGGCATGGTTTTCATCACATTTGCGCCTATGTTAAATATCTTGGCACGCTCGCTTTCAGATGCGACGGCCCTGTCGCTAAACGAAGTGGGGCTGCTTCCTGTAGGCTTCCATCTTGACGCTTACCGTATGATTTTTAGAGATTCTGCCTATACACAATCCCTATGGTTTACAACATACTTAACGGCAACCGCCGTAATAGTTTCTATGACGCTTACGATATCAACGGCCTTCCCCCTTACATACGACAACCTAAAAGGCAGAAAACTTTTCTCAATATTTATGATACTGACGATGTATTTCAGTGCGGGCCTCATCCCTTTCTTCCTGCTCTTGCGCGATTTAAACCTTCTAAATACCTTTTTGGTGCTTGTTATCCCAAATGCACTAAGCGTATTTAACATCATCGTTATGCGGGCCTTCTTCTTCACCATACCAATCAGCTTAAAAGAGGCGGCAGAGGTGGAAGGGGCAAATCCGTTCCAGATACTGGTGAAGATTTATCTTCCCCTGTCAACACCTGTTTTGGCAACGCTCACGCTGTTTTACGCCGTTGGCCGCTGGAATGGCTTCGCAGATGCGCTAATGTTTATAGATTCTGCACATAGCCATCTTCATCCAATACAGCTGCTGCTATGGCGTCTGCTTCAAGCCCAAACCAATATCGAAGCAGCGGCCATGGAAGGCTTTGCCGGAACCGATTGGGGCGGCCTTACAGAATCCTTACGTGCAGCAACAATTATAATTGCAACTGTGCCAATTTTGCTGCTATACCCATGGCTTCAAAGATATTTCATATCAGGGGTTACATTAGGTGCTGTGAAAGAATAAAGCTTTCAGGTGCCTGCTCAAATATAAATTAAAAGCGACTTAATTCAAGGAGGTAATGCAAAAATGAAAAATGCTTTAAAGTTTTTATCGTTAATGTTGGTTATGACCATGCTGTTCGCTTTAGTGGCCTGCGGCAATGGTGCCCAGGCCCAGCCGGAAACCCCGGCAGACCCACCACCGGCACAACAACAGCAGCAACAGCAACAAGACGATGACGATGATGACGACGAACCGGCCGCCCCAGCCCAAAGAGAAAGAACATATCTTACAGTTCTCACATGGGATCGCGGCGGCGAAGGCCATCAAGACTCTGCCGACAACTTCTTCACCCGCTGGATTGCAGAACAAGTTTACGAAGATCTTAATATGGTCGTAACCTTCCATGCTATCGACCGCTGGAACGAGCACGAATTGCTTCCCGCCATGTTTGCGGCCGGCACAGTGCCGGATCTGGCAATGTCCTGGAATGGCGGCATGGTACAAACCTTTGGCCGTCAGGGCGGCATCTTAAATGTGGCCCCATTGCTTCACGAACACCTTCCAAACCTGCCATATCTCGACAACTGGCTTGACAATCTTCTATGGCAAAACGAAGACCCGGCCAGCGGCGAAGTCTTCTCCATCATGCAAAGACGTCCCAGCAGTGCTTTGGCCCGTACAGGCACCTTTATCCGTGCAGACTGGCTAGACGCTTTGGGCATACCTGTACCAACAACACATGAAGAATTTATTGACGCCCTTCGCGCTTTTAGAGATAATGCTGATGTGCTTGGCGTACCAAATATGGTGCCATTAGCCATGACCCAAGACGTACGCTGGAGAGCATCCACGCTCCTTGAATCCTTCATCGACCCCAATATGACAGACGAAGAAAGATTTGTTCATCATGTAGGTGACAGATTCTTCCTCTTCCCGGGTTATCAAGAAGGCGCGCGTTTGCTTAATCTAATGTACAACGAAGGCCTCATTTTCCAAGATTTCGTGCTGCATGACGGTGATGAAGCCACTGACAATATGGTGGTTGCGGGCCACGTTGGCGCATACATCCACAACTGGGATAATCTCTGGAGATCCACCCCAGACATCATGAACAGGCTTAACGAAATCAATCCTGACGCGCGATTCATACCTATCGACCCATTCCCAAATCCACAAACAGGCCTTACCCAAAAGTTTACATACGAAGCCCACGGCTTCCACGTTTTCCTTCCGCACAACAGCTCTAACCCTGTTGGTGCCTTGGAATATCTCAACTGGATGAGCCAACTTGAAAACAGATTGTTCTTGCAAACCGGCCTTGAAGGCATCCATCATGAAATTATTAACGTTGAAGGCTATGACATCCGTGTTGGTATTCCTGTTGACCAAGAAGGCCCACACAGAATGTACTCTCCCGGCAACGTTGACTTGACCCTGGTTGTAGGTTTCCCGCCTGACTTTGGCAGCAACAGAGCAAACGCCCTTGCGGCATCCCTTTCCTATCCGGGCATCAATCCGCAACTTGTTGTAGATTCTATGGAAACTGCCCTTCTTCATGGCAGACAAATGCCGGTTTACACCGTGCCGGGTGGCC
>Ga0123355_10018799_pt1 | contig 10983 bp, 19 predicted proteins | sample TergutEmb28metaG_3_FD_89872 | JGI IMG/M metagenome (GOLD analysis project Ga0123355, IMG submission 89872) | Embiratermes neotenicus P1 segment gut microbial communities from Petit-Saut dam, French Guiana - Emb289 P1 | ecosystem: Host-associated > Arthropoda: Insects > Digestive system > Gut ...
GAATCTCGGCTTCCGTCATCACGTCGTCGCGCTTGGGGCCCTTCACACACGCTTCCTCACCACCGCCAGCCCCGCAAGCCCCAGCGCGAAGAGCACCAACGACCCCGGCTCCGGCACGGCGCGCTTGTCGTCGCAGTCGTGATCACCGTCGTTCATGAACGTGGCGCAGTCGTTGTCGCCGTCCGCCTTGTGATGCTGCGGGAACTTGTCGTGCGGCTGAATGACCAGCGGCTCGGCACTCACCATCAACGGCAACGCGAACAGCGTCGCCAAGAGTATCCTTTTCATGTCACTACCCTCCAGGCTATGACCGGCCGCGATTCTACTCCCGCCCTCATTGCAACCGTCTTGCCGGCGGCGGCTTGAGGCCGAGCAGCTGCATCTGCCGCTCCAGAATCGACGCCACCACCGTCGGCCGCGGCTCCGGCTGCCCCGTCTCCTTGCGCTTCTGCTCCGCCACGTAGCTCACCCCCATCTGCTGCAGCCGATACCACAGCTTGTCGATCCACATGTAGTTCGCCAAGGCCGCCCCGATGACACGGTCGTCCGGATGATGCGCCGTCCCCCCTGGCGCACACCCAGGCTGACGCACGATCCAGCGCATCTCTTCCAGCAACGGGCGGGAATGCGGAACGAGAATGCCGCGCGTGAAGTTGTCGCGGAAGTAGTCCATGTAGCGACACTTCTCGCGGTAGTTGCTCTGCGTGCCGCGCGCGTTCGGGTTGCGATTCAACGAATCGACGCGCGTGTACAGAAACTCGCTCATCCCCCCGAAGAAGCGCTTCATGCGCTCGCGCGTCTCACTATCCCCGTACACCGTCTGACGCTTCAGCGACTGAATCTCGCCGAGCACCGCCGTCCCCGGTCCCGTCACCTCGAGGTTCCACCCGCACGGCGCATAGAGGCCGGCCAAGTACACCATCGCCCACGCGAACCCGTACGGCTGCAAGTCCCCACTCCAGAACTCCGCCACCTGCTCGATCCTGTCCGCCCAGCAGCGCCACACCGAGATGCAGTTGCCGTCACTCGACTCACTCACCCCGTACGCAGGATCTGCCCCCAAAACGTAGTGCGCCCCCGTCACCGGCTCGGCATAGATGCTCAAGTTGCTGACGCGCGCAGGCGCTGCCGTGATCTCGCACTGCGCCAACGTCTGCCCGATCTCGATGCGCAACTGCCGCGGTGGCGGCTCGCTCGATACGCGCCTCTGTGCGCCAGTGAGATCGCGTCCGCGGAAGTACGTGCTGCCGGTCGTGATGAACGCCTGGCTCGGCACCCACGGCCGCTCCTGCTTCATCAGCTCAGGGTCGGCTAACTGCTCCTCGCCGTAGTATCTCCACCAGGCAATCTGCTCCGGCAAGATTTCCCGTCGCCCCCAGACAAACTCTAAGCAGTCTCCATAGTTCAAAACAACTTCCCGCGCCAGCTCTTTCTCCTCCAACGTCATCTTCCCGTTCGCTCCCCAATACACACCGAAGCGCGGGTCGTGACGTTTGAGGCAGTTGAGCCGATGCGCCCACCAACTGATAAAAATCGCTTCCTGCGTCGGCGAGCGTGATGCGATCCTCCATAACTCCTCAAAGTGATTGAAGCCGTTGGCAGTGCTTTCCGACACATACAGTCGCGAAGGATTGATTTCAGCAAGCGAATTCTTCAGCACCTCGAACGCATCCGGGTCGCCCCAGAATGCTGTCTCAGTGCAATGCGCGAAGCTGCAGCCCTTAGCTCGTCCTAACTTCGAACTCGACGACACGCGGGCGCCAGCCACCTGGTACTGCAACCGGGACATTCGCCCATCGGGCAAACGGAACACAAACTCATTCCGATTGTGCTTCGGCGAGAACGGCTTGTAGGCGCGCGGCAACGCACCGTAGAACTCAGAGAGCTCCGTGCGGCACTTGAACATCGTCTGCTCGTCTTGCGTGACAAGCGTGCCGTCCATACCGGCGTGCTTGAACAGCCAGTACAGATCAAGCGCTTCCAACACCGTGGTAATGCCGAGCTGACGGCTCTTCAGAACGGTAACGTCATGGACATCCCGATCAAGCCCCGCCGCGATTTGGCGCATGACCCACCGCTGAGGGCCAAACGGTCTGGCTAACTTAACTGCGTTGTACTCTTTCGAATTAATTGTTAGACGAGCACAGAAGCGCCAAAATTCATTTAGGTCCAGTCCGCTCATGCACGAAGCGACCCTTCTCGTCGCGCTGGCATTTCACCATGCGCTCCGCGTCGCCTCTCCTTGGTCCGCCAACTTTCCAATGCTTCCCAGTCGAACCAACATGACGGCCTTTAGCCGCACAGTCAACCATGTTGTCTCGCTGCGTCCCAAGGAAAAGATGCTCAGGATTGACACAAGCCGTGTTGTCGCAGCGATGGCAAACCTTCATCCCCTTCGGAATCTCGCCACGCCAAACCATCCAAGCAGCAAGGTGCGCAAGATAAAGTCGTCCGTCGAAACTGAAGCGTCCATACCCTTGTTGGTGCGTTGAGCCAATCCATTGCCAGCACGGACTGCTGCGACCGTCAACGAAACACTGCTGACTGTGGTCAACGTAGACCTGGCGCGCCAAACGCTGCTCCATCGTCTCCAGCAGCAAACCAGACTGCCTACAGCCCTTCCGGCAACTGTGGCACGTCAAGTCCGGGTGATCCGTGCGGTGTCGCAGAAACGAAGTCTCCGGCTTCTCCACCCCGCACTTCACACACGTTCGCATCGCCCGTCTCCGCTCAACACCCCATCCGGTAACTCTACTACGCCGCTCTCGTTCTTCCACCGCACCAGACGCGGCTGCCTGTTGCGCCACCTTCGGCGCTCGTTCTCATCATCGATCCACCACAGCCCGCCACCCACCTGCACCCACGAGCACATCCGCCCCCTGACATTGAGCCACGAAATCGGCCATTGCCCCGCACCTTCGCGGAACCTCACGTCCCCTCCGGCAACAACGGGTCCTTCAGACTGATCCACATCTCCGTGTTCGCAGGCGTGATTCCCGCACCACCCAACCAACGCACGCGGTTGCAATCGAACCTGTTCGAGTGGGGCCATTTCACAGGCCCGATATGGCGAAAGTTCTCGTCAAACGGCCAGGCGCGTGAGCAGCCTTCGCACCTTCTCGGACAACCTTCCAGCTTGCAGTGAATGCCTCCCCTCCACGGACAACTCGCCTGACAGCGAGCGAGCGCTGACAAGTTTTCGGCTATCGGCCAGCCACTCGGACTCGTCGCAGGATAGCTCGGGAAATAACCCTGGCCGTCGATATAACGCGCACCCCTACGCGGATGCCGCACACGCTCACGCAGCCAGTCACTTTCCGTCGTCTGCCAGCTCAGCGTCATCCTTCGAATCCTTCTCACCGCTCGCGGCCTTCTCGAACAACCGCTCCAGCGCCTGACTCATCGCATCCACCAACTGACTGGACGCCGCTACCAAGTTCGCAGCCGAGTTCAGCAAGTCCTGCGCGTGATCACCCACCGGATCTCCCGTCACCTTCGCCTTCGCCATCACACACCTCCCTCACTGCCTCTGTCAGCACCATGCTCGTGCAACCACATGCTCAGCCGGTTGCACGCAGGCCCCAGATTCGGAAACGGACGCTCGCCGCTGCTACGCATCTCGAGAACACAGCTCAGCACCATCCAACGCGGCGCCGACGCCAGGTTCTGCAAGTGCTCGCACCCAGCCGATACCAACACACCTAACACCACCGCTGCACATACCGCCGTCCATCTCACGGGTCCTCCAAACCCGACGCGCGCACGCGAGTGTACGCCGCCACAGTTGCGGAAAAAATTCTGGGGGGAAGAACGGGTGGACTGCCGCGGCGCGCGCGAGCTCGCGGCAAGTCGGGCGACGAAAAACCGCGCCTGGAGCTGCCGACGACGAGCTACTGGCGTGCGCTGACGCTCGAGCAGCCGCCTCGCGTACGAGCTCGAGGAGCTGCCACCGGGCCGTTCGTCAGGCGTCCCGATGGCCCTCTGAACAAACCAGTCTCAGTGCCAGCTGGCTGCGAGCGTAAGCCTATGAATGCGCTGCAGTTGCCATGGTAGACGTTCGCCTTGTGCAGGCGAGGCTCTACGTGACGCGGCGGCTAGCACATCTGCGCGCGGTTGCATATCCCCGCGTGGGTACGTTTTCGGGTCGCCGCGATTTCTAGCTTGAGCGCGGCAGCGGATTACCCAAAGCGGCGTCTGTACCCTGTACTGGCGGTGACTCTCGGTCGCAAAACTGCGTTTCCGGTTCGTCGGGAAAATGGCTCTCAGGTGATCGATCTGGGGAGACGTCCGAGTACGTATCCACCGCAGCCGCGTCGAAGGCTGTTTCCTCGGAAAACACAGCTTGCGCCGGCCAAGCGTGAGCGGGGCGGGGTGGAAAGTGCATGACGGGACGTTCGCCGAGTGCATGTGTTTCGCGTTCGCTGCGGACTGTGGCGAGTTGCTCGAGCCGCATGCGTGCATGGGTGGCACGGTGTTCTGGCGTTGAGCGCAGTGCACGCAGTCCCATGCGCCAGACGCCGGCGAGCGTGCGATCCCAGCCGCATGCGCCGAGTTCGTAGCCGAGGCAGCAGCGTTCGATAGCGGAATCGAGGTGGACGCGGTGAGCGCTCCACGTTGGCTCGTCGACGAACAGTTTGCCGCAGCCGCTGCAGCCGACGGTGCCTTGTGGTATGGCGTCCGAGGTGATTGGACGTTTCCAGCTGCCGAGGTATTCGCCGGGAGTTTTGCGCATTTGGCGTTCGATACGCCGCTGCAGGGTGACTGCGAGTTTTGCCATACGTGCTTCGCGGCGTTCTTCGAGTGTAGTCATGGCTGAGCCTTTCGCTTGAGCAGCTGTTCGACGAGTTCGAGAGCGCGTCCCGAATGCACGTCGCGTGGGGTGACTGGCAGGAGCGTCCAGCCGAGGACTGCGGCGGCTTGAGCTTTGAGGACGTCTCGTTCGAGGTTCTGCGGCCGTGAATGTGCGCCGGCGGCGCGGCCGTTACGTCGTCGCCATATGCCGCCCTGGCACTCGACGGCGAGGTGAGCGTGCGGCCAGGCGAAGTCGAATTCCCAGCGGCGTCCCCAGAGTTTGGCGAAATGGAAATTGCGCAGTGGTGGCGGCAGCTGCGCGAGGTGCAGCTGGGTGGCGAGCTCCCGCTCTGGCTTGGACTCGCGAGGTGAGGTGGAGGACACGACACCGACACACCGTTGCGCGAGGTTCGGCCAGAGCGGGAGGTCACGTTGGCGCAGGCGGACTGGCATCAGCCTTTCCAGCCGCCGGGTTTGGAGCGCATGGCCGCGGCTTCGTCTGGCGAGACGCCGAAGCGCGCCGCGAACTCTTGCTCGAAGGTTTTGCGCGGCGGAGCCGGAGCGGCTTGCGCGACGGGCGGAGGCGTAGCCGCGCTCTTCACCGGGTCCCGGTACTGGGTACGGTCTAAGGGACCGGTCCCGGTACCGGTGTCATGCGTGACAGCGTTACTGTCACGCGGGGGTGTCACGCCATTGTTCGCGCGTGACGGAGCGTGACTGTTTCCGCGTTGCTTTCGGCGTCTTCTGCGTTGTCTTTCCGCTGCCAGTTCGCGCTTACGATCGCGCTTTTCTTCGGCGTCGGCGTGGCGCAAGTCTCTGGCTCGGATGTGATTTTTGGCGCAGTAGTTTGGCAGCTGGACGGTGCCGTCTTCTCGAACCCGCAGCCAGGTCTCGGGAAGCATCTGCAGGATTTCGACCGGCAGGTTGACGATGGTCGCCAAGCCAGCGAGCGTGACAGTCACGCTGTCGTCACTCTTTATATAGGTGTCGGCGTACACCCAGAGCGTGACAAGTACCCCCACAATAGCGTGACGCAGAGCGTGACGCGTTACGGTCTCCGGCAGGTCCTCGCCGGCCATTCCGCGCACTTGGGTAAGGCGCCAATGGCTGGCCAATCTGTCGGCCACGTGGAACAGGCGCTGATCGCTCACCAAGTCCTTATCGATGCGAACGTAGCCGCCCATGCATGGCTCACGATGGTCGCGCGCGCCGCATGGCCGCACGCAACCGCTTGCTGCGCGGCTTACGTTCGCTGTTGACGAGGCAGTCGGAGAAATCTTCCCCGTACAACGGGCGCCCCAGTCGGAGTTCAAGGCATTTGATACACAGCATTCCGCCGTCGTATGCCAGCCCAGCCTGTTTCCACGTGCTCTCGCCAACCATGTAGTACTCGTTATTGGTGAGCGTGCAGGCGCCGCAATCAACGCACAGAAAGCTGCAGCGCTTCATACACCGATGTCGGGTCGGCGGCTGTTCCACTCCTGCAAGAGGTCAATGTGCTTGGCATAAGCATCTCTACAGCGCTGCAACGTCGGGATCACTTGCCTTTCGATTTCGCGCTTAGTGATTTCCTCGCGTGGCACGTAACGCGAGCCCGCCCACTCTTTGGGCCGCTTGATGCTGTAGTGATCCTGCAGTTTCTTGGAGAAGGCATCGATCTGCTTCTCGTCGTCAGGTTCGGGCGGATCTAAGTGATGGCGCAACAACGGTCGGGCAATCTGCGCAACGCCTTCGATTGCGGCGAAGGTGACCTCGGCAGGTGCTTTGCGCTTTTCGTCCAGCCGGTTCACCACGCGCCGGGCGACGAGGACGGAATCGATGACGGACTTCTGGCGCCGTAGCTTCTCGATTTCCTGCCGCACCATCTGCGCTATCAATTGCCGTGGATTGGGTTCGTCAGGCAGTGCATTGGCGATCATGTCAACAACTCCTGTAGAGCGTTCAAGAGAGCCAGCACGGGCATCAGATTGCGCCGGATGTCGTTACGCATAGGCTCGTCGGCGCCTTTGAAGATCGTCGGGGGATCGAGCCCGCACTGCGCTAGGTCGCGCAGTCGTCCGGACAGCCACAGGGCTTCATCGGTGAAAGGTAGCGGAGGCGGGACTGGCTCGGGCTTCCCTCGGGATTCTTGGACGGCATTGATCGCGCCGGCGGTGGTAGGTACGTCCTCGCACTCGCGCAAGTAATCGCGCACGGCTTGCGGGTCGTCAGCGAGGTGTTGCCAGCGATGCATCTGCGTCTTGCTGACACCGAGGTCTTCGAGAGTCGGACACGTGGTTTCATCCGGAGACCGCGTGATCTTTCCGTGTTTGCCGTTCTTCTTGCCGCCGGGTTCAGCCGCGCCCTTCGCCTTTTCCTGCTGCCGCCACAGCAGCGCGCCTTGCATCTCCGCGTGTATGCGAATCGTCGCGGCGCGCTTCTCGGCGTCGAAGTTGCGGGCCTGCTGCGCGTACTTCTCGAGCGCCATTGCCTTGTCGCGAATGTCTTTGACCTCATCGACTTTGCTTGCGACGAGGATCGCCCGCTGCATGGCATCGTACTTGACGAGGCCCGTCTGCTCGATGCCCTCGCTCACCGCTGCCCTCCAACATTTCGCTTGTCACGTGGTCATTTTTTGACCAATATGACCGGCGTTGAAAAACCTATTAGAGCCGTCCAGCAATGCGGCCATTACCGACGGGGGACTCGCGCTTCTTGAAGTAGCGGGCAAGAATCTCGATTCGGCTCACGCCAGGATCTGCGACTTCTCGACGCGCGATCTTCTCAATCGTGCGCAGTGGTATTCCCGTGTCATGCGCTACGCGCGGCCACGTACCCTTCGCCGCCCGTAACTGATCGAGCACGAACCGGTAAATCGACTCAGTCATGCGCGGAAATTCTAGGCCCTACTTAGGGTTTCTACAACCCAGCGTAGGGCGCGAAACCTCCTTAGCCTCTCCGGTAATGAAGGACAAACTGCCGCAGGTAGCGCCAGCTCAGACCTCGGACGCCAGAAGGAGGCCGCGCCGCTCCAAGAGCAAGAAGCGCGCGCCTTCAACGCTCAAGTACACGATCGCAGAGAATGTCACGATGTTGCGCGATCGGATCTTCTCGCACTTGCCAAACCCCACGGCAAGAAACCGCGCGCTCGCAGCGAAAGCGCAGCTTTCCTATTCGCAGGTGCATCGCGTCTGCAACGGCAAACTCGATCCGACTTCATCCACGATCCATTGGCTCGCACAAGCGCTAAATGAACGACCTAGCGACCTGCTTGTCCCCTTCTTTGCGCAAGGAGTGCGCCCGCCTGAGCCTGAGCGGCCGAAACCGCCAGGCAAGGCGGACCCCCAAAAGCCGCCGGAACGGACCCGCAAGCCCCGGCCCCATCCACTAGACCACCCCGCCTGAGTACCCGCCGCTGATACGGGCGCCAATTTTGTCCTTAATAAACCCTAACTAGGGTTGACGTCGCCCTAACTAGGGTTTAGTGTTGTATGACGAGTGCCGACAGTGAGGCCGCCGATGGACGAATACGCACAGTTGGTGAAAGTGACAGCGGAACTAGAGCACTCACGCGCGCACGTGAAGCGACTCAAGCGTGAGAACGCCGAGCTGCTTGGCACGTACGAGGCGCTGCTGTCCTCGTACGAATCGACGGTGAAGTCGCTGCGCGGACTGATCGGCGAGTTCTACCCGAGGAGCGCGCAGGAGATGGCGGCGCTCGAGGAGGCGCTGCGTGCGCTGCCGCGGGGTGAGTGCAGCCGGCACGATCTGGAGCGCGCTCTCTTGCCAGTGGCGCTGGTGACGAAGGAGGCAACATGATCGCGCGGCTTCGTCGCTGTCTCGCGCGGCGTCGCGCTTGGCGGCATTTGCAGTGGCTGCGACAGTCGCGCGTGACCATGAGGACGTGGACATGAAGACGACGACACCCGCGTGGAGCCTAATGTGGAACGTCAACGACGAGTGGAGTGTTGTGAACAACTACGACGGCGTGGTGGTTCTTGGGTCGCGTGGCACAAAGGAGCATGCGCTAGCGTGGCTTGAGAAACTCAATGCCGCGTTGACGGAGGTGGCGGAGCTTGAGGCACGGGACGTCCATGGCTGAGTCCGCCTTCTCCATCCGCTCGCGCGTGCCGTGGGACGAGTACGTCGCCATTGACGCGTTGAACATCAGCCGCTTGAAGGAGCTGGCGCGCTCGCCGCTCCACTATCAGCACCGGCTCGCCAATCCGCTCGTGACGCCGCCGCTGATCCTGGGCACCGCCGCACACTGCGCGACGCTCGAGCCGGAGCGCTTCCCCAAGCAGTTCGCGGTGTGGAGTCGGCGCACCGATACCGGCCGCATGGCCCCACGCAACGGCAAGCACTGGGACGCATTCCAGGCCGAGCACCACGAGCAGACCATCATCACCGAGGACGAGGCCGACGCCGCGCTCGCCATCGCGCACGCCGTCAGGAGCGATCCTGTCGCGAAGCGCTATCTCGCCGCCGGCGATCCAGAAGTGACGCTGCAGTGGCAGATTGAGGCTCGGGCGTGCAAGGGCCGGGTGGATTGGGTGACGCGCGACCCCGACGACGACGGGCGACGCGTACTGGTCGGCTTGAAGACGACGCGCGACTGCCGTGCGTATCAGTTCGGCAGCCAGGCGGCGAAGCTGGGATATGCCATGGCGTGGGCGTGGTACTTCAACGGTTACGTGGCGATTCGTGACGAGCGGCCGGGGCTCATCGAGATCGTGATTGAGTCCGCGCCGCCGTATGCGGTGTGCGTGTATCGCGTGCCGCACGACGTATTGGTGGCGGGCGAGGACGAGTATCTCGCGCTGCTCGAGCGGCTGCGCGAATGCGAGGACAAGGACGAGTGGCCGGGTCCGTACGACGCCGAGCAGGAGATTACGCTGCCGAGCTGGTACTACGGTCAGCAGGCCGAAGACGTGTCTGATCTGGGATTGGTTGGAGAGTGACGTGGACGAGAAGCCGAAAAAACTGCAGAAGCCGACGAGTTACGACCAGCTCTACCCCGGACGCTTCCTCAAGGCCGCCGAGTTGCTGGGGAAAAAAGTGACGCTGACTATTTCAGACGTCGATATGGAAGAACTCGAAGGCGACGACGGCAAGCGCGCCAAGGCGATCGTGTCGTTTGCCGAGACCGAGAAGAAGCTGGTGCTGTGCAAGACGAATGGTCTGTGCATCAGGGAAATGTTCGGCAAGGTGCTGAAGGACTGGTACGGCAAGAAGGTGACGCTGTTCGAGGATACGTGGAACGGCGAGCCGGCGACGAGGATTTGGGGCTCGCCGGACATCGCGAACGATTTGGAGGTGCAGATTTCGCTTCCGCGACGACGACCGTTCAAGAAGACGTTGCATCGTGTCGTGAAAGGCGCGACGGGTAACGGCACGCCGGCGTCGAAAGTGCCGACCACCGCGCGCGCGATCGAGATGCTACAGCGCACGGCCGACATCAAGGAGCTGGTCGAGCAGAAGCGCACGATCTGGGCGCTGTACGGTGCCGCCGATCAGGCCGTGCCGGTAGAAGTCGAAGCCGCCTGGCGCGAGCACGGGGAGCAGTTGGAGCACGAATGACCCGCGTCCCCTCGCGCCTGACGTGCATGAATGGAGATTCATCGTGACCACTCTGAGAGCTTTTCACTCTGATCCGGCCGTGAAGGCCCAATATCTCAAGCGCGTCGCCGCGCACGAAGCTGCCGACGAGATCATCCGCGGCACGTACTGGGAGAACGGCAAGGGCTGCGCAGTCGGCTGCACGATCCACGGCAGCGGACATGCCGACTACGAGACTGAGCTGGGCATCCCGCAGGCGATCGCGCATCTGGAGGACACGCTATTTGAAGGCCAGAGCAACGGCGATGCCAAGACTTTTCCGCGACGGTTTCTCGCAGCGATCACTCCGGGTGCGGATCTCACGCGCGTGCAGTGGAAATTTTTGCACTGGCTGCTCACCGAAGAGCTGGCTGCACGTGACCATCCGCTCGTGAAGGACGCTGTGAAGGCGTGCGCCGATGTGCTCGTGCCGCTCACCCGTGGCGAGCCGGTGGACGAGAGCGCGGAGAGCGCGGCGAGGAGCGCGGCGGCGAGCGCGGCGAGCGCGGCAAGGAGCGCGGCGAGCGCGGCGTGGAGCGCGGCGAGCGCGGCGTGGAGCGCGGAGAGCGCGGCGAGCGCGGCGGAGAGCGCGGCGGAGAGCGCGGCGGAGAGCGC
>Ga0123355_10018800_pt1 | contig 10983 bp, 7 predicted proteins | sample TergutEmb28metaG_3_FD_89872 | JGI IMG/M metagenome (GOLD analysis project Ga0123355, IMG submission 89872) | Embiratermes neotenicus P1 segment gut microbial communities from Petit-Saut dam, French Guiana - Emb289 P1 | ecosystem: Host-associated > Arthropoda: Insects > Digestive system > Gut ...
GCCAGGTGATTGAGCATTTCCAGCATTCCCGGATGGCTCTCGGCCGGGAAGCCTTCGATCGCCACGCAGCAGATAAACCGGCCGTCGAGCGCGCTGCCGAGGCGTGGCGTGTCGCCGGGCCACAGCTCCCGGCCGCCGATCACGGCGTCGAGGTATGCGCCGGCAGGCGGGATGTTGAGCGCGACTTCCTCGCCGGTCAGGACGAAGTGGAGATAATTCACCAGGTGGTCGCGCAGATGAGCGCGCCCGAAGCGATCCGTGAACCGGTAGCTTTCCATCCGGCGGAGGCTGACCGCATCGCCGATCGCATCCTCGAGATCGGCGAGCGCCTTCTCGAACTGTTCGAGGATGCGGCTGGCCGGGCTGGTCGTTTCCGAGGGATCGTCATCGTAGATGAGATCGACCAGCCTGCTCTTGCGGCGAAGCGGCGGCGTGAACTGCACCACGAGCGCGTACTCGCCCTCATAGTGCGCGCCCTCGCGGAGGAACTGCGCGCGACGCTCGGCATCGACGAGAGACGAAACCGGATCGGAGAAGTGCGAGAGTGCCGCGTCCGGGTAGCCGGCGGCGGACAGGCGGACCGCGTCAACCCATGAGGCCCAGCCGGCGCCGAGGCGTGCGAGCGCGGCATTGACCCGGCCGGACAGCCAGTTGCGCTCGTTGTCCGTGCTACTGGCAATGTCCGGGGCCCTGTAGAACCAGCCCGCGAGCAGGGAGCCGTCCTTGCAGAGCACGATGCCGCTATCGACCAGGTGGCTCCAGTTAAGCAGGTCGGCGAGCCCGGCGGCCTTATCGCGGAATAGCTTGAGTCTCAGCATTGCGCTGCTACCCGGTCCGGAATGGGCGCGAGCGCGGCGGGTAATAACCGCGGTAGCGAAGCTGGCGGATATAGACTTTCGTCATGTGCGGATCGGACTTCGCCATCCAGCGCAGCAGCGGGATGCAGGCGAACCAGACGGTGGCACCAACGAGGAAAGAGACCGTGTTCATGCCGGAAACCGCCAGGCCGCCGGCGATGATCGCCGTCATCAGCGCAGGCTCGCGCTCGCCGCCCAGAAAGAGACCCGGACGATGCAGGACGCGATGAAATGAAAGGTGGCGCAGGGTCACACGATGGCTCCGGTGATGCCGAGCGCGGCCGCGAGATTCGTCACGCCGACGATGAAGGCGCACACCAGCACCAGCATGATGATGCGGCGGACGAATTCGTTGATCTCGCCGCCGAAGACCAGGGCGGCGCCGCACGCGACCATCGCCAGCAACGAGATGGTGAAGGCGACCGGGCCGGTGAGATCGTTCTTGAGTGTTGTGAGCGGGGTGTCCCACGGCAGGTTGCCGCCACCGGCGGCTGCCGCGTGCGCGGCCGGCGGCCACAGGGCGGCGCCAATAACCAGCGACAGCAACAGAAACGGCAACCAGGTGCACCGCAAGACCGAGGCAGGGGAGGGCATCAGGAGTTCTCCATGTTGACGAACTGATAATCGCCGTTCGCGACGCCCCGGACCGCCACGACCTCGTTGACCCGGCGGCCGGGAGCCTCGTCGGTCCTGACGATCGAAACGATGAGGTTGACGGCTTCGGCGATTAGCGTACGCATCGGCGCACGGCTGACCTCGGCGATGAGCTGTTCCAGCCGCCGCAGGCCCGCGCGGGCATGGTTCGCGTGGACGGTGCAGGCTCCGCCGGGATGGCCGGTGTTCCAGGCCTTGAGCAGCGACAGCGCCTCGCCGCCACGAACCTCGCCGACAATGATCCGGTCCGGACGCAGGCGCATGGTGGCGCGCAGCAAACGCTGCATATCAACGGTATCGGTCGCGCGCAGGGCGACGGCGTTGTCTGCGGCGCACTGGAGCTCGCGGGTGTCTTCTATGATGACCAGGCGATGCTGCGGCGTGGCCCGGACGATCTCGGCGATGACCGCATTGGTAAGCGTCGTCTTCCCGCTGCTGGTGCCGCCGACGATCAGGACATTGCGGCGGTGCGCGACCGCAGTCTCGATGGCACGCCGCTGATGCGCGGACATGATCCCTTGGTGCTCATACTCAGAAAGGGTGAATACCGCGGAGGCCTTGCGCCGAATGGTGAACACCGGCGCGGACACTACGGGCGGCAGCAGCGCTTCGAAGCGCGCGCCCTCGAACGGCGGATAGGCCGGCAGCTCGCACTCGAGGACGGGGTTTTCGCGCGTGATCGTCCCGCGCAGCGTCGATGCGATCGTGCCGATGAAGGACTCCGCCGATGCGGCCTGCATTGTGCCCACCGGCTGCATATCCCGGCCAAGGTGGTCGGCCCAGACCGTGCCATCAGCATTCAGCATCAGCTCGACAAGGTCGGGCGCCGCAAGCAGGGGACAGAACAGGCCGAGCTGCCGCTTCAATGACTCGGCGACTCGTTGCGTTTGTTCTCGCTGATTCGAGGGCGTGAGTTGATCCGTATGTCTGGGCACCCGGTCGACGTCCGAAGTTTTAGATGACACAATCTATACTATGTATCACGGAGCGCTGCAAGAGTCTTCCGCAACACATAGACGCTGCTCGGTCGGAAGACCGACGTGGTGGAACAGATTGCCGGCGATCAGGGCGCGCGCCAGAGCAAGTGGGAGTACTGTGGCGTGATGCGGGTTGACCTGCCTAGTTTCGGTGCTGGCGATGCAGCGCCGCGTTCAACCCCCAGATCAACTGGCCCTGCTTACGTCAGTCGGGGAGCCACCCCCGGCTTGGACCCTGTGACGCATTGCGTCCTGCCGGCACGTTTTCAGCGTCGAAGTTACCTGAAGTGGTACCCGACAAGTTCCTTGGCTTTCGCAAGAATGCCGCGGTGCGGAGTCCTTGACCTCTGTGTCCACGCACGGTCTGCGCAAGCACAGGCAGCGCGATGCCGATGCCTATGGTCAATTCCTGGTCTGTCAGATATGCCGAGACGCTTTCTGACTTGAGGCTGCAGCCAAACGCGTCCGGATATCTTGACCACGCCGCTGCGCGCCACGGCCCGCTTGCAATGGCGTCTGGCAAGTCGGAAGAAGACGTGGAATGATTCCACCTGGCCGCGAGAGCGGGACACGACACATGAACAACTACCTGACGTAAACCCGGACAGGCCCGCGCTGGATGCCGCCGCCGTCATCGTCCTAACCTTTGAATGGCCGCTGTCTCCGCCGGGCCAGCAGCGCTCTCACATCTCGGTTAACAGCCGTCGCCAGCACTTGTGCCGTGGTGAGCGTGACATTCTGTCTCCCCGACTCGACGAGCGAGATGTACTGCTGAAGCAGGCCCGTTGCGCCTGCGTGAGTCCCACTTTCAGCCGCGCCGTTTTCAGGTTGGCGCCGAATGTCGCGACAATGTCGTCCTGATCGCGCTTATCCATACGGGATCTGCCGGAGCCGCGTCTGGCCATCACAGTCAGCCTGCACCTCGGTTAGCGCCGAGCGTGGATCCTCCTCACGGCTGCGGCTGGGCGTTGGCAACTTGTCACAATCGTGTAACCCCACGCTAGAGGCTCCGAACGGACGCGGAAAGTGCGCAAGCTCTCTCTGGCGGCTGGGTGGATGTGTGGATGTCCTATCGTCGTCTGGTGCTTGCCCGGGCCAGTTGTTACTTCAGCAAGATGTTGTCCTTCAGCGCGTTGGTGAGACCCGCTCCCGGGTCTTCACCTCAGCTTCGAGATAGGTATTGCGATCGCATAGTCGCGAGACCACCTCCTCACGGAGCTCGAGTTTCGATAGCGCATCGTGCAAACGATCGCGCATACCATCTGCCGCTCGAAAATGCCTTCTTTCGCTGGGTCGAAGTCGGGAAGGGCCCGGGGGTGTCGCGGGTTTCTTCGCCATGGCGCTTATTTACTATAACCGTCCGGCCGAGGCCCGGTTGACTGGGCACAACACGCGATCCTGACTACGCTCAGCGCGATCGTTGCCGCCGCGGTCTTGCTGGGCGTCGGTGCGCCGCCGATTGGATGCTGGGCCGCCGTGCTTGCGATCTTGCGAAGAGGAGATCTTGGCCACCATTGCTTTGGACCGCCAGTTTTGGGAATGGAGCGGGACAGCCCCCCCCGATCCAGATATTTTCGCACATCTATCTCGGCCGACCGGCCTTTTGAGCTGGGCAGATATCTCAGCACGACGTCGGGTCATTTTACTTGCGGAAGCAGGTAGCGGCAAAACGGAGGAAATGCGCGAACAGACTCGACTGCGGGTTGCGCATGGGCAGTTCGCATTCTTTGCCTCGGTCGAAGATGTTGGCAACGATGGTCTTGAGGCCGCACTCCGCACGGTAGAGCGATCGCTGCTCGCTGCGTGGCGGGCATCCGACCAAAATGCCTGGTTCTTCATTGACTCCATCGATGAAGCAAAACTCGGACGGGTGAGGATGGACCGGGCTCTGCGTAAGATCGCGGACGCTATTTCGGGCGAAGAACGGCGCGCCTACATCGTCCTCTCCTGTCGATTACTCGATTGGGAGTTTGCAAGCGATCTGAAGCGCTTGACCGACGAATTGCCGATCCTTCCCGACCCGAATCTGCCTCCGCCACTTTCGACCGACGAGGTGTTGGTTCGGGCGCTTCGGCAAGAAAAACCCAAAGAACAGGAGCACGAGGGTGAACAGCCCCTCGTTGTCTTGATGCTCGGCCTGGATGCAGGACGTGTTCGCCGGTTCGCTGCTGGAAAGGGTGTATTGGATATAGCGCGCTTCCTGGATGAGATTCAATCGGCCAGCTTATGGCGCTTTGTGCGCCGACCACTCGACCTCGATTGGCTTGTCGAGTTCTGGAAGGATCGCGGGAGCGTAGGTTCGCTGGCGCAAATGTTGGAATGCAGCCTGGCTGCGCGCGTGGCTGAAACGAACAATAACCGGGCGCGAGATGACACGTTAGACGCCGTGCGTGCCTCATACGCGATCGAACGTATCGGTGCGGCGCTAGTGTTCAGTCGCAGGGCTACAATCGCTATTCCTGACAGTGACTTCCTACGTCCTGAGGACGACGGACCTCTCATTGTAGATGAGGTGATACCCGACTTGTCCGCTCGCGACCGGTCGCATCTGCTGTCCCGGCCGGTGTTTGATCCGGCCACCTTTGGGCGCGCCCGATTGCACAACGATAACGACGGAGCCGTTCGTGGCTATTTGGCTGCTCGTTGGCTCCAGCGCCTTTCGACTAAGAACCTATCGCGTGGCGACCTCTTCAACCTCATCTTCGCGACCAGCTACGACATCGAGCTCCTCAAACCCTCGGCGCGAGAGACGGCAGCCTGGCTTGCGTTGTGGAATGACGATATCGGGCGCGAGGTTGCCCGGCGCGAGCCGGCGTTGCTGCTATCTGCCGGGGACCCAGCCAGCCTCTCCTTAAGCGTCCGTGGGGCAGTGCTGACCCACATCGTCGAGAAGCTAGAAGCTGGCGGGTGTCCACCGACGCTCGACTTTGGGGGCCTGAAGAGATTCTCCCGTCCCGATTTGTCGGCTGCAATTTCCAGGCTGTGGACAAAGTATGAGAGTTGTTCCGAAGTCCGAGAATTCCTGCTGCGACTTGTTTGGCTTGGGCCGGTACCGGAATGTGCACGCCTTGCCGAACGCGCGATTCACACCTACTCAGAGCGCACTACCCAAATCGCCGCAGCCCGCGCGATTACCGCCGCGGGCGACGCTTCCATGACAGCGCGGCACGCCGACTTTGTGAAGGCCCATTACAGAACGCTCCCCGCCACCGTCACGATCGACGCGATAGACAGTCTGTTCCCTACCCTCATAAGCGTTGCAGATCTCATCAATATCATCGCTCGAATGGAGGTGGTGGACGCAGACGGAGGACTGAGGATCGAGTGGTATTTCCCTGGCTGGATCGATCGCATACCCGACCGCATCGCATTAGAGCAGTTTCTACGTGGTATGCTTGATGGTCTTGGCCCCGAAGGAAGGGAGACCGCGCAGCCGCTCGACAAGCGCCGGGAGGTATATTTGGTTGCCGTTGCGGCGTCCGCGTGTCGCCTTCTAGAACGATTCTATAGACCAGACGAAGCTTCGGTGGTCACGATCGAGGCGGCGATAAGGATTAGGACGGAAATCGTATACAGTCCCCATTCAACGGCTGAGTTAAAGGATGTTGGGGCCGAATTGCGTCGAACTGGAGTGCGTCGACGCCTTGCTCTCTGGGGGATTGCAAAGTTGCTCGACCAGTATCACTGGCTTCGAGGGCGGCCGGCTGAAAATTTGGCGCAAATCGAGTCGATTGGCTTTCCACTCGATCTACAGCTTGAGGATGCCGACTGGTTGCTCATGGACGCGTCGGATCGTCCCGCCAGCAATGAGCGTCGATTGGCCCTCAATGCTAGTCTCCGCGTGTGCCGGGATATGGGCTCCCCGCCCGACCTCCTTGCACGGATAGAGCGCGTAGCGCAGTCCGACTCTCTCCTGCTAGAGCATTATCGGGCGTGGTTTGAGCCGCGGCCTGTGTCGGCGGAGGAGGGCGCGATGGAACGGCAACGAAAGAAACTGCGCGAGCGCGGCGCGGCGGACCAAGCAATGCGAGAAGCCTCATGGATCGAATTTTCCCGACGCTTGCAAAGCAATCCCGACCAACTTCGTCACCTTCCACGTCCGGGCACGGACGGCGTCGACGCGCGGCTCTTCCACCTATGGGAGTTTTTGAGCGCTGACATCGGCTCCTGGTTTGCAATCGATACAGTCAGGCCACTTGAACGCATGTTCGGCGCTGAAGTCGCCGCGGCGGCTCGGGATGCGTTTATCGGCCACTGGCGGCTGCTTCGGCCGCGTCTGAAAAGCCAAAGACGCGGTAAAGAGGTGAATCAGGTACGTACGGTTGATATCATGGGCCTTGCGGGAGTCAGCCTTGAAGCTGCGGGTAATCCACAGTGGGCTGCCGCGCTGACGAACGACGAAGCAATTCGCGCCGCCGAGTACGCTACGCTTGAGATTAACGGCTTTCCCAGTTGGCTTGCCGGCCTGGCTGCGGCAAAGCCCGGCCAGGTGCGTAAGGTGCTTCAAGAGGAAATTGCCGCCGAGCTTGGCGACCCGAAGCCGAGGATCAAATACGACACACTGGAACACATCGCGAGGGATTCTACTCCGGTTGTTGCGCTGATGGCGCCCGTCCTTATGTCGGCCCTCAGACAAAGGACGGCGGTCGCGGCAGGTCCTCTGGCGCTCCTATTGGCTGCCATCGTGAAGGGTATTGGTGCGAACCGCGCCGAGTTCGTTGCGCTCATGCTAGATCGGTCTACCGCAACGGAGGACATAGAAGCTTGCGGCTTATTTCTCAGCGCAACGTTCGCCGTCGATCCGCCCGTAGCGACTGATGCTCTTAGGCGTCGCCTCGACGATTTGGACGAGCGGGCTCAAGCAGAACTCGTGCAACAAATTCTGCCCAACATTTTTGGTACGGGGTTCTACGGCCCCAAGTTCGAGCCGCCGCCGCTCGATTTTGGCACGCTTGAACGTCTGGTGGGTATCGCCTTTCGCACGCTTCGCGTCGACGAGGACCAGTTGCATCCGAACCTGCAAGTCTTTACGCCCAGTCGGCGCGACGATGCCCAAGATGCACGAGGCAAGGCATTCGAGAGGTTGATCAATACGCCCGGCAGGGCAACGTTCGCGGCGATCCTTCGGCTGACTGAAAGCCCTGAGTGCCCCATATCGAAACAGCGCCTATTGGAATTTGCGCGCGATCGTGCGGCGAGGGACTCCGAATGCGCACCATGGGCAGCTGGCGACGCGCTCGCGTTCGAAACTGACAGCGAAGCCGTCCCAAGCACCGCGAAGGACTTGCAAACCACCGCGCTGCGAAGGCTCGACGACATGCAGTACGACCTCCTGCAGGGGGATTTCTCGCAGGCCACAACCCTAAGGGCTCAACCTACGGAACGCGCGGTGCAGAACTGGATTGCAGACCGGCTTCGCCTCAAGCAAGGACAGGCGTATTCGATCGAGCGAGAGCCTCATGTCGCGGACGAGAAAGAACCTGATATCCGCTTGCAAGGGAAAGTCCCAGACGTGAGTACTCCGATCGAAATCAAAGTTGCGGAAAGCTGCAGTATCTGCGAGCTTGAGGCGGCCTTGTCAACTCAGCTGTGTGGCCAATACTTACGCGCACGTGGTGCGCGCCATGGCATACTTCTCCTCGTCCATAAGGTGTCCCGGCCGAAAGGGTGGAAGGCACCTAACGGCGATGGGTTTTGGAGCTTCACGGCAGTCACGGCACATTTGCGGCGGCTCGCAGCTGCCATTGCAAGTCAGGCACCCGATTCTCCGCAACCGGAGATCGCTGTACTGGACGTATCTACCTTTCGAGGTAGGGCGTAATGTCGATCAGACGTCCGGCATAACGGGTGGACACTCACGGTGAACGTCAGTCCGATAGTGGAGCCGACCCGGTTGCAAATGAGCACGATACAAAGAGGATAGCGCAACTGCGGTCACAACGTTAGCGGTTACCTGACAACTATCCTCCCCTTGCGAGAGAGCTCATGTATGCTGGCGAACTGACCATGGAAGCCCTTCAGGTTGTGAACGCGAGTAAAGCCCACCCGAAGTCTCCAACGGCGATATCCCTCGGCGGATTCCTCCGTCATGCCAGAATCGCCGTCTGTGCGAGGTCGCGACGTAATTCACCAAGGTTGCCAATGAACCCGTGCGCGCATGACACGACCCAGAACGCGTGAGCGGCTTCCGCCCGGACGGAATTCCATGAGAAAACGGAGGCTTCAGGAGAACGCCTCTTTCACAGACGTCGAGAGCCGCTTCGCGGGCATAACCTGCGGTGGCTCCCAAAATCATAAGGCGCACCCACACCTCTTTGGTCTTGCGGCGTCCGGGTTTCCGCCAGCAGATTCCACGTTGTGCGATCGCGACGCCGGTTTTGCCCCGGCTGACATGGCCCGCATTCCTGCTCTTTTGGACCGCGCGCGCCGCGCACGGCTAATCGGGAACCTCGTTTGGACGGTCGACGACAACGGGTGGATTTACGAGCTACAAATCACGAACCAGGTGCGGAACGAGCATCATGGATATCCGCTCCGTGCCGGAGACCCGTTTATCGAACGCATCTTTCGACATTTCAAAGCCTGGGCCGAATCCGAGGTACGGATGACGATCGGAGGGCTGCAGAGGCCTGCCAAAACCGATACGGATTGAAATCATGACCGACCTGGCTATAGAATTGAGTGCACTCGACCAGACTCGTGGACTGGCAGGTCTAAAGGTGCTTCTAAGAGATACCGCTCTGACACGGCTCGTGCGCCCGGACTCAGACACCGAAGATACGGAGCTCCGCATCCCGCCGGGACCTCTCGGCGGTTGGTTTGCTGAGAATTGGTGGCGGCTCCGCTGGGAATGCCGACCTCCAACCGGGTTCACATCGGAATGGCGTGAGGCTCACGACATGGCTGCAATCGGGGCAGGCTACGCGTGGCCAAGTGTCGCCTTCTGGGGCGAGGGACAGCGGATCACGATATTCGCGAAGGCTGATCCGCCAGGCGTGATGGGGCCGGTTCGGTTTCTGCAGAGTGCGCTCGCCTTTATCCCTGCCGCGTCGTTCGAGTCGGCGGTCGACAGCTTGTTCGACGCCGTCGGCACGATGCTAGATGGCGAGGACATCGCGGCCTTCCGCGCTTTGATCAATGCACTGCATGACGAGCGGAACGACGTGGAAATCAGCGCATGGCGGCGTTTGGAAGCGATCAATGGCTTCGACCCGGACGATGCACCAGAAGAACTCATTTCCTCTTTGCTTCGGCTATCCGAGCGTTTTTCCGCCAACGACGTTGAGGAGGCTGCCGCGGCGTATCCGGGCATTGGGAGCGCAGAAACTCTCACCAAGTTGGTCGACGACGTGTCGACAAAGCGTTTTACGTCCGTCAACTTTGATGATGCTATAAATCGGGTAGGTCGAATCGTCCCAGGAGACCCACGCGAGCCGTGGCACATGGCGGAAATAGCGGCTTCACGCCTCCGCGGGGGCCTTGGTGCGGGCGCGCTACTGAACCGTCGGTTTGCAGATCTCATCGCGGTCGACCCAAACGTCTTTCGGAGCAGCTCCGCGACAGGTCGAGTCCTGCCCTACGGTATCCGGCTCAGTGGTAGCCCCACTGACCAGCGTGTGCTGCTTCGCGCGCGCTGGAGCCAAGACCGACGTTTCGAGCTGATGCGCGCGCTCGGCGATGCTATTTGGTCGTACGTGTCCCCGCTCGGTCCGATCTCACGCGCCGGGACGGCGCGGCAAAAGTTTCAGCGAGCCTTTGCCGCAACCATGCTTTGTCCGCTAGAGGAATTGGCTGACTACCTTGGGTGCGTGGATCCATCAGATGAGGACATCGCGGCGGCGGCCCGGCATTTTCATGTTTCGGAGCGCGTGGTACGTTCGGTGCTGGTCAACAAGCATTTGATGGATAGAAACCGCCTTGAGATACCTGAGATCGTCGCTCCAGCTGGCACCCCAATCGAAGAGATCGCCGACGCGGCCTGATCGCGGGGCAAGAGCAGCTCGGAGTAAAGGCACGCACGCAAAGCGCTCGAGGGCTGGCCCGCCGGCGGAATTGCCACGCAACAATCACAGAACTGCGGGTCTGAGCCATGGGCAGCTAAGAGCTCACAAAGCGGTGTTCCGCCAAAGAGGCCGCAAGCGTCACTGCCATTTTGGCGTCCGCTCGCCTGTATTCCAATTGGCCGCGTTGGCTTTCAGAATGGGCGGCAAGGTGACCGTAATGCTGCAAGGCCGCAACGAGTAGATCCTCCCGATCCCCTTTCGTCATACGCCGCCGATCTGTGCATAGCATTTGGAGCGCGGGGGCCAACTTCGTGCCGCCGAGTTCTTCCGCAAACTGCCGGCACTCGGAAATGCAGCTACGCCAGTCCCCTGAGGTGGGCCCCATCGGTTGGACAGGAATCGGGGTCAGCTAAGAGAGACTCCCGCCTGTTGCACGTTCCCCGTCCCGCACGAGGGAGGCACCACCGATGCCTACTCCATCCTTCAGGTAGA
>Ga0123355_10018801_pt1 | contig 10983 bp, 12 predicted proteins | sample TergutEmb28metaG_3_FD_89872 | JGI IMG/M metagenome (GOLD analysis project Ga0123355, IMG submission 89872) | Embiratermes neotenicus P1 segment gut microbial communities from Petit-Saut dam, French Guiana - Emb289 P1 | ecosystem: Host-associated > Arthropoda: Insects > Digestive system > Gut ...
AAAATTGTTTTAAATTTTAATTTTTATTAAAAAATAAGGAGAAGATTAAAAAAAAAAAAACCAAAAAAATCCAAAAAAAAAAACCAAATTAAGTAAAAAAAAAAAAAAAAAAAAAAAAAAAAACGAATCAGTACATTTTAATAATTAGAAAAATAACTATGCATAGCATATACTAAGGTTTGTTACAAGCAAGAGCTAGTGCATACACACTAAGGAGTAACAGAAATATGCCACATCCATGGTCATAATTCTTACCTTACAATAAGAAATACAAATTTTTTTTTTTTCAGTGATACTGAGCACTACGTGGTTGAGATCATTGGCTTAAAATTTCTCACTTATAAATTAAGCCATATATTTCAGTGTGCATCTGTAAGACTATTGTGCATGATATGGCTTCATGATGAAGTACCCATATACTCTCAAATCTAATCCGCACCCAAATCTGATCCACACTAGTTTTTTTTTTTCCGATTTCTTAAACGAAAAAAAGTTAGTTCGCAGTTCTAATCCGCACCTTTCCTTCAACTGCCCCTTGCCTACAAGGCAGACTAAATCATATTGGATGTTACCAATGCTTTAACCATTATCCAACTAACGCGCCATGTGTGAAGTGGCCATTTAACTGCCAGCGGTACAAACGCACCACAGCTGATCCGAAGATGACATTCTATGGGAGAATGATGGTGAAGATAAATATGATAGTGACTGGGTGACAGATAACAAGTCAGTTATGAGTGATGACGGAGAGTCTGATGAATAATAAATTATAAATATTATATAATATAAATAATAAATAAAATACGAGGAGGAATGGGTGGAGCAAATGTAATAATAAATAAATTATTGTATTGTATCGTTCTTACAGCACGCACAGCGGCTCTGTCATTTTTCCAAAATCCAGCTCACGACCGCTATTCTAATCCACATCTGATTTTTTAGCCCTCTGAAACTAAAAAGGGTGTGGATTAAATTCGAGAATATACGGTATTCGGCAAAAGAGTACTCATATAATACAGGGATACGTAATGATATATGTGCATTCACAAAACACCTGCAGATTGAGCCCTCCTTCTGTACCTACTTTAGAAGATCATGCAAGCATACCTAATACAATATTGTTTGATTTTTGTAAAGAGATATGGACTGGTAACCATTTACATTTGCTCCACCCATTCCTCCAACACTGATGAGACCATTACTGCCAGGTATCAGCTTATTCTTTCCAGCTGCAGATGTAATCACAACTTCAATTTCTTGGAAGTCCCGAAATCGTTGTACATCTTTGTCCTTACGTACGAGCGTGTCTGGTAGCTTGCGGATACGTATGATCTGGTTAGCGCTAACGCCCAGCTCTTCACAACATACTCTTAACAATCGGGAATATGAGAGTTCAGTTCTTGGAAGTTCTACTTCAATGAAGTCGGGGTCACCCGAATTGGCGACACGAACCTTCAATACCAGCTCTAATAGAAAAGCAAATCAATGACAAAGAATTATGCCATGAATGTTCCCATAAAGACTATGTAGTTAGCATAAAACAGAACATCCAATAACAGGAATCACATATACTGATGTGTTTGGGTTTACAAAGCGTTCATCTCCACATTTTCTGGATAGTGTATATGCATATAGAAATTTGTGTTTTAGTGAGCTTATTATGTACCGTGAGCAGGAAACTGACTGAAATTATTAGAAAATGTGCTAGTGTGTGAATCTGGATATAAAAAATGTTAGTATTTTGCAGTGTATCTTGTTCTGAGGATATGTTGAGCTCAACGTATTTCATGTACTCTTTGAATGACCTGTACATGGATATGTTCCATATACTGGATATTATGATATATGGAACATCCCAAGACTTCTTTCTTTCTTCCTTCATCCATCTTCTACTCCCCCCCACACCCCTTAAATGGGTTGTGAAGAGCTCAACTGACAACATTTGAAATATTTTATTATTTACCATCATTCGGGGTAGAACCTTCAGCCTGATGTCCTGCTTGAACACCATGGCTTGTGACTGTTGTAGAGCTGGTATGTGGCATGTCAGTGTTCTTTCTTATGCATGTTGATATGCCTAAGTCCACTCTTGCATTCGGTGGCGGATGTTTCAAATAATATGGAGTAAGAGACACATCTGAACTGGACTCAGGTGGCACTGTTGTCCCTCCTGGTTCCAGCCCAAACAGTTTACGAACTTCGGCATTACTGCAGAGTGCTGCAGGTGTCTCTCCTTTTGTTGTGACAGCTGTTGTATCTGCACCATGTGCAAGTAACAGATTCACAATCGCCTTATGCCCACGTTTTGCAGCCCAATGTAATGGAGTCCTAAAATGGAATTTGATGGTATTCATAAACCACAAAAATAAAGTCCCTATGAAGTTGCTGCCATATATTTGGCAGTTTAACACAAATCTGAATTAATAGAAACTAATTACAATTTTTTGTGCTTCATCGCGATGTTTCGAGACATCCTTAAATATTACCAAGACTAAAAACAATACTTCAAAACCCAAGATGTCCATGACTAAAATCTTCGTGTCATAAAATAATTTGTAATTCTCTCTGAAAATAAGTACATTCCTAAAAAAAATTATTTTGGTTGGCAGAAATGTCGGGTACAAACAACTTTGGTTGTATGTTAGTGTCTGCTCACGTTTTCAAGTTGCAGTACTTAATAAGACAGAGTTAATTAAACTACGTTCGAAACGGTTACACTGTATGTTAAATTGGTACCAAAAACAAATTTTCTTACAGAATTACTGGTCGAAACATACATATAACACTTCGGCCAATCTGGCTTCTAAAAACCCCGTTAAACGCTTCTTACCATCCATTGATATCGTGCTTTGAATTAACATTAACACCCTTAGTTAGTAGTTCTTCTACTACTTCGATATCTCCCACACAGGACGCTTCCCTTAGACTGTCTTCTAGCATCTTAGTCCGATCCATTCCTCGAACAGCAAATCTATGGCATATAACCTCCTCGCTTTGTGACACACATTACCCCCATCGGTTGACTATTCACATGAATTGGTGCCCCTGCAAAACGTCTGTATATGTTGATCTTGGTAAAAGGTCCTATCACATATTAATTTGCCCCATTAATTGTGGACAATGTTTCGAGTAGACAACTGTTAGGAACTGCACAACTGAATTATTCAATTGCGTTAGTCGTCTAGTGATTACATATCATCACAGTCGAATGTTTTCTTCTACACATTGATATCAGCTTAGAACCGCTTTGTTTATTGCTCTGATGCATGGATCCTACCACGGGTCACAACAACGGACATGTCACAGACCGTCCGAGAGAGAGAGAAAACCGCTGAAGATTCCTACACACCGTGATCACTATGGATAGTAGTTAGCATGTTTCATGCTCGTTCCTACCCAGCAATCTAATCCGAGGACATCACAGATGACTTCGTATGGTGACGCTATAGTTTGGCATTGGGTTGTGTGAGGGACGCTGTGGTATTTTGTTGTTAATTATCTTATCCTGTAAAATATACAGGTGCTAAACAATACTTTTGTCCGGTTAATTTTAGGTGTAAAATGGGAGAAGAAAATAAAAATGGTAAGTTTGGGCGAAAGAGTCGAAAGAATGCTTCGGGACTAAGATGGCTGCATTTTTTTTTTTTTACCTTGAACTAAATCGCCCGGCTAATATATTGTTTTATGTTACAGATGAGAAAATGTAAAATATACATTTGGTGTAATGAGTGTTGTACATATTTTATATGTATTGTAGCATATAAGGGTTTTCATGTCGCAGACGAGTGAAACCCGGCATGAAAATGACGCCATGTTTTCCGAAGGCTTCAGAAAGGGAACCGATACTGACATTTACACTTAAGGCGTTGTTTGCCTGAAAGTTATGTATACTTGGTATCAGCGTCGTAGGGTGTGGGCATGTTCTTTAGGCGGCGGATATTTGGATAGACGAGAGAGTATAAGACCAACAGATGCAATGTTTCTATTGTATTTGTTGGTCCTGTTTAGCAAAGTGTGAATTATAATTACGCAGTAATATACAACACTGCAAGTGAGTGCAGTGTTGTCAAACATCCTTAAATTTTAAATCGACTGGTTTAGTTTGGACAAAATTTGTAGTATGGGATGTAGTTTTTTGCTAGGTTGCATATGTTAGCCCATATTTGTGGTTTTGCTGTTATGCACGAAAATTCATCCGTTCATGTCTCACAGTTCGAGGGTTTTGATGTGGTACAGGATAACACATTTTGTTTTCCACGAAATGCACATTGGTTTGTTGTTTTAGTTACATTTTCATTTTTGTGTAATACTTGTGCTGTAGTTAAGATTTTGGCATGGTAAAATTTACTATACTTTGTGCAGAAGTTGGGTTAGGTGTCTCCTGCTTTGATTGGGTTAAGTTACTTTTGGGTATTAGTGCGGTTTTGCTGTGTTGTACAGCAATATAGTGCAAGATGATAATTATATTAGTTGAATGTGAATCTTTGCTAGTATAGACTTTTAGTCACATGTCTTAATTACTGTAATGTATCAGTCTGTTAACAGTTCATGGTAATTCATGCATACCGTATTTTGTATATGCATCGAGGCTTGAGAAATTTTTAGAAGGAATCAACCATGTTGTGTAGAGTCAATGTCATAGGTATTGTGCTCCTGTATGCGTTTTTCACAGAGTGATAATATTGATGCGAGAGAATGTACATTATAAAATTGTTTGTTACTGATTAATTGTTTTGTTAGTGGCGGTGATGTTAATAGCCACATATGCAGAATTTTGTTTTGGGATTATTTGACAGCAAGTCATGTAGTATGTGCCACAGGAGCCTTTTTTTTGGGGGGGGGGTTTCAAACAAAGACATAGCTACCATGTTTGTAATATGGCCTCCATTTTTATTCATGTTGCTGGATAACATAATTTTAATGTGTTGTGCTGCATGCAGCCGAGTGTGTGTGGCTAAAAGTACGTTGCTTAGATTGATTATGTGGTAACAGGCAAAGTGGAGTTGTGGGTAACAGGGAAATTGGAGAAGCAGAGTTGTGGGAAATGTTTAATTTTTGTGTTTATGTTGTGATATTTATTTGTCATAAGGTAAGTATAATGTTGGAAACAAGGTCAAAAACAATGAAGCTGACCGGGAGAAGTCCATTAAGGAGGTGAAGGTCCATGTTGGACTCTAGTGCCATCTAAGAAGAAAAAGAAACATAATGTATCTTACATGCATGGACTTGATACTGGTTTCTTACACTTAATTATATCAATGTGTGTGTGTGTGTGTGTGTGTGTGTGTGGAATGTAGTATTGTTTCATAAACTGAAATTTAATTTCTTACACTTGGGGATAGGTATGGTACATACATTTTTAATGTTTTAGATCGTGACAGGGAAAAGGATCGTGATCGAGACAAAGACCGGCGTCGCAGATCTCGATCGCGTGAGCACAGAAAACGATCGCGGTCGCGTAGCCGTGATAAGAGGTCAAGATCACGCAGTCGAGATAGAAGAAGAGAGAAAAGAAGCAGATCTGGGTATGTTAATTCTCTTAACCATTGGTGGTTAAGTTTTTAGTGCATGGTGTGAGGAAATCATAGTGTTTGAACAGAAAAAGATAGAATTATGAAGTAAACATTTTGTGGAAAATAAAACAGATTGTGCAGCATGTGTTAAAAATTCAGTAAATCTTCTTGTTGCCGAAATATATGAAGTGAATGTGTGGGGTTGTTTATGCACATGTGTATGCAGGTTTTTATAACGTTAAAGTAGTATGAATGAAGTTTGTGTACGCTGTATAAGTGGAATATCTAGCACAGTTCTTTTGCTTCTTGAGTGGAGTTTGGATAATATAGCAGGAAGCCTCTATGATGCCATTACACCTTACATAGTCAGTTGCTGTGTCTATGGGGGGTTAGAGTTACACAGTTGGTGTTCGATGTGTGTGGTTTTACATATGGATTTTTGAATGTGTGCATCCATAGTTCATTCCAACTGCAGTTTGTGTGATCAGATAAGCTTGGACAAAGTAGCTGAATCAAGTGTCTTATGCATCTGTATTGTCATTCCTTGCAGTATTTCCAGCAAATGTCAGTATCAGAGTAAATGAGATATTCCACATTTATTGTTGTGTTAATATCCTGTGGTGGTTTTATGAAGTCAGCTGCTTTCGTCCTGAACGTATGTTCTAGTATGTTTCTGAATAAGGTTTTTCTGAGTTAGTTTCCATGTTAAGCAGTGCATTGTTACAGAAATGTGTGTAGTTGATGAACTGTAATTCTGTTCGTGATGCATATATGGCTGTGTTTGTTCATACATAAATTAATATTTCATATCTTGCACTAGATATGGAACTGGCTGTGGTACTGTACTGCTGCACTTATAACAAAACCTCTGTGCCCTGTGGAAGTAGGGGAGAATCTGCTGAGATATTTGTGGTTTATTTAAAATATGTATCACCTGTCACATAGAAGTAATGCCTTGTGTAGTGAGGTTGTGTGTATTGCTCCCTGTATTTAATCAGAAAATCATAGAATTTAAGGAATAGAAGATGTGGATCCTCTTTTGCTCAATACGGGAGAGAGAATACTTCCGCAGGAACCTAAAGGATGTTTGTGTTTGCTTTGGAAAGTGAAATGGTGAGAACTCAACTTAAGATTGGTTTTTAAAGTTTAAAGGTGGACTGTTGAGTAGACACTATGTTCATACACACACACACAAAAACAACAGAGAGAGAGATGACGAAAATATAGTTCATATCTAAGAACTTGTTAGTGAAAACAGCTGGCAGTCCACATTGAAGTTAATTTGTATTCTTTCTTTGTTATCCTTCCACAAAATCAGGGATACTGTGGTCATTGTAATAACTGGGATTGGGAATGGTTGATCTGGGATATTTCCCTTCACCAAAACATGAACACCAGATGTGGGGTCTGTCCACAAACTATTCCTTGGGTACTGGGGGCTCTTTCCACAAGGGGATGGTGTTGAGGTTAAAAATGAGTGGAGCTATACGACTACTCCCCATGTTATGGCGTGTGTAGGGACAAGATTACCTGTACCTTTTTTGGACTCCACAGGAATATGTTACATGGAAGGTTCTTATTTTCCTTCCTTCATATTTATGATACTTCTGCATATATGAGTGTGATGGAATTGTTGCCTGGCAGGCAGATTTATTCACGTGGTATTCCACATTCACTGACGTCTCGTTATTAGAAATGCTTGTCAGGGAAATACCAAATCTGATCCCCCTTGAAACAGGAGACCATTAGTACTGGAATTTTCTGCCTTGTTGCTAGACCACATTATGCCCAGGTTGTTTATATTGAGGAGAACCAAAAGAGCAACTAAGCTTGGAACTGTAACTGATCACTAATTGACAGTAACGATTGAATTAGACATACAGCGATACCTCGTCTAACGAAGATAATTTGTTCCGGAATCACATTCGTAGGCCGAAATCTTCGTTAGCCGAAACGTGACTTCCCGTAGGTTTCTATAGAAAATCGTTTAATTCGTTCTGGATGCTGCCCACTATTTAAAGATAAGTTTTATAAAATAGTAAAAAGCACACTACAAAAGGGCAAAAACTCACCAAAGGCCGAGATGAACAGTTACCCAATTGGATGAAGGAGAATGGAAAGTGGAATGAAAAACTGGCGATCTTTACACTATTATACTGAAAATATATTATACACTTTACACTATTAAACTAAAAATATGTACACAACGTTTTTACTATTCTTCTTCCAAATTTTCAAAGTTTATTCAAGGTAAGTCTCCTCTTCTTCAGTAGCTGGCCTCTTGTCTCATTGCTAAAGGAGAAGTCAAAAATCTGTCCAAAGTTGACTGAACTTCTCTTAAGCTCCTGGAATGGCCCGATCATTCATGTTTGCTGCTTTATGTTAGGGCGCGCGCATCCACTAAAACATTCATTAGCCGAATCCATATTCGTTAGCAGAGTCCGAAAAACAGCGAAAAAATCTTCGTTAGCTGAAAAATCCGTTAGCAGGGTCACTCGTTAGCCGAGGTATCACTGTATAAGTTGAATTGGTGTGATAGTTTGAGTTTTATGTTGTCAGAAAGTGGGAAAGATGTGTACTGTGTAGTGGCACTAAGTGATACAAAGATTTAACTGTTAGGTGCCATATATGTATGTAACGTGCACTGAGATGCTCAGAATGCGTTGTGTCATTTGCCGTCATGCAGCCCCCCATTGAAAGTCAAGTCTTCTACAGATCACTATATGAATTTAATTCTTGTGTCAGAGGTTAAGGAAATGCCACGGAAAAGTCAGTTACATTCACTTGAGCAAGCTGGAATGTTTCATTGGATGACAGGTTTTCGAAGAATAATAGAATGGAAGCATTTGTTATGATAATTTGCATAAACGGATTTTGAGTTTCATTATTTTTATTGTGGGTGTAGCATTCACATCTTATGTGCAAGCCTTTTTTTTACAGTCCCTCTTATTCAGGATCACATCATTTGTATAGAGTATTGCAGAACATAATTAGCCCCTTGCCATATATAATTTTTCTTTGTGGCTTCATGAACAACATTCAGATTTTGTGTCTGTGATGTTTCTCGGAGTCAGGAATGTATTTAAAGGCGTTACTGGTAGCGAATATGGCCCTGGGGTTGACTCAGCCTCTAACAGAAATGAGTACCAGGAATATTTCTTGGGGGTAAAGGCGGTCGGTGCGTAAGGCTGACATCATTACTACCTTCATGTGTTGATGGTCTTGAAATCTGGGAACCCTCAGGGCCTGTCCAGGCCTGTAATGGGATTGCTTTACCGTTTACTGGTAGTGAATAGACTGTTAAGGAGCAGAGTTCATAAAACTTTATATGTGTGGCATTTTTGTTTATTGGGTAAACATACGAAGTTGGACAGAAATCGTGTTTGAGAGTTTGAACACTATGACTATTGGTTTACAGTTCCCCTAACAAAAAGGACAAACGCTCTAGACGGAGAAAACCATCGTTGTACTGGGATGTACCTCCACCAGGCTTCGAGCATATTACTCCTCTTCAGTACAAAGCTATGCAAGGTATTGTTTATATACACCATTATTATCTTCTGTACTACAGCTGCTGCGCTTTTGTTTTGTGTTTCCCCCTTTTTTAGAGTTGACGTTTATACTGCGCTGTCATCTTGTGACCAATTCAGAAGGATATTTGACTCTTGAAGATGAAACCACTATGCTGTGTCATATCCTAGAACAGCGGAGAACCCGTATTTTTTGTATATGAGGGAAAATCAAAAAGTAAAGGCAAAATACATTAATAGAAGTAACTGTGAGCAATTTTACATATCATTTTTCTACATAGTCCCCATGCAACACAATGCATTTGTTATATTGTTCAACTAATTTCTGTATTCCTGCGGAGAAGTTTTTCGGCTGCTCTTGTGGTCTTGTGTGCACAATGTTGATGGCTGACCAGAACGACCTTCATCAGTAACACGTGTTCGACCCGATTTAAACCTTTACACCCACTCATAAACCTTTCATTGACTCATGGTGCTCTGTCCATACTGAGCCAACATACGACAGTGAATTTCCACAGGTTTCACTCCTTCTGCCCAAAGAAACTGCACTACGCCACGCTGTTCTTCAATGGTGCAATCTTGCAAAGGGGGGGTCCATGTTTTTGCCCTCATTGCTGCCACTCGACTGAAGGCAGAGCGCTGTACTGCACATGGCTGAACTCTTCAACAGGCACTGCCAATACTGCACAATGCACCAGCTCCTCTCTGTCCCGGTTATCGCATAATTTAAAAATTGTCTTCACTTTTTGATTCACCCTCGTATTAATCAGGCTCAACCATGGGAATGAATTCACATTCGTGCTAACTGCATTTTTTTTTTTTTAGTCCTTGCAGCCTGCAAATTTTTTGTAGCAAGGTGATGTGTAGAGATTCAAGTATTTGGGAATGCTATGCCTTGTTGACTGGTAAATGGTTGCTGAAGTTTTGGAGGACTGTATTGCCTCTGAAATGTCTGAACTACAGTGCAGCCTTGCTGTTCATGTAACATGTTGGGATGTCATTGGTAAAGATACAGTGTAATTATGCAGTGTAATTTATTGTTCTAAAATTTATACAGATTTATTCCATATAATAATCAGTACTTAATCGTGACATGCTGCCAGTGAGGTAATTATTTTCCTTTCTGTTGTCCCTCTGAGTTTAATTTTAGTTTTCTTGAATTTGAGTGATTGAAAATACAGGAAATCGTGTATTTCTAGCGGCTGGTCAGATTCCGGCAAACATTGTTGCTGACACTCCGCAAGCTGCTGTGCCTGTTGTTGGCTCCACAATAACAAGGCAAGCTCGAAGGCTGTACGTCGGCAATATTCCTTTTGGAGTTACAGAGGTAAGATGTGAAAAGTATCGTACACCAGTATGTATTACAGTTCCAAACACAAGTTAGCAGCACAGAAGAATTGATTAGAAGTAAACTGGAAGTAGCTTTCATTATGTGATAAGAACTTGGGTCCCTGGCACATAACACTTTATTGTTTGGAATTGTACCAGAAGATATTCATTAACCCAGCTGTTAGCAACTTTGGTGGTTTAGGGGTAACGTGCTGCCTTTAAGTACCCAAGTTTGCGGGTTCAAACTCGGCCAAAGCTGTCAGGATCTCTCGGGGCGAAAAAATCCTCAGCACTCCTTCCTTTGGAAGGGAAGTAAAGCCGTGGGTCCCATGTCGCAGATTTGCGGCATGTAAAAGATCCCTGAATTGATGTGGAAGTCACAGTTTCAGGCAAAATTACCGGCCAGTTCTTGCCCACACAGTTCCACCCTTTCCTACTAGGATCTCTCGCATCGTCGTGGATGTGGAGGTATCTGGCGGCGAATGTTGGAACATCCAAAACAGGCCCGGGGGGGGGGGGGGGGGGGGGGGGGGGGGAAAAAAAAACCCACCGGGGGGGGGGCATTTTGGGGGAATTACAAGGCACCCTTTCACAGCAAAGAAAAAAACATA
>Ga0123355_10018802_pt1 | contig 10982 bp, 9 predicted proteins | sample TergutEmb28metaG_3_FD_89872 | JGI IMG/M metagenome (GOLD analysis project Ga0123355, IMG submission 89872) | Embiratermes neotenicus P1 segment gut microbial communities from Petit-Saut dam, French Guiana - Emb289 P1 | ecosystem: Host-associated > Arthropoda: Insects > Digestive system > Gut ...
CGTATCTGCTCGTGTTGTAGCTGACCTTGCAGGCCTACCATGGGGTAACGGATTCTCAAATTGGGATGATGCAGCAGGAACAGCAACATTTACAGATGGCAACGTTTCTATCGCTTTCACAGCTGGTAGCTCTGTTGCAGTTGTAAACGGCGTTGATACACCAATCACAGCCGGCGGTTTATCAGCTGATGCTCGCATCATCGGTGGCCGTATGATGGTTCCAATTTCTTTCTTCAACACAATTCCTTGGTTCCCTCTAAACGTTCGTTGGAATAGCTATGTAGATCCTTCTCAAAGATCTATTACTATTACTCCAGTTGGACAATAAGACTGAACTGAAATAGAAAAACAAAAACCCCCGTAAGGGGGTTTTTGTTGTGGTTGATGTTTTGGTCATAAGCTTTCAATGTCAATGATATCAAGGGTTTAAAGCGAGTAAGATTAAATCATTTAAAGCGATGATATTGATAAAAAAATACTATTGTGGCAACATAATCTCCGTAGAAAATGCTCCTTCTTCACTGTTCCTGCTAATATACCCACTTTGTCTTTCAACAATATTATCAACTCTAACCAAGCCAAAGCCATGACCATCACCTTTAGTAGTGGCAAATCGTCTGGCAAGTTTTTTGCGTTTCTTACTTGCACTTGTATTGGTAAATGACATATATAATTGCGTGCTCTTCATCTCCATATAAATACGAATCAATCGCTCTTCCTCTGGCAAATCTAAGCACGCTTCGATAGCGTTGTCCATCAAATTACCAATGATGATACACAGATCTATTTGGCTGATACTAAGCTCTATGGCTATGTTAGCCTCTGCAATTACTCGAATCTTATTAGCCTCTGCAAAGGCTATTTTGCTGTTTAATATAGCATCACACATTTTATTGCCTGTGCGAAGGCGATTTGGGTCTGCATCTTGCAAATCTTTCCCTAAACTGTCTAAATAGTTTAAAACAGCCTGAAGATCTCCATCTTGGGCAAAAATTTTCATCGTTTGTAGATGATTACGGTAATCGTGCGCCCAAGCACTCATTTGCTTGTACATATTTTCTACTTCGTTAAAGTGAGTTTCTACCAAGCGATTTTGATAGGCGGCTATTCGTTTGTCAATTAGTTTTGAAATAAACATCTTACACCAAGGTGTCGGCTTTCATTTGTCTAAATCCTTTTAGACAAATGAAAACGATCACAATCTTTCTATTATAGCTTGATTAAAAGGCCCATATAACCCGCGAGAGAGCGGAACAACTCCCCCACAAGACATATGAACCTCACGTTTACTAGTTTTGCGAACATGCCGCAAATTTACAATATACGATCGCCCTGTTCTAAAAAAAGCTTCGCCAAGTTCGGCTTCAATCTCTTTCAGAGGTTTTTTTATCGTATAAGTTTCTGCGGCATGTATGCTTGCGTAATTATGCAATACCTCTAAATAACGGATTTCATGCAGAGGTATACGAATATTTTCACCATTATGATTGATAAAAATTGCACGCTCGTTGTAGTCTAGTTTTTCTAAAGCTTTGTCTAGTATGGTAAACAATTTATCCTGCAATATAGGTTTTAATAGATAGTGTAAAGCTTCTACATCGTAACCATCCAAAATGTATTCGGTGTATCCGCTTATAAAGATGATCTGCACTCCTTTATCACTTTGTCTTATGGTTTTAGCAAGGCTTACGCCATCCATACCACCCATTTGTATGTCTAGTAGTAGGATGTCTACAGATTTATCATCCTCGTAGGCAAAAAGAAGACTTTCTGCACTATTATAACAAGATATCTGAGCAGTTAAATTTCTATCTTTCAACCATTTCCTTAACAGAGTAGATAACTCATTAATTTGCTTTTCCTCATCATCGCAGATAATTATTTTCACATTTACACCTTCGGCCTAACAGCCTTTCTCACTAGTAAAAAAATCCCAAAAACTATTAAACCCATAATTGCCAGCGGTAGTATAATAGAAGCAAGTAAAATTGCAAAGCCCTCCAATAGCAAAACGCTAAACTCTATAGATCCCGTAAAAGCCTCTGCTATACGGCCCCCAAAACCATCAACATAGACAGGAACTATACCTTCTTCTTCAACCTCAGATACAGACAATAGAATAGTAGAGAAGCTGGCTAGCATATCAAGTTCTGTCATGCTGCGCCTATGAGCATCTATTGCGATTAAAAGTTCGGCTAGCCTTGCTTCCAGCCTTATTAGTTCACCTAAGTCTTCGGTATTTTCTATCATAGTCATAATGCGGCGTTCTTCTTCTAAGCGAATTTGTAGACGGCTTTCCATGTCAGCAAATTGCATAGTTACGTCTTCACTGGATGTTGAAAATTCTACTAAATAGCCTAATGCTGTTAAATCTCTGATTGCGGTATCAAAACTGTTTACAGGCACACGCAGGGTGTACAGCGCCACCCAAAAATCTTCATTACTTCTAGCGCTTCTGTGTAACCATTGATTAGATTGCTCTACAAAACCACCATGGCGAGCCACTATGCGATCTACTTCGTGTATAACATACTGAAATTGTGTAGTTTCTAAAGTAAGGTCAGCGTTTCTTACCACCATGCGCTCCAACATATGTTGAGAAGCAAATGATAAGTTGGCACTAAGAAAACCCTCTTCGGAGCCATAAAAAGCCCAATCCGCGTCATCAGCATCAAAAAGCCATTCAGCTTCTTCTGCTACTTCTACTGCTACCATCTCTACACGCCTTTGTTCCATTGGAGCATCTGCAGCAGGGGCAGCTGGTGCCGCGGCAGGAGCTTCTGCAGTAAAACCTACGTCACCTGCCCCACATGCACTTATAAATATGACTACACTTATTAAACTACTGATCGCTATTAATTTCCTTATTTGTTTCAATTAACTCGCCACCTTTCTTTCTTTTTCTATTTGCTTTAAGCACCAAAGTAATTACGCAGATTACAATAAGGGCAAAAAATATCAAGGGTATACTTATATACACAATAGCTATTAAAATCCCCTGAAAAACCGTTAAAGTTGAAGCAGCAGATGTAGTAAAAGCATTGCCAATACGGGCAAGGGCACCCACAGGCTCTATCACTTCATCCTCAGTCTCTAAAAATAGCGACACATGTATCCTAGATGTACCTGTTTCAAAATTAAAATGATTAAGACTGCCCTGCAGATGCTCCATGTCAAAGATTACCTGAATCAAACGGTTTTCTACCCGATTAAAATTCTGTATGCTTTCGACCTCATGAAGTAATGCCATTAAACGATTATACTCATTACTTCTAACCTCTAGTTGCGAGCGTAGATCAGTAATGGTAGAAAATACATTTTGAGAGCTAGAGCTGCTATGCGTAACGCTCCCCATACTTTGCAGGATTTGTAAACTAATCTCTAATTCTCTGTTACCCACCCTGCGATCCATAGAACCAAAACCGGCAGATACATTAATGTGGCTGTTAGTAGCAACACCTGGCATTCCCTCCATAATCGCAAGCGCGGTGTTTAGACACTCAACGGCTATGGTCATAGTGTAGTTGCGTATTAAAAATTCATCCGGCTGCCTAGCTTGAGTGGTCGTACATGCTAAAAATACAATGATTAACAGTGATGCAAATATTTTTATTTTCATCGCAATGCTCCTTCCTATAAGGAATGTTGAAAAATAAGCAGAAAAGTGATTTTTAACGTCAACAATGCCTCAAGTTGCGTTACAAATTGCTTTGATGCGTAAATTTTTCATCATTTCCTTTAAAATATAACAATTCGGAAAAGTAAAAGGTAACATAATTTTGTGATATAATTAAACAAATTATATCATGAGGGAGATTCATATGAAAGCTTATATATTAGATATGGACGGAACACTAATTGATTCTATGGGGCTTTGGGTACAAAATGACAAAATTTTTTTGGCCAAGCGGGGAATAGCTATTCCGGACGATTACGATGCGTTTGTTGCCAAAACTATCCCGCTTACCCCTATAGAATCCGCAAGGCATATCATTCAACACTTTAACTTAAACGAAAAGCCAAAAGATGTTATGGAAGAATATAATGCAATGGCGCTAGAGGCATATAGCAACACAATACCACTAAAGCCCGGTGTAATAGAGTTTCTGCAAAATTTGCGAAAACAAAACGCAAAAATGGCGATAGCCACCAGTGCCCCTATGGTTTTATGTATGGCCGTCTTGCAAAATAATAAAATTGTAGATTTATTTGATGCCATATGCGCATCTGAAGAAGTAGGTGTAGGAAAATCTAGCCCAGATATATTTCTGCTTGCAGCAAAACGATTAGAAGAAACACCAAAGAATTGCGTTGTTTATGATGATAGTCTAATAGCCATCCAAACTGCTAAAAGTATAGGAATGACTACCTTTGGAGTATATGATGAGCATAACAAAAACGAATGGGAACAAATTAAACAAGTGGCAGATTTTGCAATTACAAGTTTTACATTATAAATCTCAGGGGGAATATGCATATGTTAAAAATCAATGGACTAATCACAAAAATAGAAGATGGACAAAGCATCCTAGCGCTTGCTCAGTCGTTGAAAATAGATATCCCAACGCTATGCCATCAGCAGGGCATAAAACCGCAGGGCAATTGTGGCATTTGTATAGTAGAAGTTCAAATGACTGAAGGCGGGCATAAACATTTGCTCCGTGCGTGCTCTACTGCCACTTTACCGGGAATGGTAATTGAAACAGAATCTCCACGAGTACAAAAAACTCGCAAAACATTGTTAGAATTGATGTTATCTAATCATACGGGGGATTGCCTCGCACCTTGTACATTAGCCTGTCCTGCGCAAACAGATTGCCAAGGTTATGTGGCTTTAATTGCAGATGGGCTATACAAAGAAGCCGCTGCTTTAATACGCGAAAAGTTGCCGCTTCCCTCTTCTATAGGGCGAATTTGTCCCCATCCTTGCGAAAAAGAGTGCCGACGCAAGTTAGCAGAAGAACCTATTAATATTGCTGCGTTAAAATACTTTGCTAGTGATGTAGACTTAGAGAAGCCAAATTTGCCACAAATTGCAGATAGCACAGGTAAGTCAGTTGCTATTATAGGGGGAGGCCCAGCAGGGCTTACTGCTGCGTATTTTTTGAGGCTAAAAGGGCACGTAGTATCCATATATGATGCAATGCCTCAAATGGGTGGTATGTTGCGCTATGGCATACCAGAATATCGTCTTCCTAAAAAAATATTGGATGCTGAGCTAGAGATGTTTAAAAATTTAGGAATCGCTTTCAACAGTAATCAGCGCGTAGGAACAGATATAAGCCTAGCAGATTTACGGCATGAGTATGATGCGGTAATAGCAGCAGTTGGCGCATGGCGATCTATGCCCATGCGTTGCACAGGTGAGGATGAATTTGCCTATGGCGGCATTGAGTTTTTGCGTAAGCCCTTTGATATAAAAGGAAAGCAAGTTGCAGTTGTAGGCGGCGGATTTACTGCCATGGATGTAGCGCGTACAGCCGTACGTTTTGGAGCATCCAAAGTTAGTATGGTATACCGCCGCACAAAATCTGAAATGCCTGCGGCTGATGAATACGAAGATGCGCTAGAGGAAGGCGTAATTTTTCGCTTTCTTGAAGCACCACTAGCGGTGCAATCCAATGGTTTACTTGTGCAAAAAATGGAGTTAGGAGAACCAGATACCAGCGGACGCCGTTCTCCTGTTGTGTTGGAAGGCCAAGAGGAACTTATCCCGGCAGATGTGATAATTAAAGCAATCGGGCAAGCGCTTGATATGGCAGGCTTGGAAGATATTCCGCTAAACTCCTGGGGAGCAGTTGAGGAAGAAAACTTTTGTACCAGTCTACCTGGCGTATTTGCCATCGGTGATGCCATAAATCGTGGAGGAATTGCTATCGAAGCCATAGGACACGCTCAGCGGGTTATTCCAGTGGTAGATGCTTATTTAAAATCTCAAAATTTTAAAGCTGCTAAACAAATTTTGGTTAAAGACACAAAAACAGAAGCCGACTTTGCAGATAGGCCAAAACTGCCAAGAAACACAGCAGCATTATTTGATCCTGTTGAAAGGGCAAAATCTTTTGAAGAGGTAAGCCAAGGATTAACAGAAGCGCAGGCTATAGCCGAGGCAAAACGTTGCCTTAAATGTGGCTGCGGTGAATATTCAAATTGCAAGTTGTTACAATACTCTCAAAAGTATCAAGCAGATCCAGATGCATTTGAAGAACCACAAAAAACGCAATTGCCGCCAGATATGAGTATCCCGCATATCACTCATGACCACAACAAGTGTATTTTATGTGGCTTATGTGTAAGAGTGTGCGATGAGCTTGTTGGTAAAGGCGTGTTAAGCATGGCTCATCGCGGATATCCAACTATGGTGACTAATGCTCACAAAGAAGCTGGCGTGGATATTGATTGTTGCGCCGATTGTGAGCAATGTGTGAAGGTATGTCCTACAGGGGCATTAGTAATGCAATAATCCGTCCGGTGAGAAGGAATCAATTAAACTTCCAGAAGCTCCGCAACTCGTGCTACGCACTCAAACAGGCTGCGCATCTTCCAGTTTAATTGATTCCTTCTCACCTAGAAAGTGTCTTATATAAATCGGGGGGAAAACGGAGCCTGTTTGAGTGCGTAGCACGAGTTGCGGAGTTTTCCTCCCGATTTATATAAGACACTTTCTAAAATTTAGTTCAGTTATGTGTTTATTGACGTATTGTTGATACTTTTGACAGAAGCTTTATAGTGCGATTAAATTAAGGATTTAAGCTAATTTATTACCCGCTCCAACAACTTATTACTCCGTTCAATAAACCGCGTCATTTGTTCATTAGACAGCGGCTTATGACTCATCATAGCTAAATCATATATCTGCATAGTCACCATATCGGCATCTTCTTTACGTGTCGGGTCATCTTTTATAGCAAATAATGTTTGTACTAACTTGCTGTTATTGTTAAGCACTAATGTCTCCTGATTTTCAAACATGCCTTGCATTCCGCCGCCATAGGCGCGGCTCATTTCCTGCATACGGCGGGATTCTTCTGATAAAAGTACCACTGCAGATACCGTATCTGATTTTAAAGATTCTACACTAACTTTCAGCTGGTCATTAGCCAATGCCTGTTGGAAGAATTTTTCGACTTCTTCCTGATTAGCATTTTCAGAAGTTTCGCCATCCTTTAGCGCATCGCTCAAATCTGAATCTATGCGGTTAAAGCTGATTTCCTTTTCGCTTTCGTAATTTTCCACATACGAGATAAAGGGGTTGTCCAATTGGGAGGTGAGGAATACTGCCTCTAGCCCCTGATCTTTAAACAGCTTGATATACTGGGATTGCAATTGCTCGTTACTTACATAAAAAATCTTTTTATCTGTTTTGCTCCTGTCCAGGAATTCTTCTAAAGTTGCGTAATCGTCAGATGTAGTTTTGTACAATACAGACGCCTTTACTTTACTGTAAAAATCTTGCTCTCTAATACAGCCGTATTTAATAAATGGGTTGATATCGTCCCAGTAGCCTTGATACTGTTCTCTGTCTTGCTTGAACAGTGAATTCAACTTATCGGCTACTTTACGCGAAATGTAGCTTGACATTTTTTTTACCTGCGCGTCGTTTTGTAAAAAGCTACGTGACACATTAAGCGGCAAATCTGGGCAATCCATCACGCCTTTTAGCAGCAAAAGATATTCGGGGATAACTTCTTTTATGTTATCGGCTACAAAGACTTGGTTATTGTATAACTTTACTTGGCCTTCGCTATATTCAAGCTCGTGTTTAAGCTTAGGGAAGTACAATATGCCTTTTAATCTAAATGGATAATCCATATTCAGGTGAATCCAAAATAGTGGCTCGTTGAAATCTATAAAAACTTGCTGGTAGAACTTTTTATATTCTTCATCTGTACATTCGCTTGGTTGTTTTAGCCAAAGTGGGCTGGTATCGTTGATGGATTCTTCCTGCTCGCCTACAAAAATTTCTACAGGAAGGAAGCTGCAATATTTCGTTAGAGTGGTACGCAGGTTATACTCTTCTAAAAATTGTTCGTGCTCCTCGTTTATAAAGAGAGTTATGCTAGTACCGCGAGTTGTTCTGTTGCCAACAGACATTTCGTATTCTATGCCGCCGTCACATTCCCAGAGGGTGGCTTCTGCTCCTGCTTGCCAAGATAGACTGTCTATTTGCACACGATCTGCCGCCATAAAACTAGAATAAAACCCTAGGCCAAAATGGCCTATAATTTCGCCGCCTTGCATTTTATCTTGATATTTCTCTAAGAATGCACTCGCACCAGAAAATGCGATTTGGTTGATGTATTCTTTAATTTCGTCTGCAGTCATGCCTATACCGTTATCTTCAAAGGTTAGAGTTTTTGCCTCTTTGTCTGCTATTACACGAATTGCGTATTTTTCATCTTGTGCCTCTGTCTCGCCCAATTCTGTAAGTTTTTTAAATTTCATAATTGCGTCAGATGCGTTTGAAACTAATTCTCTAACAAAAATGTCCGAATCTGAATAAAGCCATTTTTTAATTATTGGCAAAATATTTTCGCTATGGATTGATAGATTGCCTTTTTCCATGATAATTCTCCTTTACTCTGCTATTACAGTGATATTTTTTTGCGCAAAAAAATCTTTCACCCATATATCCCATACGATATCTACTTCTCGGTTTAGGTCAAAGTTTTTTTGGCTTGTTGCAGTAGTGCAACTTATTTTGTCGCCTTCGTAATTAATATTTATGAATAATGCAGCGGCATTGGGGTGTACCTTATCTACCTCGTTGTGCGCAAAAACAAACTTCATAGCACGGGGCTTTTCCCGTCCTTTAAGAATGTTGCGCACATAAGGGGATAATTCTTCCCACGTGCAATATCCCTCGGCTTTTTCCCCTGAAATTTCAAAATAAGTAAAGCTGTGGATGGTTATACCCCTGACTTGGAAGCTGTTAAAGCTATCTTGGGCGAAAAGATGTTGCATAAAATCTTTAATGTCTGACTCTTGTATAGAAAATGCTTGCATACTTGCACCTCTGGAATTTTTATCTAAATTATATCACAGCGCGCCGCGTTTATGAAGTATCCATTTATCTCTATCCAAGGGATCGACTCCTCTGCGCTTTGCAGTTGCGCCAAGTTCTAAAGGACATGCTTTATAACCGTAAAAGTCTGCTTTAATAATGCCCCTGCCAGAAGTCAGCGAAGAAAATTGAATAGGATAATCTATGGAAGTGGACACTGGCACGATGGCCTCAATCTCAACTTTTCCATTTGCCATGACAGGGCTGTCAAACTCTCCGCGCATTTTTAGTATATCGCCAATTAATCTGCTAGCAAAACTTTCGTCAGCCGATAAATTAAGTTTAACCAAAGGTTCTAACAATGTGGAGCCTGAATCTTCTAAAGCTTTCATCACAGCGATAGGCGTGGCTAAAAAGAAATCTAATGGATGAGTATGCACATGATGATGTTGTCCATCAATTAGTGTCACTTTCAAATCCGTAACTTCCCATCCTAAACGACCCTGTTTTAGGGCTTCTGGTACAGCCGTTTCTATGTGATTTTGGTAACGGTATAATAAGGAATTGTTGCTGACTGTCGATTGATATTGAAGTCCACTCCCCATTGGAAGTGGATCTATTTGTAACTTGACAACAGCCCAACAAGGTTTTGGCATGGTATATCGTTCAAGGCCTAGCCCTTGCCGAGTTGGAGTTTCTTTATAGATAACCGATGGTGGCGAGAAGTTTACTGCTAAGTTATAACGTTCCAATAGCAAATACTCTAAAACCTCTAGCTAAATTTTGCCCATGATGCGAATATTAAGCTCTCGTTCTTCTTTGTTCCAATCATAGTTCATTAAGGGATCTTCGTCAGATAGTTCTGACATCGCTTGCAATAGTTGACTTTCTTTTCCGGCTTCACCGCTGATTTGAACAGAAAACAAAGGTGTAGCTATACTATTGCTTAAACGCTGTAACTCTCGCCCTATCATATCCCCTGCTCTTACGCCTGTCATGCCGCAAACAGCGGCAATCTCGTTGCCATAAAACAGGCCAACATCATCTTTTTTTGAACCAGATACTTTTCTGATTTGGGTAATTTTTGTTTGAAAAGACTCAGCACCAGGACGGAAAATAGTCACAGTATCACGATTGCGCAACGTCCCTTCGTATAGCCGAACATGTGCGATTTTGCCTATGGCCTTGTCATGTTCTACTTTATAGACACGTCCTACAGGTTCTCCTTCACTCAATGGAGAAGCAGAAGGGAGGTAGGTAGAGATAGCGTCCACTAAAAAGTTGATCCCTACGCTGGTAGCAGCAGCCCCGTATATTAATGGAAAAACTATACCCTCTTTAGCCTGGCGAATTAGGCTAGATTCAAGCTTATCTAATGAATCCATTAAATGCTCATCATTTTCGCAAAGTTCTAATATACTGTCGTCTGATAAATTGCAACTTTCTGCACATACATCTAAGCTGCCAGCATTTTTGTAATTGTTTATCGGGATTATCTTAGGGCTAAACTTTTCAATCAAATTTTGCAACACAAAAGCAGGCTCGCAGCCTGCACGGTCAATTTTATTTAAAAATATGATGGTAGGCAAATTCATCTCGCGCAATGCTTTCCAAAATCGTTCTGTTTGCGATTGAATCCCTTCTGCCGCCGACACTACCAGTACTACGCCATCTAAAACAGATAAGGCGCGTTCAACTTCTCCAGTAAAATCCGCATGGCCTGGCGTGTCTATAATGTTGATTTTGACTTTATCCGTCTGCAAAGTAACTGAAGCCGATGCTACAGATATGCCGCGCTCGCGTTCTACAGGCAAAAAATCTGTTTGCGTATTTCCCTTGTCAACAGAGCCAAGCGCGCGCAAGCCGCCGAATTGGTAAAGTATTTGTTCTACGGTTGTAGTTTTGCCGGCATCTACATGCGCCAGTATACCTAGGTTTATTAGTTGCATGTTAGAAAATCCTCTACGCTTTTGTTTGC
>Ga0123355_10018803_pt1 | contig 10982 bp, 4 predicted proteins | sample TergutEmb28metaG_3_FD_89872 | JGI IMG/M metagenome (GOLD analysis project Ga0123355, IMG submission 89872) | Embiratermes neotenicus P1 segment gut microbial communities from Petit-Saut dam, French Guiana - Emb289 P1 | ecosystem: Host-associated > Arthropoda: Insects > Digestive system > Gut ...
GCCTCGGAAAATTATTGACCTTTAATTCATGTTTTAACTTCAAATTAAGCGAATGTATTGGTGTCTTTTGGTTAATATATAGCGGCGTGATTGATTGTAATGAATGGAAGACAGAGAAACGCCACGAATGCACAAATATGGGGAAAGTAAAACGACTCGAATTATGACAACTGTACGTCACGTGACTTCCAGTTCGGGACGTACGAAATATCAGGCCGCTTGATTTTTGTTGAACAGAGTGTACAAATTGGAGTGAAAGTCTAGAACAGTAATACTGTCTTCCAACCATAATATGACATATGCCCATAAGTGTAACTAATTGTTTTAAAAACTGCAGTATAAACCAGTCATACCTAACCTGCCCCTTTTAATTCTAATAATATTTACCAACATTACAAATCGCACAATAAATATCTAATCTTATATTTTGACCACACAGGATTACAGAATTACAAATTTTGGATATCCAGTCATGTTGCCATGCATTTTTAAAGTTGCATCTGTATCTCTGCTTTCAGAAATCCATATAATGCATATTACAAGGCACTTATGTCCAATGCTGCCACAAGTGCACTGCGGCTACATCAGCGTATTCCTCGAGTGGCACTCAGTCGGGAGTTTCTGTCAATCTTGCTGCTTGAAGACAGCTGCCATTATCTCTTTTACTCCCTTATCTTCCTCTATGTGACACCAGTTACATGTATCCTTTTTAAGTGTAAAATCAGACACTTATAAGTCAAGCTTAAACACTGAGAGTAGATACCGTATTATATACAGACATCATTTTATCTAGGAAAGTGGATTGCACTGCACTTCAGACCATTTGGTGTGACGGCAGGCAGTGCCTTAGTTACTGCTATTGCAAAACGAGTCATGGCCCACATTTTATTTAAGTCTATTGTACGTAATTATTAACTTTTACTCTTCTTATTTTAGAGAGGTGCTGGAGAGATAAAGTGAAATATGTTGTAGCTGATAGCAGGTTTTTTCTTATCATGTTTCAAGAACATGCTGGAATTAGTTTTCTTCAGCCCACAGACATGCACTTTGTTCATCGTTCATTCGGTTTGTGCTGGCGAAATATAAAACACGGCATCCTGGTTGCATAGTTTCAGAGCATCCTCTGTGCAAGTATTATAGATATACCCTTTACTCTTTAAGATGTCACACAAGTAAAAAATCACATGTGGCACACAAGGCCATGATCACCTGCTTAGTATTCTTACGCTATAAACACTCTAACAATGCACAGAACATTTGCTACATTAGCACTAATTTATATAGTTTTTCCTCAGTGCATGCCGTATACATGATCTCTTCCCATCTGACAATGAAACCTGTCACTTGAAACATTATACATATTTGTGGATTGTTGTGATGTTTGGAACAGATTCGTCAGGGAATTTTTTTTCTTGCAGTGCAGTGCCTCAAGCAACTGCACTGCCACTCACCCCCCTGATGCAAATGTATTTTGCACAATTGTTGCAAATAAATATTTTGTACTCAACAGAAAACTTTTCTTTCTCTCCTACACATGTGTGTGCATGCACAAACGCATGGCACAGTTTCTCTCATGCATGTATGCATGTACACACACCTAAAAAAAACATTTCGTTCATACACGTGCATGCACATGTGCGTATGCCCACACACACCTTGTGTGTCCTGCCACATGTTTTTTTTTTTACTGGTCGCCATCATGGCTTGCGCCTAACATTGATAGGTGACATATGGGCTGACATAGTTATATATATTGTATGGAATCAGAAGTTAGAATGATTACAGGATGTTCTGGGGTGCAGAAATCCTGTATCATCCTTTGGGCACCTAGAATTTTGAGGTGGTTTGTAAATTTTTGGAAAATTTTTGCAACCCTGAGGCTGTGGAATAATGCATAAAGTTCAAAACATGAAGGTAAATACAATTAAAAATATTAAGTTAAAATGCTGTATGAAATTCTTATATACACAGCAGATAAGTTACTTTATAGTCTGTGTAGTGGCTGAGGTTGTGGGCTGGAGTATCAAGGAATCATAGTTTGATTCCAGTATGGGGCAAAATGTCCAGACTGACTCTGTGTTTCATCCAGACTCCTATTCATTGTGTATCAGGGCTTCTTCCATGGTGGTAAAGTGGCCACATTGTGAAGATGACCAGCTACCTTCCCTTAGTGCTCTGGCTGAACTGAGTACAGTTAGCTGTACCTTCATTCCCTCATCTTCCTTCCTGCAATATAGTGGATACACTTCACCTTTACTGTCTAAGTTACATTATTGATTAGGCTAACTAGGGTCATGGGTAGACTGAAGTCATTCAGTAAGAATAATGAACAATACTTATTTCCTGACTGAATCATGTGGAAGCTTTTTTGAAGTCTGTAAGTAGCTGATGTATTGTATCATTGTACTTGAGTTTTTCTTTGGTACCTAACAAATGCAGAATATTGTATTGATAGTTGATCTATTACATTGGAGTTGGCACTGGTGCTTCCAAATAATTGTTCTTATCAATTTCAGGTAAGAATTAAAACAAAATTTTTGTGGTTCTTAACAGTATTCCTTGATACTTACTGCAGTCATTGTTACTGTGTTTATAAATGGGCACAGTAATCAATTCCATTCACTGCTGTCACAGTTCTGTGTTATTCTGCATACTATTAACTACATTTGCTCTGACATTAATCCTTTCATCATGTAAGAGGTCACCTTCAGTGCTCAGATTATATGTTTTGCTGATATCTGTCTATGTCAGATCTGGTCAGGTTTACATTGAAACATATCTACCCATCACTTGCACATAATGCTTATCTAGTTTCATTATATGACCAATTTGACAAGTATGGTAGAAGATTTGCAGTAGTGGATGGAATTCTGAGTGTATTTTGAAATTTGACCGGCTGCACTTTCCTTAGCACTACTACCAGTGGTGTTGTTGCCAGTATTCCTGTTTGCAGTTCTTCATTCTGCAAGTTACTCCCTAACCCTTCTGGATGTAAGTACAGTTTTCTGGAGACACATTATCAGCATATGCAAAATCTGGCAATTTACTGTAGAAGTTTAATTATTCATTTTCACTTTGCAGACACTTGGCCAAAATTCATGGTGGGGTGCGAGACTCTTAATATCACTGGTTGAGTTTCAGTCAAGAAATATTCTGCGACTCGTGGCCTTCACTGAAATATTTCTAATGCCCTTCACAGTTGTGCTGATATTCCTGTAAGTTTTACATTTAGTTTTTAATGCAGGAGATTTTATATGTTGGGGCTGGTTTTGGAAAGAAATCCATGTTTGGTTGCCATTTGGGCCCTGCTGTAATAGCTTTGGAATATACTGACCATTTCTCGCCAGATACAGGGATAGCTGCGCTGAATGCGTGTTGGACAGCCAATTGTGTAGTTGGATGGGAGCTAACAACCCTTCATTGTAAAGGGAGTAAGATGTTACAAAATGTTGAATCTTCAGAGTGTCTGGGTTTTTAAACTGATTTGAATGATTTGTGTTGGGAGAGAAGGGCAACAGTAAAATTGCTCTGTCCTAGGGTATGAAATATTGTGCCTTAGACCTGCTGTAGTAGTCAAGATAGCCTCTGTAAAATTGAAATGTTGACTAAAGGGGTACTAGTGTGGCCCTCCAGGTTGCTCAAGGTGTAGAGGTTTGTAAATTCACTTGTGTATAGGTATCTTGCTTGGAACACTCAAAGCATAAGCTGGATTGAACAAATTAATGAACAACATGTGGATGATAAGTGGACTGTATTGATGAGAAATTCTGTGTTCGTGGTTTTATGTTCAGTACTTGACTGAGAAGATTGTAAGAAAGTGATTTCTATCAGAAACATGGAGTCATGGGATCTTGAGAGTCATGTAACAGTTTACTCTGGAGAATGAAACTAGGTTAGAGAATTGCTGTAATGGCAAATTAATAATTTAAGCTGAATTAATTAATTAATTAACCTTTAAACAACCTGCATTCACATAAGGAAACATATGTGTAAAAATCACCCCTACAAATTCATTTTATGTATTTGGGCAATAAGAAAATTTACTGCATATTTAAGACTTGCTGCATCACCCCTCCCCCCCCCCCACAAAGTGCTAATTTTTTTCTAAATTTCATATTTTTCTCTTCAAATAATTCATTTTTCATAAACCATGCCCTAAAATTTAAATACCCACTCCAGTTGTCTAAATGTTAATAAGTCAGTGTAAGATTAACTGTAATGGCTTTAACATTAAACACAAACTGAATAGTGACAATGTAAATTACAGCAGGACAAAGTCATGCTAGTACCGTATGTTCTCGGATCTAATCTGCACTAGTTTTTGCCGATTTCTTAAACGAAAAAAAAAGTTACTACACCTTTCCTTCAACCGCCCCTTGCCTACAAGGCAGACTGATTGAATAATATTGGACGTTACCAATACTTTAACTGTTATCCAACTAACACGCCGTGTGTGAAGTGGCCATTTAACTGCCAGCGGTACAAACGCACCACAGCTGATGATAGTGACCGGGTGACGGATAACGTTTCAGTTATGAGTGATGACGGCGAGTCTGATGAATAATAAATTATAAACATTATATAATATATAATATTAGAAATATTAAATAAAATAATAAATTATTGTACTGTATTGTTCTTACGGCATGTGCAGCGGCTCTATCATTTTTCCAAAATCCAGCTCATGACCGCGAATCTAATCTGCACGTGATTGTAATCCGCAACTTATTTTTTAGCCCTCTGAAACTGTAAAAAGGGTGCAGATTAGATTTGAGAATATACAGTAGTAGCAGTATATGCCCCATATGATAAAATGAGGATTGAGAGAGTCCATCAGAAATAAAAAATAAAAAAAAAGTTTACAAAAATTGTTTACAGTTTATGAAACTGGGAGACACAACAGTGCAAAAAGTGGGCTGCTATAGCAAAAAAACTATGCAGGAAAAGCAAAAGACATGACTGAGAGTTATCAGTGAATTCTTCATGTAGATATTTGACAGGGGTACAAAAAAAAACCTTTAAAGTAGTATGCAAAAGGTAGTGTTAATATAAATAACTTAGTAATTAGAGATGGGAAGAACTCTAGAAGGTTATGGAGAGTTAAAATCATAATGTTGGAGGGGTAAATAGTAAGGTTCAATAACAAACATTCCAGGGTTCATGACACATTTAATAACCAAGGTGGAGTTTCCACTGAACTAAAATATTGTACAATATAACTAAAAATATGCTGCAGATCTGTGGAAGGATAGGGTACTAAATGTTCTGAACTTTGTATGGCAAAGTAATAATGTTCATGGTAAGTAGACTAGTGAAGAGCACACACAGGAAGAAGTCTAAACCTGTGATAACAATAAAGGAAATAAATCGGCACTTGTTTCTGGATTGGAAACTGGAAACCAAGAAAGGACACATACTGGAAGTTCAACAAACGGAATTCTTAGACCACTTGTGGTTTGCATAAGAAGAGACAATGTACATTATGAAGTAATCAGGAAGCAATCAGGAGAGATATTCACATGTGCAGGATATTGAAGAATACAAATTGCATTGGAGAAATCACTTGGAAAGGATGGCAGTTTATCACAGTGCCAGAAAGAGAAGCGAGGTGGAAATACCATACAAAAAGATGGCCCATTGACTGTTGAGGAATGGAATGGAACCATGCAGCTTTGTCCTTGTACAGTTGGAGTAAGTGGAGGAGGAGGGTCAGGAGGAAGAAAAAGGTGGTGGTGGTGGTGTTGATTATGATGATGATGATCAAAGGGGAAATTCATCTGGCACCATTGGCTGGCTGCTATGAGCGTGAGCCTTCAGATTCCATAAAACATGTAGAATGTCCTTACCGAGCAAGTGACCATTAGCTGATGAAGAAGGACTCCATGAAGTTGATTATGTTTATTATAGTACTAGCCATATGCCCAGGGTAGCATATTATGCATGTGCTAATCCATGTGATTGGTCATTCAATTAATATTGCCTTTTAAACCTCTGAGATCCACTAAACTAACAGGTATTATATCATCACTTCTGTGATATACTGACCACTGTGATTAATCCTTTTATCATCACTAGCAACAGCTTGATAATTCATCCTGTTGTGTTATGTACACAAAGGGAACAATATATGTCCATCAAACACTGTGCTTGCAGTTAGGTTGTAATAAACATACATGTTTGACAGGCATTTATTGTTCTGTCTGCATCACTGGAATCATTCATTATGAGCTGTGAATATTTTAACAACTGTCTTTGAATAGTGCACTTACACAAATAAACCAATCAAGTACAATTCTAATATTCACCAAAATAAGACTACATGTTACAACAGTTCTCATATCATGAAGTCACAACTTAGTAATGATGGGAACTGTCCAACATGCCAACTGGGATGTGACATGACAACACAGTAACCATGGTAACCAGTAATCATGAAGATACAATGTGAAACAAACCAAGGTGTAACTCACATCAAGGGTGTGAGTGACATAATTTAGATGAGCTGCAACCCCTTCACTTTCAGACCTTAGTGCACACAACCACTGTAACATCACATCTGCAGTAATAAGCTCATGGTTCTAAATGGATACACAAATGTATATTAACATTTGTTGAAATCTGTTTTCAGGGGAAGAGCAGGTTTGTTGACTCCATTTATCTATTACCATTTCTTGACGTTGCGATACTCTTCTCGACGCAATCCATACACTCGCAACATGTTCCGTGAGCTTCGTGTGGTTTTGGAAGGCACTGCCAGTAAGCCTGGAACACCTTTATTTTTACGGAAAATCCTGTTGTCACTTGTTGCCTTCGCATCGAGACTTGCACCACCTCAGCAAGCTCAGCAGTAGTGTCACAGTACATGAGAAAAGACTTCAGCTAAATGAAAGACAATTTTGGTGTAGGCCTTCAAGAAACATGCCTATATCCATGATAATAGTAATGGTGTGGTGCAGAGTTCAAACTTCTCGGTAAAGGAAAATGATTAATCATCAGTCAAAGCACAACATATATTCTTTGACTACATGTTTCAGATTAAGTCCATCATCAGGCCCATATACAAGAGTACATAGTGGGTACAATGCAATTACACGTCAAACATATGACACTTTTATTGTCATTGGGCCCCTGTACAAGAATAAATAGCAGGTATAGTGCAATTTCATGTCCAACATATGATACTTTTACTGTGGGAGCCCACAAAAAAAACACAGTGACATTATTATATGTTTGACATGTACTTACACTATACCTGCTATTTGCTCTTGTATAGGGGCCCAATGTCAGATTGGTTCAATCTGAAACATGTCGTGAGAGTTAACAAAAAGAAAAAAAGATTGTGTTTTGACTAACGATTACCTTTTTCCTTTACTGAGTGTATAACCCAATGGATGTTTTGTATTAAGTTTTAAATTTCTCTATGCCAGGTTTTGAAAATATACCTTGCATGGTTCAAAATCATAGGTGTGGCATGAAATAAACTCCCCCCCCCAAAATGAGAGGTATATGTACAATTATTGGTAATGATTCCCATTCCTGTACTTTACACTACTTTTTGACAAATGCCTCTAGTTTGGCAACTTTTGTCCCCTACCCTGTGAATGACTGTTGGGAAGGTTTTTCTTTGAACTTCCACCTTACTCTCCTTCATTAATTGAAACATTATAGGGGGATGATTTAGTTTATAACTAGGTAATTAATGATAACATATCAGTGACAAACTTACAGAGGCATATTGGGATCAGTTTTCATAGTATTTGGAAACCATACTCTTTGAGATTTGAAACTTTCTTGGTGAGTAGATGCACTGTAATCTCCTTGCATCAAAGTTGGACTAAAAAGAAACATTTTGGAGACATGCTCTAGATAAAGAGTACACAGATTTTCCGAAAATGAGAAGCCACCTCAAAATTCTAGGCACCAGACAGGTGACATGCAGCATGTTCCATATTGAAGAGTCACAAATATTAGGTGCCCCTGTACAAAATTTAGTTGTCACGGTGACCTGGGGCTCTGTATTTGTGCGCTTCCTGACTAGACACTGATGTTCATGTTTATGTGATTTTAGCAGTTCACTGGTTGTTTAATGTACTATAGGCTACAGGGAACAAATAACACTGTTATTAACATTATGGCAGTCACTCAGTTATTCAGGAAAGACATGTCCCATCTTCCATAAAAGGAAGAAAGGGACCATGCATGACATTTCTTTTAAGAGGTGGAATGACACAAATATAATGGTAGTTATGACACTGCTGACAGTAATTTAAAAATTGTTACAATGTAGGAATGGCTACAGACCTCTATAAATTCCCCCATTTTAGGAATGTTTATATCCATGTTAATCACATGAAAATTGCCCGTCTATTTGTGCATCACTATGACTGTGTGCATGCAACAACTAAAGAAACATAGAACAGAGTTTCATGAAATTTAATATCATAGAATTTTATGAAAATTATATGCCCAATTTCAGGTTTTATCTAGACTGGACAATTTGGACAACTTTGACAACCACTTTACATAAAGATCTAGTGCAGTGTTGTTCAAACGTTTTGGTTTGTGGAACCCTTTTCCAAACTGAAATATTTCATGGAACCCCACCCCTGATTTGTGTTGGCAGTACACACAAATTAGTAGGAGTAGTGAAGATTGTAGACTCTAACCTTCTCAGATTCTTCTCCCTGGGGCAGCACCTCTCAGAAAGGCATGAATGTTCTAAACATGCAGAACCCATTTCTTTCCAAAATATTCCCTTTGAAAATGTGATATGCTATTTTTAAATATTACCTCATATTCATGGTCTAACAGTATTATAGAAGTTAGTTTCTGAAAATAATTATAACCACATACAAAATTCCCAAGCTTCTATCAGCGTTTGGCAGAACCCTAGGGTTCCCAGGAACTGAGTTTTAAAAACACTGATCTGCAGGTTTCTGAATGCATGAGTATTTGCATCCTTCCTACGTGCATGTGGGCAATTTCTTTTGTGCTCAATTGTAGCAGTGTTGCTAGGGTAAAGGAAACTATCCAATACCTTGGATTTATGTAGGAACAAACAAACCATTGTATTTGTCATGCATACATTTTGTAACTTGTTTAAATTTATCAGGGACTACGACTACATCCTAGTTCAATGTAGTAAGGTGACTCTATTGTACTATTGTGTCTGTGTTCGTAATGGTGGTGTCACTGGAAGGGTGTAATTTTTATTTTGAAGTTCTGACCTGTAACCACAATTGTGAGGTATGATAGTGATAATGGCTTACTCTTTGCCAGTTCCACTATGTAATTCCAGATTGATTATATGACAATAAAATGTCAGTTTACTTAATGTTATTGTCAGTAATTAAGGTTGTGTTAAATTTATATGCTGTGTGATAAAATGCATAATTTAGTTTCTCTTCTGGACCACCACAGAGTATTTATTTCACTTATAATTTTGTTTGAAGCATTTAATGTGGCACATCTTGTAAATGTACTTGAATGATGTCTGGTATCAAACAATCTGTAATTATCTCTGAAGTTTCAAGTAAAAGCATTTATAATAAACTGTGGGTTCATTCCACTTCATGTGATTACTTATAGTTTTGTTTTTGGTTCACTGTAATTTTGCATTTTGTATTGTTAATTTTCATTTTTGTAGTAATGAAATTACAATTTCTGTCAATAAAGTGAACAAGATACTGAAGATACTCTGCTGCACTAGAATTAGAATTATTGTGTGCTTTCTAGATTGGTTTCTGGTGAGAATAACAATACTGTCGGACAGTTCATGCTGAATTTGTATTCCTGTTCCTGTATGACTTCTGAACACATTTGCCAGTTTTTAAGACATGCATGGAACTCCATATTTTCAGCAAAGACTGAAATTTTAATGATTAATTGCAGTAAGTCCTTTTACTCATAGGACACAAATCTTATCTTGTGGATTGCCAAGGCAAAAGCAGCCTAAAACATGAAGAAGATTTTCTCAGTGGCAAATTTTACTTACATTTAAGGAAGAAGCTAATGAAATACTACATTTGGAGCATAACTTTTCTGTATGGTGCTGAAACTAGGACAGTTTAGAAAAACCTTAGAAATTTTGAAATGTGGTGCTGAAGAAGTATGAAGAAGATAAGTTGGACTGATTGTGTGAGAAATGAAGTATTACAAACAGTCAAGGAGGAGAGGAATATCCTACAAACCACAAAATGAAAGCAGGCTAACTGGATTGATCACATCTTTCATAGGAACTGCTGTCTAGAGTGCATTATTAAAGGAAATATAGAGGGAAGGATAGAAGTGACTGGAAGATGAGGAAGAAGACATAAGCAGCCATTGGACGATCTTAAGGAAAAGAGAGGATACTGAAAATTGAAAGCAGTAGCACTAGATGGCACTGTGTGGTGAACCCACTTTGGAAGAGGGTGTGGACCTGTTGTAAGACAGACAACAGAATGAATGAATGGTTACAATCAAAGCATTTCAGTACCCTTTATACATATGTAATAAATGTATGTCAAGCACTGGAATACAGCTACTTCTTAGTGTTATTACATTCTAGTGTGTTCAGTGCAACTAAGGATTGAGTTCTACCTGGAATCAGCATACTTCAGCACTATGTGAAGTAACACTACTCAAGTGGATGAAATGTTACTGACATAGGTTGTCAGTGGGGCAGTTGAGTATTAAACAAGACACAACCTTGAAACTGAGGAACAGTGAATGGATATTCTGTTCTGTCTCTGTATGTGTGTGCATGCTGATTATCTTTGACACTGTAATTTCTATGCCAGTGCCTTGCCAGCATACAGTACAAGGGTAAAATATTGTAACTAACTCGGTATTGACGTTCATATTCATCACAGTACTTTCCTGTGCATGATAAATCATAATGGCAATGACAGCAATGTTTACCCATATTATGAACTACCAAAAAAAAGGGGGGGGGGGGGGGCCAACCCTTCGAACAACACTGGGGTTCTTTGCGCCGAGGA
>Ga0123355_10018804_pt1 | contig 10982 bp, 32 predicted proteins | sample TergutEmb28metaG_3_FD_89872 | JGI IMG/M metagenome (GOLD analysis project Ga0123355, IMG submission 89872) | Embiratermes neotenicus P1 segment gut microbial communities from Petit-Saut dam, French Guiana - Emb289 P1 | ecosystem: Host-associated > Arthropoda: Insects > Digestive system > Gut ...
AACCCCCTTCTGAGACCACTCACCGCACCACCACCGCCTCGCAGACTGAAGAGGACTTGGACACTCGACGCTCACACCTAGCTAGGGCCGCTGGGCCCACGCAGGACGCAAGACTACTGCCAGCCAAATAGCCTATAGGAAAAGCATTATATACATTTCCTAATTGCTATGAAATACTAATAAAAAAAAAAATTACTCTTTCGGACCACACGTTTGCTTGGGAAATTCAAGCCTCAGAATGTTTGGAGATGTGCCCTAGCGTATTAATGTCAGAAATATCATCTTACTACACACACACACACACACACACACGCCGTACTTCCACCACACATCACTAAATTCTTTTCACTTCACACCGTTCACATTTCACACATGACATTTTGGCTGCTTCACCGTCACGGACCGAGACAGACCAACCTTTGTTAAATGCTGTTAGTGTCTGTAAGTAAATAATAAACTGTCATGCCGTTCGTGTAAACCATCTAGTCACATGTTTTGTAACTTTTTATGCCAAAACGTTTGTGTCTCTTGGGTACGAATTATCGGAAAATGACCCTTCCTCTGAACAACACAATATCTCGGTCTACAGCCAGAAGTTCAGAAGGATGTAACATTTTGAAAAGTCCTGTTTAAAATTTCAAACAGATTTCTCAACTTCCGTATCCTGTAAGAATTTTCTTCCGTCAAATCCGGCTCATTATTGCTGCCTGTGAAATAAAGTAAAGCGAAGGAGGTGAAGGTATCTGTACGTTTTCATAGCGCTGCTGCAGAAACGCGTGTTTAATTGGATAGTTATTTGCCCAGAAGTCCGTCAGTTTGTCCATATGCAATGCCCCATTTGTATTGTTGTTGCAAGAAACAAAAGCATTTCGGCCTCAGTCACGTCAGGGAGGGGCGAGGGTCCGCCGTTAAACTGTCAAGTTAACCGTGGTAATGTCTCTTAGTCTCCATCACCAGCAGTGTGACAGCTGTTCACATAGTGAAACGCCATGTATTTCAGCTATATAAGGCTAGACATTTTGCGGACCAGTCTGTTCATTTCTACATATCAGACTTCAATTGAAATTATAACCTCTTTTGCAGTTCACCAATGAGGCATCTCAATATCAGTGTAAGTGTTTGGACAAGCATGACATTACAGTGCGGCCAGTAATTAACTACATACATTTGTGTGGTGAAGGTACGTAGCGTATTTATTGTCTTGTTTGCAAACATTCTGTAACAGTTCACCTAATGAACTGAAATGTAAAACAGGCATGTAAAACCTACGCATTATTTGCATTTTATCATATACATACAGTTGATGCTTAGTCCGTTTTAGTGGTAATATATCCTGCGTCCCTCTACAGATAGTCTCGGTTTTGGATAGGATAAAGAACCCGAGTCTCATATATATATATATATATATATATATATATATATATAAGTTTACGATATTGCGTAGTTCAACGCAGTACACAGGAAGAAAATTCTGCCACAAAACGCACCCAAATGTTGCTGGGCAACGCTTGGCAGAGTGAATGAGGCTTCGTTCAATTAATGTTTATCTGTCAGTACAAACCGCTGATAAATGTTAGACGTATTTGTGAAGGGATTGAAAGGCTTACTGTTGCATAGCAAAACAAGAAACAGACGAGGCTTCTCAGTCTGCCACTCCCATACAAGGGGTACGTACGACCTTGATTGCGTAAAGTGGCCGGTGCATTTATCTGACTACAAAATTATACTAATGTGGAATTAACGAATGAAGCTACAATTCTATGCTTCCATATGAGTTTACGGCACATTTAAATGGCAGCACCGTACTTCATAAGGCACATTAGTGAGTGGCGGATTTAAATGGCCGTAACAAATATGGTGGGAGAGAGTGATAAAAGTTAATAAATTCTGACAACTTTACTCCCATTCGTTCTTGAAGCACTCAGTCGGTCTATGAAGAATTCTCTTCACGTTCAGCTGAACACCATGCGGTGTGCCAACTTTAATTAACCACCTGTGATCACATAACCACAAGCACCATATCAATTGCACCATGCCTATTATATGCCGTGTTAACAAATACTGATATTACACTACGTAATAATGACTTGTGTCCTTGCTTTATTGGATATAACACACGCTATTAGCTACTGAGTTAAGAGAGATGAATGTATTTCTTAATGGTTATTCAATAGAAAATTACTGGATGAAGTTGTGATATATCTTACTGCTAAGATCGTTATTGATGGATGTAAGAATAATGCAGTAAATGTAGGCCATACCGCCATTTCCCTTCTACCCTGTACTAACAAAATTACAGTCAGTAACTGTATCCATAGCACTGTGATGTAACAGTATTGCAGTAACTGCAGGCAGAACCGCCATTTCCCCTCTTCACGGTACTAACAACACCGCAGTAAGACCATGAATCCATAGCAATGTGATGTAACAGAAATGCAGTAACTGAAGGCAGAACCGCTATTTCCAATCTACCCTGTATTAACAAAAACGCAGTAAGTCCATGTAATCATAACACTGTGATGTAACAGTATTGAAGTAACTGCAGGCAGAATCGACATTTCCCTCTACCCTGTACTAACAAAATTACAGTCAGTCCATGTATCCATAGGACGGTGTTGTAACAGTACTGCAGGAAATGCACTGAGAACCGCTATTTCCCCTCTAACCTGAACTAACAACATTACAGTCAGTCCCTGTACCCATAGCAATGTGATGTAACAGTACTGAAGTAACTGCAGGCAGAACCGCCATTTCCACTCTAGCCTGTACTAAGTAAGTTAATGTATCCATAGCATTGGGAAGTATCAGTACTGCAGTAACTGCAGGCAGAACTTAATTTTCCCCTCTACCCTGTATTAACAACACCGCAGTAAGTCCATGTATCCATAGCACGGTGATACAATAGTATTGCAGTAACTTCAGGCAGAACAGACAATTCCCCTCTACCCTGTATAACAACACCGCAGTAAGTCCATGAATCCATTGCACTGTGATGTAACAGTACTGCAGGAAATGTAGGCAGAACCGCTAAATTTCCCTCTACCCTGTACTAACAACATTACCGGCAGTTCATGTATCCATAGCATTGTGATGTAACAGAACTGCAGTAACTGCAGGCAGAACCTCCATTTCCACTCTACCCTGTATTAACAACACCGCAGTAAGCCCATGTACCCACAAAATTGTTATGAAACATTACTGAAGTAATTGCAAGCAGAACCACCATTTCCCCTCTACCCTGTACTAACAACATTGCAGTCAGTCCCTGTATCCATATTACAGTGATGTAATAGTATTGCAGAAATGTAGGCAGAACATTCAAATCCCTTCTACCCTGTACTAACAAAATTGCAGGCCGTCCATGTATACATAGCATTGTGATGTAACAGTACTGCAGTAACTGCAGACAGAACCTCTATTTCCCCTCTTCCCTGCATTAACAACACCGCAATAAGTCCATGTATCCATAGCAATGTGATGTATCAGTACTGCATTAACTGCAGACAGAACCGCCTTTTCCCCTGTACCCTGTACTAACAACATTACAGTCAGTCAATGTATCCATAACAATGTGATATAACAATACTGCAGTAACTGCAGGCAGAACCGCAATTTTCCCTCTACCCTGTACTAAGAACATTGCAGCCAATCCCTGTATTCATATCATGGTTATGTAACAGTACGGCAGTAACTACAAGCAGAACCGCCATTTCCAATCTAGCCTATATTGAGAATATTGCTGTCAGTCCATGTATCCAGAGCAATGTGATGTAACACTACTGCAGTAACTGCACACAGGAACGCCATTTCCCCTCTTCCCTGTACTAACAAAATTGCAGTCAGTCCCTGTATCCAATGCGATGTGATGTAACAGTACTGCAGTAACTGCAGGCAGAAACGCCATTTCCCCTCTAGCCTGTACTAAGTACACTGCAGTCAGTCCATGTTTGCATAGCACTATGATGTATCTGTACTGCAGTAACTGCAGGCAGAACCTCAAATTCCCTTCTACATTGTACATAAAACACCGCATTAAATCAATGTATCCATAGAACTGTGATGTAATTGAACTGCAGTAATTGCAGGGAGAACAGCCAATTCCCCTCTACCCTGGTTAACAACACCGCTGTAATTCCATGAATCCATAGCACTTTGATGTAACAGTACTGCAGTAACTGCAGTCAGAACAGACATTTTTCCCTCTACCCTGTAATAACAACATTGCAGGCAGTCCATGTATCCATAGCATTGTGATGTAAAGTATTGCAGTAACTGCAGGCAGAATCGCTATTTCCCTCTAACCTGAGCTAAAAATATTGTAGTCAGTCCCTGTATCCATAGCTCTGTTATGTAACGGTACTGCATTAACTGTAGGCAGAAACTCCATTTCCCCTCTACACTGTACTAACAACACCGCAGTAAGTCCATGTTTCCAGAGCAGTCTGAGGTAACAGTAGTGCAGTAAATGTAGGCAGAACCGACTTTTCCCATCTATCTTGTACTAACAATATTTCAGTCAGTCTCTGTATCCATATAACTGTGATGTAATAGTATTGCAGTAACTGCAGGCAGTACCGCCATTTCCCCTACGCTGTACTAATATAATTGCAGGCAGCCCTAATTATCCATAGAATTGAGATTAGCAGTACTGCAGTAGCTGCAGGCAGAAACTCCATTTACACTCCACCCTGTACTAACAACACCGCAGCAAGTCCCTGTATCAATAGCGCTGTGATGTAACAGTACTGAAGTAACTGCAGGCTGAACCGCCATTTTCCCTCTACCCCGTACTAACAACATTGCAGGCAGTCCATGTATCCATAGAATTATGATGCAACAGTACTGCAGTAACTGCAGGCAGAACCTCCATTTCCCCTGAAACCTGTATTAACAACACCGCAGTAAGTGCTTTTATCCATTGCGCTGTTATGTGACAGTACTGCAGTAATTGCAGGCAGAACCGCCATTTACACTCTTCCCTGCAATAACAATATTGCCATCAGGCCCTGTATACGTAACACTGTGATGTAACAGTTCTCCAGTAACTGCAGGCAGAACAGCTAATTCTCCTCTAAACTCTATTAACAATATTACATTCAGACCATATATCCATAGCACTCTGATGTAACGGTACTGCAGTAACTGCAGGCAGAACCGCCATTTCCCCTCTAACCTGTACTAATAATATTGCGGTCCGTCCCAGTATCCATAGCACTGTAATGTAACAGTACTACAGTAACTGCAGGCAGAACCGCTATATCCCATCTATCCTGTAATAACAACATTGCAGTAAGTCCATGTATCCATAGAACTGTGATGTAACAGTACTGCAGTAACTGCAGGCAGAACCGCCATTTCACCTATAACCTGTACTAACACTATTGCGGTCAGTCCCTGTATCCATAGAACTGTGAAGAAACTGTACAGCAGAAACTGCAGGCAGAACCGCCATTTCCCCTCTACCCTGTACTAACAATATTGCATTCAGTCCATATATCCAAAGCACTGTAACATAACAGTAGTGCAGTAACTGCAGGTAGAACCGCTATTTCCCCTCTACCCTGTATTAACAGCACCGCAATAATTCCATGAATCCATAGCACAGTGATGTAACAGTACTGCAGGAACTGCAGGCAGAACCAACATTTTCCCTCTAACCTGTACTAACAATATTACCGGCAGTCTATGTAGCCATAGCATTGTGATGTTACAGTACTGCCATAACTGCAGGCAGAACAGCCATTTCCCCTCCCCTCTGTACCAACAATATTGCAGTCAGTCTCTGAATCCATGTCACGGTGATGTAATAGTATTGCAGTAACTGCAGGCAGAACCGCCATTTCCCCTCCCCTCTGTACCAACTATATTGCAGTCAGTCCCTGAATCCATATCACGGTGATGTAATAGTATTGCAGTAACTGCAGGCAGAACCACCATTTCCCCTCTTCCCTGTACTAACAACATTGCAGGAGGTCCATGTATCCATAGCATTGTTGTGTAACGGTCCTGCAGAAACTGCAGACAGAAGCTTCATTTCACCTCTACCCTGTACTAACAAAACCGCAGTAAGTCCATATATCCATAGCACAGTGATTTATCCGTAATGCCTTAACTGCAAGCAGAAACGCCATTTCCCCTCTACTCTGTACTAATAATATAACATTCAGTCCATGTATCCATAGCATTGTGACATAACCGTACTACTGGAACTGCAGGCAGAACCCCTATTTCCGCTCTACCCTGTACTTAGTACATTGCAGCCAGTCCCTGTATCCATAACATAGTGATGTAACAGTACTGCAGTAAATGCAGGCAGAACCGCCATTTCCCCTCTTCCCTGTACTAACAATATTGCGGTCAGTCCCTGTATCCATAGCACTGTGGTGTAACAGTACTGCAGTAACTGCAGGCAGAACCGCCATTTCCCCTCTACCCTGTACTAACAACATTGCAGGCAGTCCATATATCCATAGCATTGTGATGTAACATTACTGCAGGCAGAACCGCCATATCCCCTCTACCCTGTAATAAGAATATTGCTTTCAGTCCATATATCCAAACGAATGCGATATAACAGTATTGCAGTAACTGCAGGCAGAACCGACATTTCCCCTGTACCCTGTACTAACACTATTGCGGTCAGTCCCTGTACCCATAGCACTGTGATGAAAGTGTACAGAAGAAACTGCAGGCAGAACCGCCACTTCCCCTCTTCCCTGTACTAACAACATTGCAGTCATTTCTTGTATCCATATCACAGTGATGTAATAGTATTGCAGTAACTGTAGGCAGAACCACCATTTCCCCTCTACCCTGTACTAACCACATTGCAGGAAGTCCATGTATCCGTAGCATTAGTATGTAACAGTATTGCAGAAACTGTAAGCAGAACCTCAATTTCCCTTCTACCCTGTACTTACAACACCGCATTAAATCAATGTATCCATAGCACTGTGATGTAACAGTACTGCAGTAACTGCAGGGAGAACCGCCATTTCAACTCTAACCTGTATAACAATACCGCTGTAATTCCATTAATCCTTAGCACAGTGATGCAACAGTACTGCAGTAACTGCAGTCAGAACGGCCATTTTTCCCTCTACCCTGTACTAACAACAATGCAGGCAGTCCATGTATCCATAGCATTGTGATGTAAAGTATTACAGTAACTGCAGACAGAACCGCTAATTCCCCTCTACCCTCTACTAACAACATTACTGTCAGTCCATATATCCATAGCATTCTGATGTAACAGCACTACAGTAACTGCAGGCAGAACCGCCATTTCTCCTCTAACCTCTACGAACAACATTACTGTCAGTCCATATATCCATAGCACTCTGATGTAACAGTACTACAGTAACTGCAGGCAGAACCGCTAATTCCCCTCTACCCTCTACTAACAACATTACTTTTAGTCCATATATCCATAGCACTCTGATGTAACAGCACTACAGTAACTGCAGGCAGAACCGCCATTTCTCCTCTAACCTCTACTAACAACATTACTGTCAGTCCATATATCCATATCACTCTGATGTAACAGTACTACAGTAACTGCAGGCAGAACCTCCATTTCCCTTCTACCCTCTACTAACAACATTACTGTCAGTCCATATATCCATAGCACTGTGATGTAACAGTACTGCAGTAACTGCAGACAGAACCGCTATTTCCCCTCTACCCTCTACTAACAACATTACTGTCAGTTCATATATCTGTAGCACGGTGATGTAACAGTACTGCAGTAACTGTAGGCAGAACCGCCATTTCCCCTCTACACTGTACTAACATTATTGCAGGCAGTACATATATCCATAGCATTGTGACGAAAAGTATTGCAGTAACTGCAAGCAGAACCGCCATTTCCCATCTACCCTGAACTAACAATATTACAGTCAGTCCCTTTATCCATAGCACTGTGATATAACAGTACTGCAGTAACTGCAGGCAGAACCCCCATTTCCCCTCTACCCTGTACTAACAATATTACAGTCAGTCCATATATCCATAGCTCTGAGATATAACAGAACTGCAGTAACAGCAGGGAGAACCGCCATTTCCCCTGTACCCTGTACAAACAATATTACAGTCAGTACCTGTATCCATAGCACTGTGATGTAACAGTACTGCAGTAACAGCAGGCAGAACCGCCATTTCCCCTGTACCCTGTACTAAATATATTGCTGTCAGTCCCTGTATCCATAGCACTGTGATATAACAGTACTGCAGTAACTGCAGGAGGAACCGCCATTTCTCCTCTAAACTGTACTAACAATATTGCAGGTAGTCCATGTATCCATAGCATTTTAATGTAAAATATTGAAGTAACTGCAGGCAGAACCGCCATTTCCACTCTACCCTATACTAACAATATTACAGTCATTCCATGTATCCAAAACACTGTGACATAACAGTACTGCAGTAACTGCAGGCAGAACCGAAGTTTCCCCTCTATCCTGTATTAACAACACCGCAGTAAATCCATGTATCCATAGCACTGTGATGTAACAGTACTGCCATAACTGCAGGCAGAACCGCCATTTCCCCTCTACCCTGAACTAACATTATTGCTGTCAGTCCATGTATCCAAAGCACAATTATATAACAGTACTGTGGTAACTGCATGTAGAACCGCAATTTCCCCTCTACCCTCTATTAACAACACCGCAATAAGTCCATGTATCCATAGCACTGTGATATAACAGTACTGCAGTAACTGCTCGCAGAACCGCCCTTTCTCCTCTACACTGTATTAACAACATTACATTCAGTCCATGTATCCGTAGCATTGTGATGTAATAGTATTGCCGTAACTGCAGGCAGAACCGCCATTTCCCCTCTAACCTGTACTAACAATTTTGCTGGCAGTCCCTATATCCATAGCAATGTGATGTAACAGTATTGCAGTAACTGCATGCAGAACCGCCATTTCCCCTCTACCCTGTACTAACATCATTTCAGTCAGTCCATGTATCCATAGCACTATGATGTAACAGTACTACAGTAACTGCAGTGAGAAACGCCATTTTCCCTCTACCCTGTACTAACATCATTGCAGGCTGTCCCTGTACCCATAGCACTGTGATATATCTATACTGCAGTAACTGCGGGCAGAACCGCCATTTCCCCTCTACCCTGTACTAACATCATTGCAGGCAGTCCATATATCCATAGCGCTGTGATGTAAAAGTACTGCAGTAACTGCAGGCAGGACCGCCATTTCCCCTGTACCGTGTACTAACAACATTGCAGGCAGTCCATATATCCATAGCACTGTGATGTAACAGTACTGCAGTAACTGCAGACGAAACCGCCATTTCCCCTGTACCCTGTACTAACAACATTGCAGGCAGTCCATATATCCATAGCGCTGTGATGTAAAAGTACTGCAGTAACTGCAGGCAGTACCGCCATTTCCCCTGTACCCTGTACTAACAACATTGCAGGCAGTCCATATATCCATAACACTGTCATATATCTGTACTGCAGTAACTGCGGGCAGAACCGCCATTTCCCCTCTACCCTGTACTAACATCATTGCAGGCTGTCCATATATCCATAGCGCTGTGATGTAAAAGTACTGCAGTAACTGCAGGCAGAACCGCCATTTCCCCTGTACCCTGTACTAACAACATTGCATGCAGTCCATATATCCATAGCACTGTGATGTAACAGTACTGCAGTAACTGCAGACAGAACCGCCATTTCCCCTGTACCCTGTACTAACAACATTGCAGGCAGTCCATATATCCATAGCGCTGTGATGTAACAGTACTGCAGTAACTGCAGACAGAACCGCCATTTCCCCTGTACCCTCTACTAACAACATTGCAGGCAGTCCATATATCCATAGCACTGTGATATAACAGTACTTCAGTAACTGCAGACACAACTGCCATATCCCACCTACTCTATTTTTACAACACTTCATTCAATCCATTTATCCCTTGCACTGTCATGTAGACAACTTAAAAATTTTCAAAAACACATATATTTGAGCTTGTGCAACTGCCTGTTATCTGACATACGACGCCGTGTATTTTGGTAAACAAGTATTAAGCTTCGTACTGAAGTACTGATTTCACTTTACTTCACATTAAACTGTCTGTCCTAAAACATATATTTATGCACCACATTGATAAGACAATTACTTGTATTGGCTTATCGAGTTCAGAGGCGAAGCCCAACACTTAATTTTAATTCATTATACTTCGTTCACTTACAAAGAACTGTGCACACGGCTGGCGACACACAGGATTTACGTACTATGTACGGTACGTCATTCGTTAAGATTGCGAGGTATAAATTTTCAGTAAAATCCCTCCAACGAACTCCGATTTACAGCAGAAATGGTTTGTTTGTCTTCAATTTCAGTGCCCTTAATTAGTGGCCAACTGCATCCAAAATCACAACGTTTGTAACGAATAATCGCAGGGTCACAGATAAGAATTTACATGACCATCGCTGAATTGGAAGACGGTATAGAGCCGAAAAGTTACATTGCTCGTAATATTAAGTGCTTTGAATGTTGAATTGTGGCATTGGTCTGTCTTTGTCCTGTACATTTCGACTGACACACTCACATCAAACAGGCAGCAGTAAAATTATACGCCCCAGTGCATGTTATGCTGCTCTGTAGACACGTGACAACAACAGTGCAGCCTGCTGCAATTTCCGGCTTCTCTTTTAACTGTCAATTGTCAGTAATTCCGGATGTCCCTCATTTATAAAAATAACCCATTATAACAAATCCTCAGGCATTCATGTTTATATTTCACGGCCCCTTCGGAAACTCTGAATAAAAAAATGGGATTCTTTGGAATGCGAAATGATAATATTAAACTCTATATTAAAGAAATAATAATAATAATAATATTTATTTACTGCAATTGGGTTGTTACCCGGTGGCAGTGGTTATTTTACATGTAAACAAACATGAAATTGGTTACTACTAAATTTAAGTCTGGAGGGCTACATGA
>Ga0123355_10018805_pt1 | contig 10982 bp, 10 predicted proteins | sample TergutEmb28metaG_3_FD_89872 | JGI IMG/M metagenome (GOLD analysis project Ga0123355, IMG submission 89872) | Embiratermes neotenicus P1 segment gut microbial communities from Petit-Saut dam, French Guiana - Emb289 P1 | ecosystem: Host-associated > Arthropoda: Insects > Digestive system > Gut ...
GTGAGTGCGGTAATGAACCTTCGGGTTCCGTGAAATGCGGGGAATTTCTTGACTAGCTGCAAACCAGTTAGCTTCTCAAGAAGGACTCTGCACCATGGAGTAAGTAAGTAACTAAGTAAGTAATGTTCACCCTATAGTAGGCAATGAAGACCCACAGTGGGAAGAGAGGAATTGCTCTACTCTTTCTTTAAATTCGCCGCTAGATGGGGTGGGTGGTCAACGCCACGCCCCGGCCGTTTTACCCCGGGAAAGACCCGGTACCCATTGTATAGGAGACTGGGTGGGCCCCAGGGCTGTATCAGGCATTAGTACCTACAATTTTTAATGTTTATTAGGATTAAGATTTTGTCATTTCTGTTAAATAAATAATTTACTGTGCGAATTATTTGCACGGATAGAACTAGTTTAAATAAATCACACAGATCTAACAGAGGCGGCACAATTCTCTGCACAAACGTTCAGAGTTCTGGGCTTCTTCAGATAATACGATTCGATCTACAAGCGAGGCACCTACTGAAACTCTTCACTGCATCATCTGGTCTCATAAATCACACAAGAAACCAGGACACTTCATGCCAATGTGTCTGCTCACGCAGCCAACGCTGTCACAGTTACACTGTGACAAATATATACTGACTGTATCTCTACCTCTCTGATTTTCGTACCTCTTGGCCCCCTTTAAAAAAAAAACAAGGGACGACAAACTGTGAAATATAGTGGAATGGACAAAGTTTCAACGTCAGCCTATATAATACTTCAAGAAATGCGTCATACATTTGGTGATTCAATAGAACAAAAGTTCCATTGTGAGTTTCAATGAACCAAATAATCTGTAATCACCCTCGGGCAGATTCCTACTGATCCTCTTTCACAAATATTCCGGTGCCCCCAAACAAGCAACAATATACAATCATGAGAATTTTCCCCTTAATATATCATCTAAAAAAAAGGGGGGGGGGTTTTCTTATAACCCCGTACAAAGGTCAACATGTTCCTGAAATGGAATTCTTCCTCAAAACCTGCGCTCTTCTGGGATATTAGCGACGTTCCAGAACAACCTACCGGTGCCATCTTCGAGGGCTCATCTTCTTGGATTCTTGACAACTGGAAGATGGGGCCGACAGGCTGTCCCGAAACGTCGGTAAGAAATTACCACTACTCGCTGTGTAATAGCACAGAAGAGCGCAGTTCTCATCTACTCCGCGGCAAAAGCTTGAAATCATCCCTTCTTCCACTAAGGACTGCCTCATTGTGTAAGACACATATCCCACACTTGGTTGCACATATCTGAATTTTTATTTTCTGCCATGTCCTGACTTGCTCATATTTCTGTCTCAGTAGTCAGCTTTATGTATGCACAATTTACATGTCCTCACCACGACGGAGGGAGCTGCCAGTGAGGATGCCTACAAGCCTTGCTACTTGTTCTGGTATATATATGAAACATCTGTCATCTGGGCATAGAAATCAAAAAGAACGAAAGGACTATTTTTTTAAAAATGAGACTTTAGTAAGGAACAGTGTAGCTCCCTGAAGATGATCTTAGGATCGAAACATGCTGGAGCTATTTTAAATGTTTCAATGCAAAAATTTTATGTATGTGCATTAGTTGGTGTGATAAATAACTCCATGAAATGCAGGGTGCAACAATACAGATAAAAAAAGAAAGGACTACTTAAACAGCAGACAACACAATATATAGTTCACTACTGAGGCAGAGACAGGCAGACAGACACACTGCCACTCACGTGTCCTGAACATTAATAATCACAGAAGATGCACCTTGGACCACAAAGTATGCGGATAAGCAAACCACACAAATCCATATCTGAATGCAATATCATATCACAATGCAGCATGTAAACATTCTGTGCTGTCCGCCTTATCACACACGACCAAAATCATGTGACCCACAAAGTCTCCATACTGAAGTTGACACACACACCTCACCACACCACTTTGTGAAACAATCTACACATCTCCAAACAAGAGCAATATGCTTTTCACCCACATCAGCCAAACATCAGACCACCATGAGACTACAACATGACAGCAGCCCTTCAGCGCACTGGACCAAGGCACTATCCAGGTTCACATCCCATCCACGAAAATCTCCAGGTTCCTCTGTTCCAACACAGATGACCCAGACCTAATATCACCTGGAATACATAGCATTCCCTGCAAATGCAGCACAGTGTAAAATACCCAAAGTGGTTTCTCCATTACGACATGCTTACGGAACATGCCATGTCTGACTGTACCAACCACACAAACTGGCTGTGGCAGAACACAGCACTGAAGTTGGCAATACAAACAACACCAGCATCCTGCCCAGAAAATCCAAGCACATGGATCAGCTTGTAACAGTAGTGAGAGATCAAACAGCACCCCTGCAACATAAACTGGGAGGGAAAATTTTCCCTCAACAGATATTGGAAATCTCTCAACCATTCCCTGAAAGAAAAAGGGCAGCCAGAATTCTCCAAGAATGTAAGAGTCTTGCCCCCCCTCAGTCAACACTACCTTTCTTCAATACTGACACCCATATCATTAAGATTTATCACTCACAACCATCCACCTTCCACAGCTCACACTATTTTCACATCTCTCATAGCCTGGGGCCCCTAAATGGGCCAATTTTGGAACGCTCAACTTCCTGTGACATGGTGAAAGTTCCACCCTCTTCTCCCCTTTCAACAGCTGTGACTGGCCAAAATTCCTCAAACCTTCCTTGGAAACACACAGATTTCTTCCTTCTAATCACTTCATACACCTGAACCAGACAGCAACCTGAAGAATGAACGCACAGCACTGTTCTCCAGAATGTCAGCACAATGTCAAAATATGACTAAAATCTGTACCTTAAGTTAACCTAACACAGGCTGACCTACCTTTCGACAGATGAACCAATACATCGGAACACAAGCAATATACAACAAAGAGCAGATTAGTGCAGAAGGACACATGCATTAGCAGCCAGAGACTGAGAATATCTAAGCAAATGCACATCATGGGTGCACATGTACCAAAGATCACACCAGATCTGAATAGGCCAGACCCGTCCAATTGTTTGAAACTGAGACAACAGACCCGAATTCCAACACTCTGGCTGTATAAGTCATGGGCACACAACAATAGTCTTCGTCTAGCTTTGTCTGGGTCAGGATGCTTGTATGTCCCTCCCGCCAGTCAGTAAGTGCAGTGCAAGAGGATATATGTCCACTATTTGACCCTGAGTTTGTGTGGCACAAATTGTTCCTTATGTCAAGGATAAAAGGCATAGAAATGGGTGTATTGTCCAAAAGGCGCAAGAACACATAAGGATGGATATGGGGGGTGTAAAGGTAAAGTATTATTACTTTATCATAAAATTAATTATAAAATTACCCAAAAAGGAATAAATTACAATTATAAAAAGTCTGTGCATGTCTTAATTCTGCAACACATCTGGCTACAATGTAACAGAACATTGACCTCTGATTCTCTACCATGTATAGGATACAGCCAAGGGTATCTAATCCATCACCAGTCATTCCATGAGTGCTGCAGTCATTACAGTTGAATACCTGTACATGCCAGCAGCAATGTGGCACAAGTGGTCTCCATGACTGCTTGACTGCATGATCTTGACTCAAACTGACTGTCATTTCTGTCTTGTCTGCAATTCATTTCACATGCTTTGGAGTGTCCACACCCTAACTGACGCAGACGTTTCAGAATCAATGAATGCTTTGTTGAGTAAGTCCCCAAACAGAATGGAAAAGCCAAAATCATATACCGTTAAAAATCAGCGTCAATGGCTAATCGAGAATTACAACGAAACTGGATCCAGCAACAACCATGTGATATGTTATACAGGTAGTGATGGCAATGGTGATGGCAGTGCACTGGAATCAGTGTGTGTATCTACATGTGGAGACTAAACAGAACAAATCCAGTTACTTCAAGACAAAAATCACATACTCATTTCATGTACCTTACTGTGTAAAGGTAAAGGTCACCCCATGACATGCCTATGCAGGCACAGAGGGAAGGTGAAGGAATAACTCCAACCAATTCACAACCTTGGCAGTAGAAGGGAGTAAGGTACCATAATGTGTAGGACTGCAATATTCTCAGGATTTCTACGTCCTCAAAAACATTTTATCTGATTTTCTTTTCTAAAAACCTGAAACCATAAACAAAGAACGCAAATATTATGAAATATTTCATAAACATCTGCAACCTATGTGAGGTATTTAGTTCTCTCCAAAATGCGGTGTTTAGATGGAAAGCACTCAACTGAATTTGTCACACAAGATTTATCTCCCTTTTTGCAGAGTGGTTTTTATACTGAGGGTTTAAGGTAGCCATGAAAAATATCTATATATGTGAAGTTTTTATTATATGAAGCTCCATAAGCCCAGTAGAAGCCATCCTTGCAGTATCCAAAAAACGGTGAGCTGTTCTTCCCACTAGCAACAGCAACTACGTACATTTCTGATTCCTACTGGACATTATATTGATTCGCAACTGACAGCACAAAAGATGTTCAAAATTACACCCCTCTGCATGCAGATGAGCTTCAAAACTCATCAACACATTCCACAACACTCAATAAAACACATCCTGTGAAATGTCTGGAATGATTCAAAACATACTTTCTCGCAGTTCTCCTGTGTGCAGGATGTAGTCATAAGATTTGCCCCTCAGCATGCCCCACAGGTAGAACTCACACGGATTTAATCTACGGAACACAGATGCCAGTGACAGAGAACTTTGCTCACCAAGTTCTTGTCTTAATGCTATCAGAAATTAATCAGCCATACAAGCTGTGGCACTATCTTGCATGAAGTAACCTGTCTTTTCTTCATCCACCAGTTCTTGGAAAAAGGGTCAAAGTATCAGATTTATGTAACACTCAGAACTGATACTTCCATTAAAAAGTGGCCAGATTATTGTCTTAAAACTACCCGCATGCCATACTACAATCTTAATTTCATGAAGATGTTCATCCTAACGATGTGCATCTTCTGAAGTCTATGAATGACTGTTCTGAGTGTTGACATACTTCCTTAAATGCAGCCATGCTTCACCACCAAATAATTCATTCATTCATTAGTATACAGCCTTGAAGGCTGGGCTTGGTAGGAACCAGAGCCCAGTCATGTGACCAGTATGGCTCTGGCACACTGCATCCTGGGCAAGTTCTTGGGGGTAGTTTGCCATCGCTTTCCCCCGCCTTTAGACATCCCCACTTTAGCCGCCAGGTGCCTCTGTCCGCAACGACGTGAGAGATCCTAGCAGCGAAAGGTGGAACTGTGGGCGAGAAAGACGTCCGGTAGTAATTTTGCCTAAATTCAGACTTCCACGTAAATTTTAGGGATCTTTTACATGCCGCAAATCTACAACATGGGACTGACGGCTTTACTTCCCCTCCGAGGGAAGGCGTGCTGAGGATTTTTTCGCCCTAAAAATCCGACGGCTTCGGCCGGGTTTGAACCCGCAAACTTGGGTACTAAAGGCCAGCACGCTACCCCTAGACCAGCGAAGCCGTTCACCAAATAATAACACGTAACAATTCTGTATGCAATGACGCCAACAATCAACTGCAAATAAAAGCCTAGTGCCACCTATCAGGATCAGTGAGACACTGAACAAACTATCTTACATGGTCGTACTTTCAGAATTCTTGCTGCTGTGAGAAAAGATCCCAACTGACATGCAAGACCGAGCTGCTAAACATATCAAATACTTCATTGTTCTTCTTTCTAAGACCCAGTTTTATCTATTATTTCTTCTGTCAACACACTGTACCCAAAACTCTTATGTCCAGCACTGATACTGTTCTCTTAAATTCTTTTACTAATCCAGAACACACCTGCTAGGTACAACCAAACTGGAAATGTTTGGCACAATTCATGGTGGCATTTGCTGCTGGTTGAATATTTTTTATAGAAATCAATTAAACACACATCTGTTCTGTAACGCACCACATTCTCATTGTCAGTTTCAGGGTGTGCCAGTGCCAGACTGTCAGTCACACATCCAACATGTTACATGCATTTTCCTCTATAATGCAACACAGCTCACTACAGCTTAATACATTACAAAATTCATACACTACTAAAATGTCCAAAGCATGGGGCCCATCACAGTCAGTCCTGGACTAAAAAGTGTTTTCCCAAGACATGATCCATTCAAAGCAAACTGCGAATAATATCATCAAACATTACGAAGTTCTACATCACATAGCAGACACACTGGGTAAACATATCTATGTGTTTTCAGTATTTAATACTTTGCTTTTAACTATCTGGACATTTCAAAGTGGATGGTTTTTTCAGATAAAGCAATGCAATTATACTCTCGCCTGGTAATTGTAAAGCCACACCAAAATATGTACTGACATAAATACAACTATATGATGATGCTGTTTTATTTGACTGAAATGTGTAGTGATATACCTAGGCAGAAGATACAACATAAAGCTCATATATTTAGTTCACTGCCAACTAACGTCAGAATCACGCTAAATTAAGACATGAAGGACTTGCATTAAATTGTATGGGATATGTGATATTTCAGGCTTCCACTGTGGTGTACTTGAATGTGTTACACCACACATGTTGATAGTTGGTTACTGACAATTCAGGCCAACCTACTGGTACATCTTCGGGGGTCAAGCATAACGCCACAGAAGATCAAAGACCTCTACTACTGAAAACCTCTGGTGACAGCTTTGCTTGGGTCAAAGAATTCCACAGTAACAACTCTGGGGATGTACACTTTCCTGTACAGTTGCAGCAAACATGTACATCAGCGTGTATTAAACGCAATCTATATATGACAATCTACGGAATACACGTGTTTATTAATCCTATTTGATGAAACATCTACTTAACATGCATCACTTCATGACGCTCTAAGTAGAACATATATTAAACGTATAATTTCTCACAAAAAACTATACAATCTGGTACCATTCATCAAATCTATATTCAAAATCACTGCTTTCCCTGTAATTTGGGTCAATAAAACTCATGCCACTGGTGTGATGTCATTAAAAACTAACCTCTATAATAATACACTGCTTCATTCCATTAGGCAGTTTCTTTTTTTACGTTCCTAAAGCACTAAAATGCCGATGTAATGAAAGTAAAACAAAACATGTTTCTACAAACCCTTCGGTAACCTGTGCGTGTCACAGATCATTGACATAACTACTGACGCTTTCGAACACCCATCATCAGTACTTTGAACCGCTTTGAACGGGCCAAACGTCAATCGTAACGGCAGACATGCAAACCAGCTTGTGTTTGGAAGTTCTTAAAACACTAACCACAATTTTCAAACGTTACCTCTCCACTTTCAGCTGCTGGAGAATTCTCTATGATGTCATAAATTATAGGTGGTAATCCAGCTGTTCCCAGTAGTGAAAATCCTAAACCACAAGATTCACTCCTCCGTAACACTACCTTAACTTCCTCCACCATGTTGAAGTTACTGGCGCATTGCTTTGATGATACACAGATTTCATATTCAACTGTTTTGAACATTCAACATGCATAACTTGTCTTTAATAATGTAATAGATCGTCAACAGATGGCGGATTGCCTATATCAGTTGTCCGTTAGGTAGCGTCCTGAGCCGGCTGAAGTGAATAGTAACTTGGAATCATCGCCAAACTTGCTAATCAATGGGCATCGTCAGGCTAGCCAATGGAGCCAACGCAAAATAACTATTTGTGCTTGTTCACTACTATGCTATCTTATTACAAGTATCGAAAATACTTTTGATAATATTAAAATTCATAATGACCCAAGGAGGAATAATTTTACATTAAACTCGGAATTCAGATACTCTTCCTTATATTGTTACCACATGGATTTCTAGGTTCTTGCTGAATGTCTTGCATTGGATGTGGAGCGAGTCACGTAGTGACGGAACAAGATGGAACCTCTCTCGCATGTTGTAAAAGTTACCCTACCTAATTATTTGTCAGGTTTACCCATTCCTAATTCGCTTGGTGGCTGGTTTAAACTTGGAGGTAAATAAAGTTTCTGTAATTACATGTTTTGTTGTGTTTGTATATACTTGAGTACAGCGTCTGTGGAATTGAATAGCATGTAATGTAAATACATTCCACAAACTTTTCACAGGACAAAGCCTAAGAGCATGTCATGGTTTAGTACATGTTCCTGAGTATGTAAAAAGTAGTATGTATTTGTAAGCACTGAAGGTACTAAAGTCAGTTGTAAGCAGTGTAACTATACAAAGACATCTACGCCTTATTTTCAGTTCGAGACTGGTTATCTCTCATTCCTTTCGGAGCTGCGATAGCGGGAATAACATACATTTCCTATCTAGCGTTCTGTCCCATTGCCAAAGGACACTGCTTAAAGGTAAAAAGAGGTATTTTACATTTAGTGTGGTATAGTATACCTTGGTTGCTGTTATTTCGTGGTGGCTGTTGTATTCGATACCACTTATATGTAATTGAACTGCATCTTTGTCTTGTTATTGCTCAAATGATTACTATTTGTTAGTAAACAAGTTAGAGCCATCAGCACCATCAGAATTTTCTTTGCAGGGTGGCCCACATTACCTATATGTAAAGTGACCAGATCTGTTAATGATCAATTGCAGAGAAGCTGTGAAAATTGTACTTTTTGTTTAAAGATTACAACTGTGTACATCATCCTTAGACTAAAACCACAAGAAATGTAGGAAATTTAATTTTGTTTCTGTAGAATTTTTATTGTTTAATTTAAATTAAATGTAAAAAAGTATAAATTATGTCAGAATCCCAAGGTGTTTGCACCACCTTGCAGCTTGTTGCCAGTGCCCATGGGTAAAGTACTTAAACTTTGAAACAAAATTGTAAAGTGACCCCTCTGTGATATATAAAGAGGTATGGAAGACCTTCAGAATAAGTTGCAGGTACACACTTGATGTTCTGACTCAGAAATGTAGCAATTGTTGCAGTAATTGATTGGTGAAATTTGTTGTACTGTAATGAAACCACAGCCAGTATTCTGACACCATCAAAACTTAACTGTAAAGTTGTTGCTAAGTTTGTGAGCCAAATGTCATTACATTTATCATCATATTCTTGTAGTTGGTGTGACAGTTTCCAGCTGGGAAGGAATGCTATTAGAAAATGTTGTTGGTCACATCCTGTAGTTATGGCCAATAATAAACCAATGACAATGCCATTTTGAATATCTGGTTACAAAGGTATCATCTCCCTATTCTGTAACAACACATTTTCAAGGAATGCACATTTGGTGTGCCTGCATATGACAAAGACAAGTAGAAGTACTTCTGTTTTAGGCATAATGCCTTTGTATGGTAACTGGGATTGCTCAATCACGGTATAAATTAGGCTGCAGGCTAGATGACCATGGACTCAGGGGTTCAGTTCCTTGCAGCAGCAGCAGCGATGTTTCTGTTCTCCATATCCTTAAGCCTGCCTACTCTGGGTTCCACCCATCCTCATATCCGGGAACTGAAGATGATTATGCACCTCTACATGCTGCTGAGGATAAGACTGCCTAGAGCTATACCTTCACTTCTCCACACATCTCACTGGCATAGTGCTTAATTAAGCACAAACAGAAATTTACATTTTTCTCTGCAGTAATGTTTATGTGTAGAAACCATGATTGTGAATGGCTTTTCCTAAAAGTGGGCATCATCGTATATAATTACACGAATAAGTAATATGGTTGTTCCCCTCTATGAATAATAATAATAATAATACTGACAGAATGGATACAAATGTTATAGAGCACCAGAAGGGAGACTAAGAAAACAACAATACTGGCTTTGGTAAAGTAACACCTAAGAGATGAAGGAGAGCAGCACGCAGTTAAGAATAAACTAAAGGAAGACCTTCAAATAATGTGGCATAAGGTGAGGCTCCTACGAATGTCTGAAAGGGAGAAGCTGCCAAAACTAAAAACAAACAGCAAATTGGTAAAGCTTGAAGAAGAAATAAAAGGAGTAATTGAAGAACTTTTAGAAGAAGATGAAATGGACATAACAGATATAAACAACCTGATATAAGACGCAGCCACAATCGTAACACAAACACTGAATGAGCCCAGTAAAAGAAGCAAAAATAGAAGAGATGTTAAGTTCTGGAAAATAAGAATGCAGAAACAAATAAGCAGCTGGAGAAAAGAGTTATCAATAATAGCTGAAACTGGAACAGGCTCTGATAGTGGAAAGCTTAACGGGAAAAAGAGGAAGGTTTTTCAAAAATATAGAATGACAAATGCTAGGGAAGTTGCACAGTTGACAGAAACATTGAAGCAGAAAGTGCAATCAAAATCCCAAAGAATTAGATGGTATGAAAAAAGAGAAACCCAGTATAGTCAGAATAAGATGTTTAAAGAAGACACTAAAAAATTTTACAGAAACCTGGACATGAAGATATAGAGGCCAGAGAACCTCCCTCTATGGCAGAAGCAGAGACTTACTGGAAGTCACTACGGGGAGAAGAAGCACAGCATAATGAAAGAGCGGAATGGATAAGAAGGGAATGGAAAAGGAAAGTTAGTCATATGGATTGGACGCCTATACAGCTTACGGAAATTACTTCATATTAGTTTAAAGCTCACAAATGGAAATCTCCTAGAAATGATCAAATACAAAATTACTGGCTTAAAGCTTTCCCAGCTACTCACAGGCATATCACAAAAAACTTCAATGCAATAACAGAGGAACCGGAAAAGGCACCTGACTGGCTGACCACAGGAATAACTTATTTGATACCAAAATCAGGAGACAGCAAGGAAGTCAGAAACTACCGATCTATTACATGCTTAACAACCATGTACAAAACCCTAATTGGAATAATAGCTAAAAGAATCTCCACACATTTGGAAGAGCAGAGCTTACTACCAGCAGAGCAAAAAGGATGTCACCCTGGAAGTAAAGGTTGCAAGGATCAGTTAACGATATCAAAGGCAATATATGAGGACTGCAGGAGAAGA
>Ga0123355_10018806_pt1 | contig 10981 bp, 3 predicted proteins | sample TergutEmb28metaG_3_FD_89872 | JGI IMG/M metagenome (GOLD analysis project Ga0123355, IMG submission 89872) | Embiratermes neotenicus P1 segment gut microbial communities from Petit-Saut dam, French Guiana - Emb289 P1 | ecosystem: Host-associated > Arthropoda: Insects > Digestive system > Gut ...
AGGTCCCGAAGTCCTAGCTCTTTGCGCAGGCTGGCCTGTTTGGAGGTTGCGATGTCGTACACGGTTCCACAATGATGCCATGCTTCCGGTTTGCCTGCTGATCGGATTCCGGACCGCCGAACCAACCCTTGAACCAACGTCAGGATGCGCGCCACCTCACTTCTCGCTCTGGTAATGTTCCCATAGAAACGAGAAGGAGGAGCTATTGTGCTTACGTCCCTGCGTTCATTTTTCTTTCAGACTGATCGGCAGGTCGAAGTACAGCGGATCAAGCTCGCGCGCACAAAATTCGCAAAATTGAACGACCGTGAATTCGAAAGGCTGGTCCGTCGTCCAGCCGGCCGCCTGGACGTTATTGCAATGGCGGCCGTGGTTGCTGCGCGTGCCTTAGGCCTGGAGATGTTCGATGTTCAACTGCAAGGCGCTCTGGGACTAACCCAAGGGCGCGTTGTTGAAATGCTTACCGGCGAGGGGAAAACCCTGGTCGCGGTTCCGGCTGTCATCTGGTACGCAAAAGAAGGAAAGGGCGTCCACGTGATGACGGTCAACGATTATCTAGCCCGCCGGGACGCCCAGTGGATGGGAGCAATTTACCGGTTCTTTGGCCTCTCCGTTGGTTATATCCAAAGAAACATGAATCAGGCCGACCGGCGCCAGGCCTATTCATGTGATATCACCTATGCAACCGCCAACGAGGTAGGCTTCGATTATCTGCGCGACCAAATGGCGCTGTCTGCGGATGAGCAAGTCCACCGGCCCTTCGCCTCCGCCGTAATCGACGAGGTTGATTCGATTCTGATCGACGAGGCGCGTATCCCATTGGTCATCGCAGGAGGCGCAGATCGAGCTGAGACGCTCGCCAATCGCGTCGACAACGTGGTGCAACACTTTCGTCGCGGTGTGCATTACTTCCTGGACGAATATGGGCGCAACGTAACTTTGAGTGACGCCGGCATAACTGAGGTCGAGAAACTGTTCCGCTGCGGCAACCTCTATGCGGAAAACAACCTGGTTCTGCTCACTGCCGTGCAGGATTCACTCCAGGCTCACGCTCTGTTGCGACGTGATGTCGATTATCTGGTCAAGAATGGCTCCATCGAGTCGGTAGACGAATTCAAAGGCCGGATTGTCGAAGACCGCCGTTGGCCAGCAGGGCTACACACCGCCGTGGAAGCTAAAGAGGGAGTAGCCCTCAAAAACCAGGGCCGTATTCTGGGCACAATTACCCTCGAAAACCTTGTAGGGCTTTATCCCCAGGTATGCGGAATGACCGGCACGGCCGCTACTCAGGCTGACGAATTTCGCACCATCTACGGTCTTCCGGTTGAGGTCATTCCTCCCCATCGCCCGGTGATCCGCATCGATCACCCGGATGTGATATTTCCTACCCGTCTGGAGAAAGAGAAAGCCGTCATTGAAGAAATCGAGCGAAGTCACCAAGCGGGCCAGCCGGTTTTAGTAGGCACCGCCAGTGTGCAGGAATCCGAGGGTGTGAGCACGCAATTGCGGCTGCGTGGAATTCCCCACCATGTTTTGAATGCCCGCAATGAGGAGCAGGAAGCAGCCATTATTGCAGGCGCCGGAGAGCGGGGAACGGTCACAATATCCACCAACATGGCCGGGCGGGGGACCGACATCAAGTTGGGGGATGGTGTTGCCGAACTGGGCGGCCTGTATGTCATCGGGACCAACAAGCACGAAAGCCGTCGAATTGACAATCAACTCCGGGGACGAGCCGGCCGCCAAGGCGATCCCGGCAGCTCCCGCTTTCTTATTTCCCTCGAAGACGATCTGCTAGTCCGCTTCGGAATTGAGGACCCTTTGTTTCGGCAAGCCCCCGATGCTATTCAGCGAGTAGTGGAAGGCCAAAACCTCGACATCCGGCGTCTCTTGCACAAGTATGAGGCCGTCGTCGAAGGCCAGCGCCAATCCGTTCAACGCCGGCGCCAGGCCATTCTTACGGGGGAGAGGGCATGCTCCTCAGAGTTGGAAAAATTGGTGAGGCTCGCGACTATCGATGACCTGTGGTCTGACTATCTGGCCGGGGTGGCCGACTTACGTTGCGGTATTCAATGGGTATCCTGGGGCGGACGCGATCCGCTGCATGCCTATCTAGTGAAAATAGATGAAATGTATCAAAAGCTCGAGCAGCACATCACTGAGGAATCGGAAAAGCGGCTAAGCGATGCCAAGGAAGGTCACTACGACCCCTCGCAGCGCGGCGCGACCTGGACCTACCTTACGACCGATCAGCCCTTCGGAAACCTTAGTGAGCGCATCCTTAAAGGACTCGCCAAGAAGGTGACCGGTTTTAACAAATAGCGGCGAAGAACAGAGCCTTTGCCCAAGCCCCCATAGAACGCTGGCGGCCAACTTGGCTCGCAACCTTCTTCACCACCAAATACTTCGAGCAGTACGCAACCTGGACGTATGGTGCCGTACGCATCCTTAATTATTTGGGATTATTTGGGTGCTTTGGAATTAGCCGGCGCCGGTTTGTCGTTCCCCCGGGCGGGGTGCAACTCACTGAAAACCGTCTGGTCTGGTTTCTGCAGGTTGCGGGTCTTCTCGAATTCGAGTTTGGCCTCTTCATTTTTCCCGATGGACTTGTAGAATCGCCCGAGCCGCCAGTGCACGCCCTGATCGCGGGGATTGAGCCGTTCGGCAATCTTCAGCTCGCGCAACGCATCGTCGCCTTTGCCGGCGTCACTCAATAGGATGCCGAGGTCCAAGTGGGCAAGCGCAATCTTCGAGTCGATCCCGATCGCTTTTTTGAGAAGCAGTTGAGCTGCTTCGGGGTGGTTCAACTTGATATCGGAATCTGCAAGGTAGGTCAGCGCCTGCGCGTGCTTCGGGTTGTTGTCGAGCTCGGCCTGAAACTGCCGGGTGGCTTCGTTAAGTTCGAGAAGCCCCCAGAGAAGATAGCCGAGCCCGAAGTGCACATCGGGTAATTTGGGATCGGCTTTGACAGCCGCACGAAATTGCTCCACCGCGCCTGCCTTGTCTTTCATTTCGTCGAGCGCTTCGCCCGCCAGCATATCTGCTTCGGCGGAGTTCGAGTTCAACGCGACGATTTCGTGGTAGACGTCGAGAACGCACTGGTACTGCTTGGACCACAGGCAACTCTGCGCGAGCGCGAGGCGAAAAGGCAAATTCTGCGGGTCGGCGGCTGTGGCTTCCTTTAGATATCGAATGGCCGCTACGTACTCTCCTTCTCCATAGTGTGCAAGGCCGATTAACGTCTGGAGACGGAGTGCTTCCGGAGAGGACTTCGGTTCGGCTTTGAGCAGCGGTTCAAATGTCTGGATGGCAGAGCGGAATTGTCCGTCTTTGAAAAGCGAAAGGCCGAGATCCATCCGGACACCAGGCATTGCCGGGTTGATCGCTAACGCTCTGCGGTACGAGACAATCGCCGCCCGGTAATGGTCCTGGTGCGCTTCGAGGACGCCCAGGTTGGCGTAAGCCTCGGCGTCGGCAGGATGCCTTTCGACCACTGCGCGCCAGGCGGTCTCGGCATCGGCGATCCTGCCTGCTTGCTGGAGTTGAGCAGCGGTTTGGCGCAGATTGTCCTGACCGAACGCGGTCCCGGTAATGCCGGCGACGGCGAGTGGGACAACAGCCAAATGATAGAGAATTACCGCAGGTAGGCGAGACTTAAACATCTTCCTCCATCACATTCTCGCTCCGATCAGAGCAGGCGGCAATGAGGAATGTAACGGCGCGACAAGAGTAAAATGGCGCGGCAGCATACAACCGCCGCGCCTCCTGGCTAGGCATGTCAGGTGTAAATCAGAAGACGAACTTACCACCCAGTTCAAGCGTACGTGGACCGTAGTCGCTTGTCACCTGACCAAAATTCGCGTCATGGCTGTTTTCGTTTACGCCTTGCCATTGCGGATGATTGAAGGTATTGAACGATTCAAACCGCAGTTCGAATTGTTTGCTCTCGCGAATGGTGAACGATTTGAACAGGGAGAGGTTCCAGTTAAACAGTCCCGGCCCAACCACGGCGTCGCGTCCGGCATCTCCGAAGCCCTGATTGCCTCCGCCATTCCAGGGAGCGACCGGATCCGCGAAGGAGCTAGTGCTGAACCATGCATTTACGGTTTTCGGATACGAGACCGGGGACACCAGGTTCGGACGGTTTGTAGTGCCTCCGCCCAATCCAAGCGTGTCAGGCCCGGTGTAGAAAATGTAGAGCGGATTACCGCTTTCGATGGTGGTAATACCAGAGACCGACCAGCCACCGAGAACGCTCCGTTCGAAGTTATTACCCCCGTTCCGGTAGAAAGGCAATGCATATACATAGCTGGCGTTGAAAACATTACGGCGGTCGAAGCCGCCCGATGCACGATCGTACGCGGAATTGTACGGATCAGAAAGGCCATTCAGGTCGTTCGTTGCCGTGTCGATCTCGTGCGACCAAGTATAGGCAAACTGAGCGGTTAGGCCGTGTTTGTTTTCAAACCGGATGCCCGCCTGAAGCGAGTTGTAGCTGAAGTTGGTCTCATTTTCTTCCTGGACTATGCCCCCAAACCCAGGGTAATTTCGGTACTGGTTGGGGTTAAGAGTCCCATTGGCTACGCCTTCGCGCAGGTCGTACGGGTTCGCAGGGTTGTTTGGGTCCGTGAGCGGTAGCGTATTGAGATTGCGATCGTCGTTCTGATCCCATCCCACCGAACCTACATACTGGAGAACCGCGACCACGGACGGTGCCACTTGGCGTTGTATGCCAAAGCTGAAATTGGCCGTCCCCGGCGGCGGGTAGCGGTACGCAATCGTGGTAAGGTTGGAGGGGAAGCTCTGGGTGGTGGTCTGTCCTGTTAGGGCGCTGGTGTTCGGGTTAGAGAAATAGACGTTGTTCGCGGAAGGAATGTACGCGAAAGGCGGGTCAAGCGCCGAGTTATACACGTCGTTACCCTGCACACGCTCGTAGAAGACGCCAATACCGCCGCGCACAACCGTCTTTCCGTCCCCGAAGACATCGTAGGCAAATCCGACGCGAGGTTCCCACGTGTTGTGGTAATTCCGGACATTGCCTTGCGGGAATCCATTCACGCCGGCTTCGCGGACTCCATTTAGATAGAACTGTTGGTTGCCGGTCTTGCTGAAGCTTGAGAGCGATGACGGGATCAGCGTTCCATCGGATTGTACAGGGTTGCCGAGCGAACGGTTGTAGTCAGCCGGCACAAAATTCGAGAAGAGGTCGTAGCGCTCATAGGTGTGGGGAATATCGTCAAAACGAATTCCGAGATTCAGCGTCAGATTGCGTCTGACGTGCCAATTGTCGAGCGCATATCCGCTGTAGGTGTTCGATACCCAGTGCTTTCCGTACAAGTACTGGAGTTGTGAGAAGTTGGAAGCCTCGCCGAGCAGGAAATTGAGGTAGGAGTCTCCCGAGAAGGCGCTGGAGTTGAAGACAGCGGTACCGTTGGTATTGTATTGCAACTGCTGGTTCTTGTAGGAGTGCAGCCAGCCACCGCCGAACTTGAACTGGTGGCGGCCTCTGGTCCAGGACAAGTCGTCCTTATACTGGAAGCCCTCGTAGCCGTTCCGCCATGGAAAATAACTTGGACTCCAAGTCACGTTGAGCGGTGAACCCTGCAACTGAACCTCGGGCAGACGGCTCATGAAATTGTTGGCCAGTGGAAAGAAACTGGTGGCAGTCCATCCGCTGGGCATGGTAAAGCTGCCGCCTGAACCGGCCTGCGGAGTAAGAGTAATTTTGTTGCCGCTGTAAAAGAAGCCGGTCTCGTTCAGCAGGTTTGGCGAATAAGTTTGCGTCAACTTGATAACCGCGGTGTAAGAGGGATTCGTCATCGCGGTTCCCACCGTCGGATAACTGCTGTCTCCCCATAATGGTGGATAGAACGACTTCGCCATCGCGTCGTGCAGATAGTGACCCATCAGTTGGAGCTTGCTGTTGATGGTGTGATCGATGCGGACCGCATCCTCGCGAATATTATCGACCGTTGGAACCGACGAAATGAACTGAGAAGCCCCCAAGTTGGGGTGCGGAAAAGTGCCGCCGTTAACTTCGAGCACCGCGTTCGGATCCATCAGGTTCGACGGAATCAGGTAGGTGCCGTTCGCATTCTGGTGGAAGGGGGCGCCCGCCTTCAGCGCGTCGGTGCCATAAAGTGCGAGCTTTGCGGGATCCGTTGTAACCGGAACGACCGGAACGTTCCCGCCAGTCGGAACGGTATAGTTGAGGTCTTGGCCGGCCGTGGGGAAGTTGGAATTAAGAATGGTATTTTGGACTGACGGCGAACTGCCCTGAATCAGCCTGCGCCACTCCTCGTTCCAGAAAAAGAATGTCCGTTTGCGGTCCGTGTTATAAACGCCTGGGATCACAACCGGACCGGCAATATTGCCGCCGAAATTATTCAGATGGAACGCGGGCCGGCCCTGGCCGGCTTTGTTGGTGAAGTAGTCGTTGGCGTCGAAGTCGGTATTGCGATTAAATTCGTAAAGTTCACCATGAATGTTTGGTGTGCCCGATTTTAGGGCCATGGTGATGGTCCCGCCCGAACCGATGCCGTAGTCGGGGCTGTAATTGCTGTCGAGCGTCTGGAACTCTGCGATGGCTTCCTGGGAGGGCAGGTTCATAAAACATCCGCCGCAACCGCGATCATTTTGTTCGGCACCATCGATCAGATAAATGTTGTGAGTGCTGCGGGCTCCGTTAAAACTGAGGCCATTGGCCGACGTCAACGCGTCGATACCGCTGAACTCGGGCAACTGACTGGAGACGCCGAGGCCAAGAGCCGCAAGGGCTGTGACGTTGCGGCCGTTGGTAGAGAGCTGTTCCACCTGCTGGCCGCTGATCAAGGTGCTGACCTCGCTGGTCGCGCTTTGCACTTGTAATGCGTCGGCAGCCACAGTCACGTTTTCCGTTGTACTCCCTACACTCAACCTCACATTGACTTCGACCGTCTGCGCGATATTTACGACAATTCCGGTTTTCGTGTACTTCTCGAATCCCTGGCCTGTCACGGCCAAACTGTAGGTACCAAGAGCTATATTTGCGAAACGATAGGATCCCGCGGCGTTAGAGACAGCAGTCCTTACTAGCCCGGTGGAAGAATCGGTGAGAGAAAGCGCGGCGTTAGTGATCAGCGCGCCGCTTGAATCTGCGACCGTTCCAGTAATGGTGGCGTTGTCCTGACCCCACGCGGACGCCGGCAAAAGGATAAGGACTAAGAGAGCGTACGGAAGGCAACTGGCAATCGAGTGGCTTTTGCAGTCCGGAAAACGATACTCGCCGATACAGCCGCTTCTTCTTTTTAAACGATCCATGGTTTCCTCTCGTTGTAAACGTTTACAATATGGGACGCCCAGCAGAGTAAACGTTTACGCAGCTTAGGGCAGAATTTTGACTCTGGGCCAAATCGTTTGTCAAGCTGTTTCCCCGGTCAATCGGGGGGGGAGAAACTCTCGTGTATACATCTCGCAGGGGAGACAGTTTGTGATTAGCCGCATTAGGAAGAAGAAGAGATCTCCCTTGAAAACTCATGGCGCAGGGCAAGTCCAAATGCGCCACACATGCAAAACCAAGTTACCGGCCAAAAAACGCAACCGGCCGACTTCGTCCATCGTTTGGACCGGGCTTATAGTCTTTGATGTGTTTGCTTAGGTCCGGAGATCGTGACCTCTAAATGCCGGGAGCAGTTAAAGATGAAAACAGGAATCAATCCAGCACTTCCACTCGCACTGGCGCTCACATTGGCTGGCGTCACGTTGACATTGGCGCAAAACGGCACCGCGGGATCCACCGCGGCTCCACCCAGGCCGAAAGGCCCATGTGACATCTACGCCGCCGCCGGCGACCCCTGCGTGGCCGCCCACAGCACGACGCGCGCGCTGTACGCGTCCTATAACGGTCCGCTCTACCAAGTTCTGCGCCAGTCCGACGGCAAGACCCTAGACATCGGCATCGTCCCGCCCGCCGCCTCGACGCTCCCGGATGCGGGGGGATACGCTGATGCAGCGGCACAGGACGCGTTCTGCGCTGATACATATTGCTGGATTACCACCGTCTACGATCAATCCCCCAAACACAACGACCTTACTCAGGCTCCACGCGGCGGTTTCAGTGGTCCCGGGATGGGTGGGTTTAACAACCTTCCGGTCGCAGACACGTCGCCGATTACGATCATGGGCCACAAGGCCTACGGCGTCTTCATCGAGCCCGGTATGGGTCTTCGCCAGGACGACCCGAAGGGGACCGCGGTTGATGACCAAGCCGAGGGGCAGTATTGGGTGGTTAACGGGGAGCACTTCAACTCCGGGTGCTGCTTCGACTACGGCAATGCCGAGATCGACAGCCGCGATGACGACAACGGCACCATGGAAGCCACCTATTTTGGCAACGCCACTCCCTGGTATAGCGGGAGCGGCCACGGCCCGTGGATCATGACCGATCAGGAGAACAATCTGGTCGGCTGCGTTAACCCGGACGGTTCCAAGGGCTGCTCACACCTGCCGAGCATCACCTGGCGATTCGTGACCGCCATGGCCAAGGGAGAACCGCACCACTGGACCTCCTTGGGCGGCAACGCGCAAAAGGGCGACCTTTCGGTGATGTTCGACGGATCGCGCGTGAATGCTACCTATGACCCGATGCGCAAGCAGGGGGCCATCCTTTTGGGCAACGGCGGGGACAACAGCAACAGCTCGCAGGGAACCTTCTATGAAGGTGCCATGACGGCCGCAGGCACCTTCCCGACGGACGCCACCGACCAACTGGTGCAGGCCAATGTCGTCGCTGCCCACTACGACATCCCGCGATTGAACTTGGCGCCGGCGTCGGCAAACGCCAATCCGCCAGGACTTCAGACGTTCTCACCGGGATCCTCGCAGGACACCACCCTGACGTTCACGAATACTACGGGCACGCGCGCCGTCGGCGTCAAATTGAGCATTTCTCCACCCGGCAAGCAGTGGACTTCTGTCCTTCAGGGCACCACCGAAACGTCAAAGACTTTCGCTGAACCGGTAGCGCCGGGTGCGAGTGTGAGCGCGACCTTCAAGGTCACTTCAGGACCTGGGGCCTTCAACGGCGATCTCGTAGGCGCGGCCTCGTGGACGAACCCGGCGAGTGGCAGGACACAATCGGAGACAACGGCCGAGAAGGTACGCAGTGTCCCCCCGATCAAGATCAACGAGTTCCGTATTGGCTCTGGCCCTGCCAATTCCACGGACTCGTTCATAGAGCTTTACAACGCGGGTGCCCGGGACGTCGACATCTCTAATTGGACCCTGACTGAGCACCCAACCCAGCAGGCGATCTTCTCGAGCGTGACGATCCCGGCCGGGACGAAGCTCGGGGCCGGCGGTTTCTACCTGCTCGGGCTCTCCAACTCCGGGCTCACGGTTCCGGCCCGCGCGGGCGATACCACCATCCACGTCAGGCGCACTACCGGCATGTCCGTCGGCGATACGATCAGCATCGATACAGGCTCGAACGCAGAGACACGCAAGATTGCGGGCATCGGGACAGCGGCCGGCAACAATACGACACTGTGGCAGCCACTTCCCGATGGTCCGGTGATCACGATCCCTGCGGGTTCGACCAACGTACCTGTTACGAGTGTGTCCGGCTTCAAGGTCGGCGAGAAGATCGCCGTCGGCTACGGGGCTTCCTATCCCGATGTCGCAAAAAGTGTGGAGCGGTACGAGGTGGCCACGGTTACCGCGGTCGGCAAGCCGGGCACCCAAGCCTTTTTGGCAGAGGATGCTCCCGCCGGCGCGACCAAAATCCAGGTGACGTCCGTCGACAACATCTCCGCCGGTGACAAGATCAGGTTGGACATCGCTAGCGTCGGGCACGGAATCGAGACCGTAACGGTCACACGAGTCGGCACGCCGACTAATCGCACGAATCTCTCGGCAAATGCAAACGCGGGCGCGACCAAAATCAAAGTTCGCAACGTGAATGGTTTCGCTGTGGGCAACAAAATCACCATCGGTACCTCAACCAACCATCAGACGGTTACCATCACGGCTGTCGGTACCTCGGGCCCCACCGGCACCGGCATCGACTTTATGCCTGCCCTCAACCAGGCACATATCATCGCCGAATTGGTGGTCAATCCGGGCACGGGCCTCGACTTAGCCGGCCCGCTCACGTTCAACCATGCAGCCAACCTCCCCTTCAGCGACCGGGGAACGGGGATCAGCTTCCAGCCGGCAACAGCGTTTGCGCATTCGAGCAACGAGCCCGTCCAGGCACTCGGCACCGGCGTCACGCTCGACAGCCCACTTGCGAAAAGCCACGCGGTCGACGGCGTCGTGCGTGACGCTGCGGTCACGACCGCGGGATACCAGGGGCCGCCGGCCCCAAACCAATGGTTTGGGGGACCCGAGCTGACGACAATTGCTCCTTATTTCGACCGGACCGTTGCCCGCAGGGAAGGCAGTATGCTGTTGCACGACGCCTCTGGCCTGGTTGTCGACAGCCTCAACTATGGCGGCCTCGTAGATCCGTGGGCCGCAGAGGGATATCAAGGGATCTCCGGGTCGGAGCAGAGTGGTTGTCACGTGCCTGCGCCGGGCGCGGTGATGAGCTTCGGGTCGGCGGCAGAAGCGGCCAACGCCAGCAATATAAGTGCGGGCCGGTTTCCGGACGGCGCCGACAGCGACAGCAACTGCACAGACTTCCGGACACAGGCCGCTGCCACTCTCTCGGTACCCTCGACCGCCGGAGCGACCAATATCAAAGTCGCTAGCGTGGCCGGATTTGACGCTGGCGCGAGGATCATGATCGATACGGGCGCGAACCTTGAGACCGCAGTCATCAAGACGGTTGGTACGGCAGGCGCCACCACCGTCGACACCGGCACCAATGCGGGCGCCGATGTCATCACGGTGGTCAACGCCATAGGTTTTCGCAACGGCCAAACCATCACCGTCGACAGTGGCGCCAGCTCTGAGACGGCGGTAGTCGCCTCGATCAGAAGGCTCGGCGACCCGGCAATCA
>Ga0123355_10018807_pt1 | contig 10981 bp, 9 predicted proteins | sample TergutEmb28metaG_3_FD_89872 | JGI IMG/M metagenome (GOLD analysis project Ga0123355, IMG submission 89872) | Embiratermes neotenicus P1 segment gut microbial communities from Petit-Saut dam, French Guiana - Emb289 P1 | ecosystem: Host-associated > Arthropoda: Insects > Digestive system > Gut ...
GAAATGACGCATGGATTATGGATAGACCCATTTGCTGGTGAGAATAGCCCAGCAGATATAACCAATGATCTCAATCCTAAAACGCCCACTATGTATCATATAGACGCTCTTGACTTCTTAGAGATGTTTGAAGATGAATCAGTAGACGGCATCATATATGACCCTCCATATTCTCCAAGACAAGTAAGTGAATCTTATCAAAATTTTGGATTCAATGTCACAAGCGAAACTACAAGGTCATCTTTTTGGGGAAATCAAAAAAGAGCTATATCGCGCATTGTTAAAAAAAGAGGTAAGGTTATAACATTTGGTTGGAATAGCGGTGGCATCGGCATGAAGAACGGTTTTGAAATACAACGTATTCTTCTAGTGCCTCATGGCGGATGGCATAACGATACGATTTGTACTGTAGAAATAAAGATAAAGTAAAGGATGTCGCTCCACTTAAAGCGTGGATTCATTTCATTTTAAAAAAATGGCGGTCGCATTATAAAACTATTTTGTAATTTCCATTATAAAACTATTCTATAACTACACAGTTGATTTTTGATAGACAATAGCAGCAAAACCCAATGATACCAAGTTTGAGACAGAAGAATAGGAGTGACTTGTTCTATGAAAAAAACAAATATTGAAAAGCTTCAGAAACGCATTAAGCAAAACTACGATGTGTTCAAAGCTGATACTCTAAACTTGATTGATGACGAGTCGGATTTAGTATTCGATATGATACAAGAGATTACTGCGAAGCAGGAGATTTATGTGCAAACTCGAAAACCCGGATGGATTAGTGAGAGTGAAGCTGCTTATATGCTCATGTTCACTGAACCTTTGAATGTGCTGGCCGAAGCATGGGAGGAGCTTCAATTTGATTCTGGAAGCGAGTTCAGGATGCTTGTAGAGTACGTTCTTGGCAACGCTCAAAACGCAAATAATTTTCTTACCATCGAATACGTTGGAGAGTTGAAACACAAACATGGCAAAGAAATCAGTATAAAGAAGGCCATGTTCTTAGAGCTTTTGGAGACTATAAATGAATATGAGCGGCTGAAAAATATGATTGAAATGGAAAGCAGCGATTGGTATGACAAGGAGTAAGGGTTATGTATCCTTTTTTCATGCAAGTGAGGGTTTAATAATGACGAAAGGGGAAAACCGAAATAAGCTCTAACGGGCCGAAATCTACAAAACTCTCTGAAAAAATTTTCGGTATAACTGAAAAGTTATATACAAAACCATCTAGACCGACGAAAGCCTTATGTGTAGTGGATTTAAAGGGTTTTGTTTATACAGTATCAAAATAAACAAAACTCCATAAATGAACAAAACATTATCGTATATCATGCAAGTGGTTTTGTTCATCGGCTGTAGGTTTTTTGAGATACCAGCGTTTACGCTGGTGTTCAACAAGGGCGTTCAAGCCCTTGTTAGTCTGTGTAAACCTTAAGCTCTGTACATGGGGAATATCTTTGTTGATATCCGTACTGCAATAAGTTTTTAATCATCGGCGTTCACGCCGATGTAAAGCAAGGGTGTGTACACCCTTGTTGTCTTTATATCTGTTGTTTTATCCCTTCACATATCGATATATGTATAATTATATCATGATTCTTATTCTGCTTCTGAGGCACCAGCGTCAAGCTGGTGTTCAAGCAAGGGCGTTACTGCCCTTGTGCTTACAGGAATGGCTTTGTGTAGGGAGATTACTCATGATAATGGTCACAGTATATGAGATGGATTACAACGAGGATAAACAAGTTCAGTATGTCAGAACAGACGAACAAGTCATTTGCTCTGTTTGCGATTGTGAAGTACTGATAAAAAAAGGCTGGCGCAGGAGGACGCTGATTCTTATTAACGATGAAGAATTAGTGTTGATGGTGCGCAGGGTAAAGTGTAAGGGTTGTAATAAAACACATCATGTCCTGCCAGATATAATAGTGCCATACAAGCGTCATGATTTAGAAACTATAGAAAAAATTGTGCTGCACAACCAAAACGAAACTGTCTGTGAAGAAAGTGTAATTAATCGTATCAAGACATGGTGGCGAAGACTATTGCTCTATGCAACTATGCTGCAATCATCAAAGCAAATCCAATTCCCTGCACCTTCAAAGCCACAACTATCCACGATCGTCCGCATATTGGTAAATGCAAACCTTTGGCCAGGCACCCGTATTGCGTTGGGTTTTGGATAATGCAGGCTTATAATCGTCCCATACTAATCACTGCAGCAAGGTTAGAGCGTCATGTACGCTGCTTGCCAGCAGTAAAGGAGGATTCTATATGCCTGCAAAAGAAAAGACCAAAAACATCCAAATACCCTTGGAGCTTTTCAAAAACATCACCACGTTCATGAAATGTTGTGATATTACAGACTGTGAGCCCGAACTCCAAAAGCTGTACCGCGTCATCTTTTCCGCGTTAATTGCCAAACAGGAGAGTATGGACTTGCGGGACTCATACGCCAAAGTTGTCTTTGCCAATGACGAACACCAAAGAAAAGAAGCTCGCGCCGCCTACTTGGAGCAAAAAGAATTGAACAAAAGTTGACACATGGGAAAATCATAGCATTACGAGGTCAGGATGAGTGGCATAAGCTTCGCACACAGTACAGATACGCTGTGTATGAGCGAAAACTGGTTTGGGATGGAATGATGGCGTATTCAAGGAGCTTCATTGTATTGAAAAATCGATATGGAGTCATCATTTACTTTACTTGTTTTCATAAATACATAACGACATTTGACAACGCTGTCTATCGACCACTTGCATCTGATTCACGAGAAAAGTTGCTGTATGTATGTGAGATGCTAAACTACATTCTAATAGACCACTATGAAAACACCAGTGTATCGCATGTATTTCATATTGACAAAAATATGTTGGTAACATTCTTCAACGATTATGCGTTAAAACCATTGTCAAACGGAACCCATAGGAGCCAGCAGAGTATTGAAAAATGTGTTGCGTCCGTCACAATGTTTTTTAGAAAACTGTGCAGGAAGCATAGCGAATATATGGCGATTGGAATTGACCAGCTGTATAAAGAAAAACAATCATACGGTACTCGCAGTAGCAAGGGCCGCAGAAAACTTATCCCAGATTTTCAAGTGCGCGGAATCCCTGAAAACAGGCGTATATTCCGGGATATACCGATAAAGGTGTTTACGTTGCTGTTGAATCAAACATTCAAGTATGCGCCTGAAATCGCTTTTGCTATCTGTGTGCAGGCATTTGCCGGACTACGGCCAGGTGAAGCCATGAATCTCCGTCAGGAAACCAGTCCACTTGGTACTGGCGTAATTATTACGACAGTCAACGGAATTACAAAAAGTGTTGAGTTTGACCTGACACGGGAAACCGCCCTCCGAAGCGACGGAATTATTTGCGGCAATATAAAAAAAGAGCGTCGGCAAAAAGTGTATCCCGCATTTCTCTCCGCGTTTGCTGTAGCATATGAGCGCCATAAGAATTACTTGCGTTCAGTAAAATTTGAGGTCGCTTATTGCCCGATGTTTGTAAACAGCTACGGACTGGCAATGACCTATGCGGATTACCGTGGTCATTTCAAGCAGCTTGTAAAAAATCATCTGAGGCCGTTGCTTCTGAATCATGAAGATGCAGAGTGCCGACTGTATGGGCAGCTATTGTACGAAAATTCTCTCGGCCTGCATTCGTTGCGGCATTTATATACGGTAATGCTGGTTTTAATGGGTGAGGATGTGGCACAGCTACAGTATTGGCGTGGGGACACAAGCCCAGAGAGTGCGCTTTCCTACCTGCAAAACAAGGGTGAGCTTGTGCGAGAGTTGTCCGCCGCTAATGAGCGTTTCGCGGGGCTTCTCATGCAGGGGGTGATGGACTCCAATGGAATATAAAAGCACCTGTGGGATATCCGCCATCATTAAATCCACTGGCATGAAGAGGAAGAACATCCTCATGCACATCGATACGGGAAAAATCAAAGCCATAAAACGGGGCAGGCAATTCGCTTTCGAAGTTTCCGAAAAAAACAGGCTGGAATCACTGCATTATGCTTATGCCGGTTTTTTTCATCTCGCGCAAAAATATGAGCACAGGCAAAACCGTTTTGATTGGAAGAAGCAGAAATGCAGGGACGCGATTATTGAGTTTGCAACGGAAAACACATGGTTTGGCGCTGACGTCCGGCCAATATCCGAAGTGTTTTTCGCAGACACAAGTAACGAAATGTTCTTTGTGCGTAAAACCGATGAACACCTTTTTGCGTCGCCTGTACAGCTGTGGCTGGCATCCTACGGCGAGAGCGCCGAAAATAAACTCCGACTATTACTGGACAGGCTCAATGATCTTTATCCAGCTACAGGAAAGCTCTTGTGTGAATTTTTAGCGGAAGAATATCAGAGAGGCTATATGGCATCGTGGATACTCACAGATTTTTTATGTTCTGCTTTAAGTAGTGAAATCACACAGGCGAGTGACGATTCGCTGGATATGTTGGCGGCAAATGCGGATAAGGAGTTACCGTTAAACTCAGCGCGTATGTTCTCCGCATTTCTTATGTATCTCCGTAGTAAGCGAAAGTTAGGGAACGGATGGGCATATCGGTTTCAATCTCGTGGAGTTAGAGAAAAAAGCGCATACACAATTATGTCATTTTTCAAAATGGCTTATATCGTGTTCAACGATGATGCTTGGAAAACGGAGGGTTTAGTCGAAAAGGCATTGAATTCTGAGGCTAATGCAAACCTCTGGTTGTTTATTGCGTTCCATTTTATCTGTGGCTGGCGTGGCTCTGACATTATTCGGATCCCCATGCCAAGCTTGCCATGCTGTGGAAGAGCCATGCGAGAACATTTATTGGCTGGAACCTTTGATGCCGTCAGCTTATTGGAGGAAGTAGAGTTTCGTCTGCATTACACACCTATGAAACCTAACAAAACAAAGAGCTATGACGTACCGGAATTAAAACTCTTCGTGCCTGAAAGTTTTAGGAAACCGTTGGCATTTATTCTGGCTGTTGCCGCATCCTATAACGAAAACACCCCTGCTGGCGGTACATTCATTCGCCGGGCAGGAAGCTTTGTTGAATTACAACGCTTTTTCGGTCCAGATTTTGTTTCGGCTTGCGAACACAAAGGATTCAGCACACGTCGCGCTAACAAGTCTTACTTGCAAGGCATAGAAATGTCAGCGGAAAACGACCCAGGCAAGCCGAAAGGATATATGCTTGCTGCTCTTGCCCGAAGTCATAAAGGCGGTTATGGTGCATTGCCGCAGACCACAGAGATTTATCTTCGTGATGCTCGATTTTCCGGGTACAGCCCGGAGTTTATTGCACGTGAAATGTTTGAACGGGGTGTATTTAGCTTTATCCCCGCACTTTTGCTAGATATGTACGAAGGAAGACATTATGAAAAACTGCCAGTATCCATTCAAACTAAGCTCATGGCGGAAATCGGTATTAGCTCATCTGGGCTGGAAGGGCTGGCTTCTTCGGTTCAACACGCGCTTGCCAAGGCTCGTGCTGCCATTGCCGAAATCATGGGGAATCCTCTGTATATGCGTAACAGTGTGGAGGTTATATTGCAAAACATCGCATCTGGCAACGCCCCAGGCCGCCAGGACGGCTTCTTATGCCTGATGACTGCTGCTGGGTTTGGATGCCCCAATCCGGACAGAAGCTGCTGTATTGGTTGTGGCTATGAAATATATACTAAAACAATACTGCGTTTGCTAATATCTGAATGTTCGCGGCTTTTGGAAAAGAAAAAAGCGGTGGGAAAAACAGAAGCTGCCCGCTGTGAGTCATTGTTGAAAAAAGCGGTGCTGCCCGCCATATCAGAAATATTAACTTCAGCGGAGCGTTTTTGCCCAGATGCGGATATGAAGCCTTTGTTAGCGGAAGTTGAAAGGGGGTTGTGTTAATTGCTAACAGCAAACCCGATTTCCTTAAATGGGAACTATGAAAAATATTATACAGCAGCTTTTTTCGACGAAGAAGCGTTTGTAAAGGCTGAAACTTTGTTTTGCGATTATCGCTCCAACGGTATCATACTAAACGATGACTTTTCGGACAGCGAATGGCGGTTTACCAATCAACTGCAAAACATGAGCATCAGCTTCCAATTCAATGAGCTTAATTACTATAAAAACGCAATAACTTGGATTGGCTGTGATTATCATTTGTTTACCAAAAGCGTTAAAACCTATGTTGTGTTCAGGTTGGGGAGCCTTACGTTTAATCGCATTCGGGAGGTTGTAAAGAGCTTACGGCTATTTGTTGACAAAACAGAGGAAAACTTACTGGACACTATATTGGAATACGCATCGCCTATGGCGGATTTTCTTGCAGTGCTGCCTGGTGAAGATTCGCGACGGGGCATGGTACTGGAATCCTTGGAAGAGCGGCAATGGGATCGCCAAGCACAAACCGGAAAAAATTGTCAGCGCGTTCTTTCCGAATTTAGAACATACTTCAAATTTAACGATGCTATGCAAAACCTTTGGGAATCTGCTGGGGATGGCGAGAAACTATTCTGGTTTCCACTATATCTTTGGTGGACATTGACTGCAATATTGCCTTTGCGTACTACCGAGTTTTTGCTGACGCCGCGACAATGCCTCGCTACCGAAAATGGGCAAAGCATGATTACACTCAGGCGCACACTGTTAAAAGGCGGTGGCAGGAAGTTTGCATATCGGATTGATAAAGACTATGAAACTGTGCGGTACATAATTCCTGATAAAATGGCAGATGAAATCATGTGGTATATGGAAGCCACTAAAACTATGATACCCGCGTCGCTTTCCACTCTATTTGTACAAGAACCGCACTACACATATTTTATGAAAAAACCGAATAGTACTCTTGGGTATTACACCTATTCAAATCTTTCTACATGTTTGCGGTGTTTCCAAAGTAATATTATGGGAATAGCAACCGAATCTAAAATCCATTTGGGCGATACCCGCCATTTAGCGATGATTAGCTTGATTCTATCTGGTGGCTCGCCGCTAATCTGCAAGGAACTTGCAGGTCACGCCGATATTAACATAAGTGCGCATTATTACTCGAACATCTCAAGTTTTATTGAATGTGCGACTTATAATGCGCACCTCAACTCCCGGACAAAGGCGGCAGAAATGACTGAACGAGCTTTGTCCCTTCCAAAAAAGCAAAAACAAACCGTACCTGTACAGGATGGTTTCTGTGATTCTGATGTTTTCAGGCGCGGTGAGATTTATGATTGCATTAAATCCATCGGGGCAAATGGGGAGATTGGCGACTGTCTGTACTGTCCCCATTTTATTGATGGTACAAGCGGTGTTCATTTTTCATTCGCAAACCCTGTGGCACAAAGAGAACAAGTAGACCAAGACAGCCTATATTTACTACAAACACTGGAGGCAGTCCGACGAGGCATTGGGCTGCAAGAGGATATCCAGTCCGCATTGATACGGTTACAGCAAAGCGCCTATTGGTATGGGCAGTGTTTAGAAAAAAAGTGGGAGGTGGGCGAATATGGCAAGGCCGAGGAAGCTAACGACGGAGCAAATGATTGAAATAGTGGATTCGTACTACCTCACACGTTCCGACGGAAATGAAAAGCGTATGAAATGTAGCTTAATTGCGGCGTATGCAGTGGAACTGGGGCATCATGCGGATGGATATGACTTTAGACGGAACTTGGAAGTCAGGGAGCATATCGAACAATTAAAGGCGTGTTCTGAAACATGTAATGAGATCCACAGTGAAAAACATCAGCCTTCTGCATACAAAAACCTTGATATAGAAGGCTTTCTCCTTAATAACCGTAGTAACGCCCAGCTTGCTGATGCACTCCGGGAAATGGATGCTTATTGGAGGCGGGTTTATGAATACTCTGAGCAAGCTACAAAGCAAAACAGAACTTTGATGCAGGAAAAAGCAACGTATGCAATGACACTACGTGAGATGGGAGAAGAATTAGACAAGCTTAACGGGGAAAGCTCAGATCTATCCGAAAAAAACGGAAAGCTATTTACTGAAAACAGATATTTACGAAAAATGCTCCGTACCTATCTCTATCCAGCCGTGGCAGACGAAATATTAAAAAATGAGAGCGAACCACCTCAAACGGATACCAAGGTTACTGAAAACGCTGTGCGTGACTTTATAGAAAATGAACAGCCGAAGTCATTTGAAGACTCTGTTTTGGCGGATAGCCAAATACAATCCGAAGCAGAACAGATCATGTCTAAACTGTGGGATATGTGCGATGAGTAAGCGCAAAAAGCTAACGGACTGCCTTGATTTAATGGGGCAATGGGATTACGAGAAAAATATCGACAAATCACCGACAACGCTATCTGCCGGCTCGGGATATATCGCGTGGTGGTTGTGCGAAAAAGGGCACTCGTGGGCAACGTCCGTAAACCATCGCAATCGTGGTACTGGTTGCCCTGTATGTGCTAACCGGATTGTGGTAAAAGGAGAAAATGACTTAAAAACGGTAAATCCGGCACTGGCAGCACAATGGAATTATGAACGGAATGAAATGCTTACACCTGAAGATGTACCCAACGGGACTCGCCGTAAAGTGTGGTGGCGCTGCGCCGAAGGTCATGAATGGAGGGCGGAGATTATATCCCGTGTTGCTGGAACTGGATGTCCTTGTTGTTCGGGATTGACTGTGATAAAAGGCGAAACAGATCTTGCAACTGTACGCCCGGATTTGGCTGCACAGTTTGACATTACAAAAAATTCAGGTGTTTTACCTTCTGAGATTTGTCATTCTTCCAACCGAAAGTATTGGTGGATTTGTGAAAAGGGACACAGTTGGATGTCTTCGCCAAATACAAGACAAAGAAGTGATTGCCCCGTTTGCGGCGGAAAGACAGCTCTGCCTGGTTTTAACGACCTGCTAACCCTTGACCCTGAACTTGCTAAACAATGGGACTATGAAAACAATATTAAGCCGGCATTGCCTTCTGAAATTACTTTAGGCTCAGGAAAAAGTGTGTGGTGGCGCTGCAAAAAAGGCCATTCTTGGGCGGCACGTATTCCCGAAAGACGAATCGGTCAAGGCTGCCCCTATTGTTCAGGGCGTAGGGCAATTCCAGGAGAAACAGATTTTACAACAGTTATGCCGGAGCTTCTCGCAGAATGGGACTATGAAAAAAACAAAAAGCATAAGCCTGAGCATTTGAAGCCACAATCCAATGAAAAAATATGGTGGAAATGTAAATGCGGGCACTCATGGAAAGCCCCAGTATACCGAAGGTACATTGGCAACGGTTGCCCCTCTTGTGCGGGCGATGTCATTATAAAGGGTGTCAACGATTTACAAAGCCAATATCCTCTCACAGCCGACCAATGGGATTATAGTAAGAATCAACTGAACCCTGATGAGATATTTGCTCACAGCAACAAATACGCATGGTGGATTTGCAGCAAAGGCCATTCGTGGGAGGCTATTATTAGAAACCGAGCTTCATTAGAGCGCGGATGCCCATATTGTTCCGGGTATTTAGCTATCCCTGGAGAAACAGATCTTTTTACTAAATGTCCAAAACTTGCAGATGAATGGGATTACGACAAAAATACCGCTGATATTCACACCACAAATGAATACACTCATGAAAAAGCGTGGTGGAAATGCAAAAATGGTCATAGCTGGTTTGCAAGCGTCAAAGGTAGACGATATGGGCGAGGGTGTCCTTATTGTGCAGGAAATTTAGCAATTCCGGGTGAAACAGATTTGTTAACGGTTGCGCCGCATCTCGCGAAGGAATGGGATTATGAAGAAAATACTGTAAACATCACTGACCTTACTTTAAAAAGCAATGTCTCCGTATGGTGGGTATGTGAGTACGGCCATAAATGGAAAACGCAGGTTTATATCAGATCACTTGGATGTAGGTGTCCTTATTGTACTGGACACAGAGCTATTCCAGGCGAAACCGATTTATTGACGCTTGCCCCACGTCTCGCTAAAGAATGGGACTATGAAAAAAACAGCGTAAATATCATCGACTGCACTTTGAAAAGCAACATAGTAGCTTGGTGGGTTTGCAAACAAGGACATAGTTGGAAAGCTCAAGTCTCTTCTAGAGCAACAGGGACAGGTTGCCCTAATTGCGCCGGAAGGATAATTTATAAACCTAAAAATGTAAATCGGTAACAACTATTGTGGAGGGATGGCAAAATGAAACACAAATGCTTTGTAACTACAAACCCATATCTTGCAGGAGAGTGGGATCGCCAAAAGAACAAGGGTTTACGCCCTGAAGATTTTACAAATGTTTCTCGCCGGTTTGTTTGGTGGATATGCGCATGGGGACACAGCTGGCAAGACAGAATATGCAACAGGGTTAACGGTCACGGCTGCCCATATGATTGTGGGAGACGGTTACGCCATAATTTCCAAAATCTTGCCACTGTAAAACCTGACCTTGCTGCTGAATGGGATTATGAAAAAAATGATTTCTTGTCACCAGAAGATGTAAGCATCAACACAAGTATCAAGGCATGGTGGCATTGCAAAAACGGACACAATTGGAAAGCAAAAGTCTCAAGCAGGTTGCAGGGCATTGCTTGCCCAAAATGCATGAAAGATTCTGATGACAATATTTCATTTAAATCGATGTGATTTTTACAAATGCATGTTTTTATTCTAACAAAGAGAGGATTGCCATTTGCTGGCATCCTTTTTTTGCTTCAATGGAGGGTAAAATCTTGAAGAAGGAGGAAACGGTAACCGAAAAAAACAGTTCGCTATTGGAATCGTCAGCGTCTAACACAGATTCTATGAACTGAAAATCTACAAAACCCCTCCAAAAAAATTTTCGGTTACGCGGTTCCATTTACATATGCCATTTGTGCCAGTGCCCAAAGATCTCACAAAAGTCAAAACGAAGCTCGCACTCAATATGACCAAGCGCCAACTCATTTGCTTTGGCCTAGCCGCAGCTGTAGGAGTTCCGGTGTATCTACTCACCCGTACTACTCTCGGAA
>Ga0123355_10018808_pt1 | contig 10981 bp, 7 predicted proteins | sample TergutEmb28metaG_3_FD_89872 | JGI IMG/M metagenome (GOLD analysis project Ga0123355, IMG submission 89872) | Embiratermes neotenicus P1 segment gut microbial communities from Petit-Saut dam, French Guiana - Emb289 P1 | ecosystem: Host-associated > Arthropoda: Insects > Digestive system > Gut ...
ACGGAGAGATAAACGCTTAAACGTCAATTGTGACTAGGTGGAGGTCTGACGTGTACCATCTGCTGCCCAAGCCAGTGTAAAGTTCTCGGCATCAGAGCATCTGTTACCTTATTTAAAAAAAAAAATATATTTTAATGTAAAATGTGTATCTGAAAAGTAGTATGTTATATGGAGTTTTAGGAATACAGGCAGATTTTATGAAGTAAAACTACCCATCCTCACGTATTAAGCGAAAATCTTTGCAGTATTGCCGAATCAATTATTCATTAAACCAAATTTGTCACAAGAAATTGATTCTCTGAAGCACAAAATTAATTCCCTTTTTATCGAAAAACACGATAGGCAATCTAAAGGAAATACGGCGGAACTAGGAAGAGTACAGTGTTAGATGTGGTGACTGAATTACAATTTTGAACAACAACCTTCATTCAAGTTTGCCCAGCCCACTTTTACGTTAGTACAAAAGAATATCTGCGTATTTCAGCACTTCCCTATTTTAATTTGATTCGACAGGAAAAAATGAGACAGAAGAGAAGAGTGACTGTTCTGTTGGAGCGAGTTCAGTGGAATGGAATGCAATGGCTGTCCAACTCTTTGGTGAAATGCTGCTCAAATGTCACCCACTTCACAAGATATCAAATATTTCGAAATGATGCTTCCAGAATAGTTTTCTTTTTACAAGTGCAATTCTTCGTCACTTCACAAAGTATAATTAAAGTGATGTATACCATATTTATTATCAACACCGTAGCGAATAATACAGATCACGTAAAAGGAGAAGGATTCCCTAAATAACTGTAGTTTTTTTTTCTAAATTTAATGTTCAAAATGACACCAAGTGTCATTTATTTAAGCTCTTTTCAATTTTTGAACCCAGCCTCTCTCAAATGCTTTCATATGTTAACGGCGATTATTACCCACATAATTTCTCTCTGCACGTCCTCATGTATCACAATGACTCCGGTGGCTTTATGTGGAATTTAAATTGTGGATTGTTAGTAAATTCTGTCGACCCATTCCAAATTTGGTTAAAATCCTATAACGATAATAGAAACATTTACACGACGACCGATCTGAATTTCAGATTTCTTACCACAGAGTGAAAATAAAGAAATATGACGCCGATCACAACTATATTCATATGGTTATTTTATATATTACGCTACATGTTTCCGCCTTTGTGGCCATCATCAAGTATATAAAATCACAAAATACTTTAGGGAAAGACAATATCAATACTAATTTTCAGTGACAGAATAAGATATCATTCTTTACAGCAAAATCTGCTGTTGCAAGTATCCCTTCTCAAAGCATTTTGCAATTTGGCATATCAGATGATGGCCAAAAGGCCGGAACATGTAGCATATTATAATAAGCACATGAAAGGAGTTGTGGACGACGGTATATACCTTTATTTTAGTTTATATGCTTCAATACGTCTTATTGAGTCTGGGGTCCCCCAGAAACTGGTAAGGCTAATAAAAATGTGTCTGACATGTTTCCTATTAGGAATGGTTTGAAACAGGGAGATGCTCTATCGCCATTGCTTTTCAACTTTGCCTTGGAGTATGCCATTAGGAGGGTTCAGGTAATCCAGGATGGCTTGAAATTAAATGGTACACACCAGCTTCTGGCTATGCTGATGATGTTAATATATTGGGAGGAAGTGTAGATACTGTAAAAAAAAATGCAGAAGCTTTAGTAGCTGCTACTAAGGAGATTGGACTAGAAGTAAATGCTCATAAAAATAAGTACATGACCGTGTCTCGCGATCAGAACGCAGGACGAATTCACAGTATGAAGATTGATAATAGTTCCATTGAGAGGGTGGAAGAGTTCAAATATTTGGGAACAACGTTAACAAATCAGAATTCTATTGAGGAAGAAATTAAGAGCAGGCTGAAGTCGGGGAATGTTTGTTATTATTCGGTGCAGAATCTTCTGTCATCCAGGTTGCTGTCCAAAAATTTAAAGGTCAAGATATATAGAACTATAATCCTGCTCGTTGTCCTGCATGGGTGTGAAACTTGGTCGCTGACAATGAGGGAGGAATGTAGGCTGAGGGTGTTTGAGAACAGGGTGATGAGGAGAGTATTTGGGTCTAAGAGGGACGAGGTAACAGGGGTATGGAAAAAACTACATAATGAGGAGCTTTACTCCTTACCCAATGTTGTGCGGGTGGTAAAATCGAGAAGAATGAGATGGGCGGGGCCTGTGGCGCGCATGGGGGAGGGGAGAGGTGTGCACAGGTTTCTAGTGGGGAAACCTGAGGGAAAGAGTCCATTGGGGAGACCTAGACGTAGATGGGGATAATATTAAGATGGATTTTCGGGAAGTGGGAGGGGTGGAGACTGGATGGAGTTGCCTCAGGATAGGGACAGATGGCGGGCACTTGTGAATACGGTGATGAACTTCCGGGTTCCATAAAGTGCGGGGAATTTCTTGACTAGCTGCAGAACCAGTTAGCTTCTCAAGAAGGACTCTGCTCCATGGAGTAAGCAAGCAAGCATGCTTCAAAACGGGATGTATCAACCAAAGTTTATCTAATGCTATGAGTGGTCTGTATAATTGAGATACACTGTGTTCTCTGAGGCACAAGCTGTAGCCGAAGAAACAGGATTTGTAACTGAAGCAGAATGTGTTCTCTGTGAGAAACAATCTGAGTACGAAGAAACAGCGTGATCGATTGTAAACACCGAGTACAAGGGATTAAGAGATATCAACTGTGAATCTCCTCGATTAAATAGCTTGATAATCGGTTCCAAATCCGTTGCCATGATAAGGAAAGATTTTATAGCGTGTGTGTGTGTTTGTGTGTATGTGTGTGCGTGTTTGCGTGTATGTGTGTGTGTGCGCGTGTGCGTGCGTGTTTGTTTGTGTGTGTGTAAAAACAATGTTTTTCTGAAAAAGTATTCATGAACTTAATTACATATCGAAAGCGCCAGAACTCTTATCCTCTGCGGACACTTCTAAACTTATCTGAATCATAGTTTTTGGATTGTTTACTCCTGAACATTCTACGGCAAACAAGGATCGTTCAAAATCTTGGAAATATGTATCTTACTTTACGTTGTTAATGCGGATATAATGTTGACTCGACACAGTTTCACAAATATTAACAAAATGTAGGCACAGATGTCTAAAAAGTGAGGAAAGAAAAGTATGGAGGACACATGATGCCAAAATTATGAGGACGGTTAATTTGCATGTTACCTGAAGAAAAACAGCTTATTTGTAGCATGACCCACATTGCTCTGCAGTAAAAACCTTCGTTTTTTTATATTACAACTAAATTAAAAGACACCCATTGGCCGTAAGCTACAGGGTACTAATCGAGACGCTGAATAAAGAAAATTTTCCGGAAGTGGAAAGAACCGTATTGAACAACGTCAGAATCAGCACAAATTCAAATGACGCAATCCCATTCCGCGACCTGCAGTGATATTTATCTCAGTAATTAACCAATTTGTTGCACAAAATTTTTGTTTTACAATAAGTTTATTTCATGCCTCTACATGTTTCGAGCACATGCGTTCATCATCAGGAGGTCAAAATTGCATTACACAGTCTCTGGTATCATCACACTGAAACAAGTGAGTGGTCTAAAATTAATAAAATATAATTCTATAAATATGAGCCAATCGTAGTAAAACTTATTTGTGAATTTTTCGGGTATGATTACTGTGTATTACTTACTGTAAACATGCTATGTCATGTAGAGGTTATGTTTATCCAGTTATTAAACATATTAGAAACGTATTATGTCTATTTACATTTATGTTTGCTTAGTCTTTCTATGTCATAAAATCGTATAAATTGCTGATTAGTTGTTGTATCTATAAGGTTATTTTTGTCCGGTTTAATAACTGGATAAACATAACCTCTACATGACATAGCATGTTTATAGTAAGTAATACACAGTAACCACACCCAAAAAATTCACACATAAATTTTACTACTATATGCTCATATTTATAGAATTGTATTTTAGTAATTTTAGACCACTCACTTATTTCAGTGTGATGTAACCAGAGGCTGTGTAATGCAATTTTGACCTCCTGATGATGAGCACATGTGCTCAAAACATGTAGGGGCATGAAATAAAATTATTGTAAAACAAAAATTTTGTGCATCAGGTTTGTTAAGTACTGAGATAAATATACTGAGATGCAAGGTCAGCAAAACGTCAATATCTGCAGTGATATGCTTACAGAACGCATTAACCTTTACAGAACTTGTCCATTAGCAGCAGACGAAAATTACTACCCACAAGAATCTGCTTTTAGAACCCAACCTATGGAGTTACAAAGCTGAGGTTAGAAACTAATGGGACAACAAGTATTCCCAGGGGATATCAGTCACTGAATCACAGCATAACAACACTGATCTCTTCGCTTCCTGTTGTAGTATTTGTTATCTTAATCCCAAGCATGAATATCCCCAAAGGGAAGAAAGTCACGTAAATAATTTAGATCTATGTTTTGAATGGGGCCATCACGTTGTGTTATTCAATACAAATATCAAATAAATATTATTATATATATATTATATTATATATCGGAACACAACAAATAATTTTATCTTCAATGTTAACAAATTTATAGATTGATAATAATATTATTTGTTGTGTTCCGACTTAATATAATAATATTTATTTGTTACTTGTGTTTGATCTGTGCGCTGCCACAAAGACCCACACCAAGAGCAAAGTTACTTGTCATATATATATATATATATATATATATATATATATATTTAAAGGTAAAGTGATTCAGTTACAGGTCCGGTGTGGCCCAGAGGGTGGGTAGACTTATAGCTCTACTCTTCCATGACTGCGGCACTAGAAGGGAGTGAGTGGTCAGCAGCACGCCCCGGCCGCACTTTAATCTCGGGAAAGACCCGGTAGACCGCAGGGCCGGTCTGGACGGGCGGAAAATTTCGTCCCTACCGAGATTCGATCCCGGACCGTCCAGCCTGTAGTCGGTCGCTATACCAACTGAGCTACATGACCCATATATATATATATATATAAACATTATATAATCTGTTCAGTTACAGAGAGTTCACGTGGTTTCTATTCTGACCTCTATAAGGAAATGAAATTGTTTTAAAGGAAATCAGTAAAATTTTTCTTCAGAATTTTTTAATTGGTTACAAGAAACGAATTATTCGACAGTTAATTCCGAACCGAAAGGCTCTTGCTGTAATGTTAAAACAGTAAGGAAGGGACATGAAGCTGCGTGACTCAGTGTGTTATACTGAAGCATAATTTGTCCGTAGATTTCACTGGATTTCGCATCCTGTGATTATAAAATTCGGATCACAGATAAGATACATATTTTAAATCGCGGAACACAGAACCTGGCCTACTTGTACCGAATAACGTCACACCTTGCACTTGATATTATGTATGATACATACAGATATAATTATAGGCAAGGATAGTGCGTGAATGCTTCACCTCCATTCAAATTACGACTTCCCTCACGATGGTTCAGTTAGCACCGAAACATATTTGGAAATGTATCACATAAAATAATAGATAACAACATTTACCTGAGAAGTCTATTTCTTAGACGGTTTATAAATACTGGATAAGAGATGGTTTATCTTAGTTGCTACAATCAATCATTTTTAAATGTTCCACAGCCTTATCATCGGAAGGTCCTGCGATCGGCCATTTCGACACAGGGTTTTCTTGCTTTCCCTGTGCCTAAAAGCAAATGCTGAGAAGGTTCCCAAGATTCCAAGTTGCCACTACATGCTTCTCACGTAGCCCTCCCGAATTAAATTTAGTAGTAACCAATTTCATATTTTGTATGCATGTAAAATAACCACTGCCACCGGGTGACAACTCAACTGCAGTTAATAATAATAATAATAATAATAATAATAATAATAATAATAAATCAAACGTCAAGACCACACCCGTCAGTGTTACAAACATCACTTTTGAGGTAAATTCAGATTGACTCTAGAGTCTTACTCTCCCTCGCGCGCGCGCGCGCGCGCACGCACGTAGGCAAGCACGAAAGGTAATGAAGGCAAACTAGTAAACGACAATAAAGGAAGAGAAATATAATGCGCAAACAGATCTGATTTGTGGGTCTGTACTTGTGGTTTGTTTTCAATTCCTATGGCAGGGTAAAGTACTAACTCGAAGGGATTAAAAGTCACATACGGAACGGGAGAAACCAGGACCGGGAAGGTAAGTTAGACAGAGGATTAGAAATTCTAGGAAGCGATACCCGCACAAACACGCCAAGCGAGAGAGCTTTTTGTCCGCACTGAAGTACCAACATTACAGAAAAAGCTCAGAATTCCTAATGAAGCACTGAATTCATTAGTTAATATGCTGATTGTGTTTATTCAATTCGATTAGTAAATTATTTTCATTTACCTCTTCTCTTCTCCATGAGGTTAGATTCTATTTTATGATACGCCATGGAATATAATCAGGCTGAGATTCTTGTGTTTTGTATTGTGACAACAAAAAAAACTTACTGCGAATAAAGATAATGAAACATGTAGCACGGGATTTATCGAATAAATGGCAGCGGCTACGTTTTCGATGTTTCACAATTCGTAAAAAATCGAGTCAAAATTGTAAACCGTAGATTTTCAGAGCTGTGAAATATACTTTCATAGTTTGACGGCCTTAAGATTTGTATTTTAGTGGTTTTTAATGTCTACAAAGGAGCTTAATGTGAAATCTGTTTTCACTCCTCTAAGTCATATCCTGTGGCTTTTATTAAGTTGAATGAATTAGCGTAATTGTAAGGTGACACGTCCAAAATTTCACGAAATTCACTTTTATTAAGAACAATATCATCTTAGAACAACGAATATCGTAGAATGTGGATAATATCGAAAAATTCTGTCCTATTTTTTGGCAAAGAGACAGAGAAGGAAAGTAAGTTGGTGAACTTAAAGGAAATACGTTTAATAAAAATTAGTAGCAATTTAAACAGATCAGAACCGGAACACATTTTATCGCAGTTTTGTGTTTAGTTACAAATGGCTCAATTTTATCAGAGCAAATTTTTTCTTTTTTTCTTTGTGCAAAGTGATTCAATTTGTTGCAATTAAACGTGCCGTTGGATACAAGTGAGTCACTGCTTTAAACGGCACTCTTTTTATAAATTAACCAATTTTAAGTAACCATATGTGATATTTTTGATTCATAATTTGAAATTGATGATATTTCTCGTATTTGCTCATATGTAGTGCTGAGTGACTGGATTACTTGCGAATGACGAAATGAGACGGCTGTGTGTGGCGGTCCATGCAAAATTCAAGGCTTGAGGCTCACATTTTCTTAGAGGAACTGAGAAAAGCAAATAAAATTCTACTAGTGTGGGCGTGTTTCCCAACCGAGATTTAAACGTAGAACCTCTCGAAAACCAAGACGGTAAAAACTGTAAAGCAGTCCCATTACAAGCCTGGACAGGCCCAGAGGGTTCTTAGGAATTAAGGTTCCCAGATTTCATGACAACGGCACAGGATGGTGGTAGGTTGTCAGCCTTAGACACCGGCCGCCTTTACCCCCAGGAAATACTCCTGGTACTCATTTTTGTTAGAGGCTGAGTTGACCCCAGTGTCATAGGATTTTATGTCAATGAAAAATCCACTAACACCACCTGGGATCGAACCAGCGACCTTCCGATTTGTAGCACAGCACCTTAACCACTGTGCTACCGCGGTCCTCAAACCCAGACGGAGAGATGGTAACTCTACCGAGAAGTTAGGTTTATAGTTTTCTGAGTTTTATTACGGTATTTACTGATTTGCGAATTGTATTTGAATGGAATACGGAATCACGACATAAAGACGTTGAAAGTACAAGGAGTTGCAGGTTCTGGGCTCTAGGCCGCCTCGTTTAGCGCAAGAAATGCAGTTGCCTTACACGTTACAATACAAACTCAGCACTCCCATCGCCCAACACCAGTCGCTATACTGCTAACACACGTTTGCTCTTTTCACGAAATTTGGCCAATTTCGATCGAATTTGTAAAACCCCTCGAGGGAAAGGGTTAGAGTCAGAAAGTACATAGAGGGAGAGAGATAACCCCTGGAAATGTGTGTACATTCTCCCCCACTCCAATAAGCCAAAGTCTGTTCGAAGATAGTCTACAGCATGTCTTCCAGTTTGCGCCAGACTTTCTTCTTTATCCAGGTAATATTCTTTCTTCTTTGTTTCTATCTACCCCCTCCTGTACGCAGGGAAGGAAATATATATAACGAAAGCTGAATAAGACAGGTGAAATGGATGTGAGCTCTGGGAGATCTGGAAAACACTTCAAGAAGAAACGCTGTTTTAGGTGCATTGAAATCTAGTCGCTTTATAGAAGTCTTTCATATTAACCTGTGAACTCTGTCGATTTTCCACGCAGTAGAATGAAAGAATAATACTACAGCAATATTTCTTCTTGTAGTATGAGAAAGTAAAAATACTCGTAGGTGATCTGGGATGAAGAGATCATTGCTGAAATCGCAGTTGCGAATTCTGCTCAGAAAGTAGATACGTGTTCATGTACGTGGCTACATCGCGGTACTCAGTACTGTCTTATTCGTAGCTAGAATTTCGCTGAATTTATTCTGTACGCTCACCAACCAAGTATGGTCAGGAAGGAAGATTCAAGTCTTCAGGAATGTTAGCCATGTCGCCTGCTTCAGTCTGAAGATGAAGATAGTAAGCACTTTCAAACCCTCGCTAAAGTTTATTAGTCGACATATCAACCTTGTGAGAATACCAAATTTCGTAGAGCGAGAAGTCTTCCCAAAATCCCGCACTCCAACGTTCAGCATTTTAGAAATTTAAGTAACACAAACACTAATTAAAAAAAAAAAAGATTTTGGACGTCGATAATCTCTCAACTGGTAAAAAGAATTTCCAGACTTTTATGAAACCTGGACATCCATAATGAGGTCTTTTGCGCTATGCCACAGTGAAATTTGGTAGGTCGATACCAAAGTTTTGGCTCAATAGACTGCATCTATCTTCAGAATATCAGTAACCGAAGCTTCGTTACTGTGTTCGGAAACTTGGTAATGACTTCAACATTTTACCTCACTTTATAAGTTACTTTTACAATACACTGGAAGACCGATCATCTAATTTAACACTTCCCAGTCACATATATTACTTAAGCGACACTAAAGAGGGCGCAGACAGTTACACAGTTACGAAAGATAAGAGTATTTCATTATTATAGTAAAACCAACTAGATGCACTAATTTCTCAAATTTATTTTTGGAATGAAAGTCTATATGTTTCAGGCAACTGTCATCAAACCTGTATGACATATACCATTGCTGTGTGTACAGTGAATAACTGCTGATTATGGACAGAGGAACTGCCCGAAACGTGTAGACTTTTATTCCAAAAATAAATTTGAGAAATTAGTGCATCTAGTTGGTTTTATTATAAGAATTTGTCACGACGCACGGTCACCTGAACGTCGAAAAAGATATTTCATATACAAGAACACAGGAAGGTCTGTTAGCCTTCTATTACGAAGAATGATTACAATGCACTTCCAGTAATCCCGACATACTTATAATACCATTTTATTAATGATGTGTGCTGTACCATCAAATCTTTCATCTCTAGTGAAAATGAAACAGTAAGTGCTGTTATTGCCGATCTCAGTTGCCGCGCGGTCTAAGGCGTGGGTCTACGGCCGCTCGCGTGCTGGGATTGTGGGTTCGAATCCCGCCGGTGGCATGGATGTCTGTCTGTGTTGATTGTTGTGTGTTGTCAGGTAGAGGTCTCGGCGACGGGCTGATCACTCGTCCAGAGAAGTCCTACCGACTGTGATGTGTCATCGTGTGTGTTCTAGAAACCTCAAGAATGAGGAGGCCATGGCCCGCGTTGGGCCACAGCGCCATTGGGGGGGGGGGACTAAGTGCTGTAATTGTCGCGAAGAGACTGAGGTGCCTTAATAACGCTTGGGGAGAAACAGCGAAAAATATACTGGAAAGTACGGCAATAAAACTTTACGACGTTTGTCAGTTCATAAATGAATGTGTGTGTGTGCGTGCGTGTGTGTGTGCGTGCGTGTGTGTGTGCGTGCGTGTGTGCGCGTGCGTGTGTGTGCGTGCGTGTGTGTATATGAATGAAGTACTTATTTGTCTATGAGTCATTTGTTTTGTCGAAAGGCTTTAACATTTTGTGTACATTACCATCTAAAACACAACATATGTACATCAACACAGTGACGAAATATCAATTACATCAGGGCTACACGTTTCGGCTGTAAACAGCCACCATCAGGACAACGCACAACATACACAAGGTACAATATAAGTGTGCACTCTATGGGATCCCATATCGTTTATATTGTACCTTGTATATGTTCTGCATTGGCCTGATGATGGCTGTTTTACAGCCGAAACACGTAGCCCTGATGTAATTGATATTTCATTACTGTGTTGATGTACATATATTGTGTTTTAGACAGTAATATATATATATATATACATATATTACCGTCTAAAACACAATATATTTACAATGTTGGTCGTTGACATTGCGGGAGGAAAGGAAGCTGAGGGCGTTTGAGAACATGGTGTTGAGGAGAATATTTGGAACTAGGAGGGACGAGGTAATGGGAGAATGGAGGAGAATGCATAACGAGGAGCTAAATGATTTGTACTCTTCACCCAATAATGTGCGGGTGATAAAATCGAGAAGAATTAGATGCCCTGGGCATGTGGCGCGTATGAGTGAGGAGAGGGGGGTGTATACGATCTTGGTGGGGAAACCGGAGAGAAGGAGACCACTGGGGAGTCCTGGGCATAGATGGGTGGATAATATTAGGCTGGATCTCCAGGAGGTGGGGTGTGGGTATATGGACTGGCCCAGGATAGAGACAGGTGGCGGACGCTTTTGAGTGCGGTAATGAACCTTCGGGTTCCGTGAAATGCGGGGAATTTCTTGACTAGCTGCAAACCAGTTAGCTTCTCAAGAAGGACTCTG
>Ga0123355_10018809_pt1 | contig 10981 bp, 7 predicted proteins | sample TergutEmb28metaG_3_FD_89872 | JGI IMG/M metagenome (GOLD analysis project Ga0123355, IMG submission 89872) | Embiratermes neotenicus P1 segment gut microbial communities from Petit-Saut dam, French Guiana - Emb289 P1 | ecosystem: Host-associated > Arthropoda: Insects > Digestive system > Gut ...
AAACCATTCCTTCATAGACTATTGTGTGAATAAGTGAATTTGTAAATAGTGTATAAGGATAACATCACTCATCTGCCAAACAACAATGCTTGTAAGTACTTTATTTAAAATAATATGCATGAAAATTAAACTAATTTTGTCATATGTATTCACATAGCAGCTTTTATAATATAAGAATTTTTCAGTGTATAGGCCCATGTCTAACTATAATCTTGTTTTTGATTCATATTTTTATCACGTCTAGAACAAGAACTACAATTTTTATCCGAAAATACTGTAAAGTTACGGTTTAAATGGCATTTAAATTCCGGCGGCAGAGGAGTGCGCGGCATTTAAAAGTCTGTACGTTAAAGGTTAAGCATTTATTGCAGCACTGCAATGCTTCATAAATAGAAGGGGTTTAATAGATCATCTATACAGTGACAATGGCAGTAACTTTGTAGGAGCAAACAGAAAGTTGAGGCATGTGCGTGTCTATGCAGCAAAGACACAATTTCAGCGGCATTTTATTCCTCCAAATTCACCCTATTTAGGATGACTCTGATAGGCAAGCAAAATATCTCTGAAGTATCAACTGAAGAGAAATGTCAGTAAAGCTTGAATGACTTCTGAAGAAATTAGCACTTGGATGGCACAAACAATAGTGTGAACTGCCAACCTCTTACCGCATTACGAAATGACCCTAATGATCCTATCTCTGTGAGTCCAGGCCACACCCTAAATGGTACTCTGCTGACATCCTTTCCTGGGACAAACTTTACCAATACAGTAATGAACAGCTTGTTCAAATTGCAGCGGGTTCAACAATTCAATCAGTAGTTGTGGAAGAGGTGGCCATCTGACTACTTGCACAGCTTACAGCAATGCAGCAAATGGTTCAACAAGCCACCAGACCTCCAGCCCAGTAGGCTTTTCCTGCTTTGTTAAGACACCTCACCTCCCATGTCCTAGAAATTAGCAATCATTAGTGTGACACACCCAGGTTCAGATGGACATGTAAGAGCAAAAACAGTGACATCTGGTTCTGAGCAACTCAAGCAGCTGATTCATAAATTAGTAATTTCAACATAAAGTATACTTCCAGTGCCATGTACAGAATGTATATTATGAAAATTTTATACTACATAATATTAATAAGTAGGCTGGAACAAAAATCAGATAGGCATGATATAATACATGGCAAAGATCAATGTTTTGTAAAACTGATATTTTTAAAAAAGTCCAAATAACATGGGGATAAAAATATATAATAATTTACCAAGTCATTTAAAGTATTTATAAAATATACAGCTTTTTAGAATGAAATTTAAATTATTTCTATTCCAACAGACCTTCTATTCTGTACAGGAACACCTATCTTACAAATTTCATTATGGAAAATGTAACTGTATGACAAGAGGACTCATTTTAAGAAATGGAATTTTGTAAATCTATGAACTGTTAACAAGTTGGAACCTATTAATATATTTTAGTGATAAGTATAATGCTTCATATGAACAGTTGTATACATAGAGCCTGTAGTGATGTGCTCCATACAAATTTTGTCAAGAAAGATTAAAATAAAATACAAAAATTAACAGTAACAGAGTATCTACCCAAAGTTTAAGACGATAAACTAATAAGTAACATCCCACCCTCACAGAGGAGGCAGCAGTTCCTACAAAACATTTCTAACAATCTACCAGGCTACATGGAATCACATCCCAGAAGACCATACTCTAGAAACTGGTATGTTCCCAGGATTATGTGATGAATTTCCCATTTAATGGGACAAACTGGAAATGCATAATAATATCTTATTTATCTTCAGCCAGACAAGAGTAAAAACTGTCTAGCCCACACTGCAATTACAGAATACAGCGGTGTACAAATAGAATGACAGTAATGTACAAAAAGATCCCAGCAGAAGTTACAGAAAGGGAAAAAAAAGGTGGGGGTTATGGAACAAACTCATTCTTGACTGGATCCAGCATCTGAAATGGGATCCAGGTGCTCTTAAGAAATAAATGTTGTACTTTGGTACTGGATAGTTTTCATGACATATGACTGAACACATGAAAAACAATGCAAGCAATGTATGTAACATTTAACACAGAGGCATGTTCATGCTTAGAAAAGCAAAATGTATTAAATAATTTGAATGTGTGTTTGTAGCCTCAGGTAACCAGCATGCAATGCACATGCCCCATATTGTCATCTGTGTCCCACCACGTTCCAAAATATTTTTCCATGTTATCTCATAAACAGCACTATTTTCAAAAAACAGTTACTGCACACAAAAAGTGTGTTATGATTTTCTCTACAACATTTGTTTGAAACATTTTTCATTCTAAGAAGAATGAGCAAGATATGATAAAAAATATTGGTCTGCATGTAAAGCACCCATCACACTTGTTGAAAAATAATCAAATATCAAATTTCATGAAAATCCGTCCAATGGGAGCTGAGTTGTTCCACGCGGACAGCTGGACGGACACGACAAAGCTAATAATCGCTCTCCGCAATTTTGCAAACGTGCCTACAAGAAGGCCAAAACAAGAACATATGGACTAAGTCGTCACTTCACCTACAATTACGCCCTTGCTGCAAGCCATGGATCTCTGTGTTGTTTCTTAAAGTGCCACAACAATGGCATTTGCCTTTAATGACACCACGGCAACTGGCAGAACGACACTTACACTAATACAAAGTGGCAAGTAAATTCTCTGTTTATAGAAGTTTATTCCAGTAAGTTTAATAGCGAAGGAGTTTCAAGAAATGCCACATTTCAAATGGAAGCAATAATCCCGAGGATCCTTTTGTTTCAGACAGCAATGGAAATGATGTAAGTTCTGCAGCAAAGACAGCAAACTGCATGTTTTGTTTAAACTTTAGCAGACAAACAGGACAACACTGTCCCACACTGGACATTTAAATTGAACAGCGCTCCACCCATAGCAGAAACACGAATTTAAAAGGCCATGCATTCAAGTTTAAATCACAGGTAGATGTTTTTCCCATTCTTCATTTGTGGTAAATTCATCACCATAAATTTTCCTTTGCTGTAGATGCTCCATAAGGATACCAACTGCATGGTGGTCACATAACCTTCATCCTGCCAGGGTGGGTATTAAATTTTAGTGCACAGTTTATGCAAATTGTCAGTATTATTTCAACAAAAAAATATAAAATTATGAAATAAAGGGGCATAGAAAACAAAACAGAGATTTTGCAGCATGTCTTAAAAATGCAGTAAATTTCCTTGTTGGCTACATATATAAAATATTTTTCTCAGAGTTTTTTCCTACATGTGTTGGCGTATGTGAACGCAGGTCTTTAAAACTACTAACATCACACACGTTTAAGACTTTTTTCATTGGACGACACTACTGTAAAAAGTACTAGGATGGTGTACCGTACTTATATTGCATTATTTATGCTAGATCCTTTCATATTAAATGCAGGTAATCCCCAACAATTTTTTACCATCAATTAGCACCATTTGTCATGTCTTTCCCCTGCATTCTACCCCCAAAACCAGGATGCACATCACATGTAACTGCACCTTTCATTACAGGCAGCATGTTCGTTAGCTCAGTACTGAATTAATTACTTTTACTTGGAATAATTAATAAGTTAATATGCATAAATGCTTAATGCAGCAGTTTCTCTCCAGTACCTCTGAAGTAAATCAGACAATTTATCACAGTTTCTGGGAAGACCATTAACCTAGATAAATATACTACACCAAATGAATCTGATATTACCTGTTTCCTGAACTCTACAATTCATCAATATCTATTCCAGAACCTGTTTTATCTGAGTGCTCTATATGCTAGTCCTTTCATATTCACACTGTAGTTGGAAGGCAACTGAAAAACAGAAAGAAAAATGTTATCAGTGTTATTAGGAACTAACAGGCATATACAAATTGTTTCTTAATCTGTAAGTATCAGATATCTTTCACACTGTAACACCAACAGAAGACAAGCCTCAGGTGAAAAGGTAAGCATGTGCCCAGAGCTAGTATAAGGCAACCTGCCTTAGTAAGACATCCAATGGGTAAAGGTGTTTCACAGAAGTGTGAGATTTGACGTTGGTGGTTACTAATAAATTTACTGTATTCTGGGCCATGATGCTGTGTACTTTGGTAGACAGGTGACAACAATGTGGAGAACATACTGCCTCCATCACTGGTATGCATCTACAAAATTATGTGGTGTCACATCCCAGAAAACGAGTGATCTCAATTTAAAATAATAAATATAATGCACTAAGAAGATTAACAGATGTACACACCAGTACTTTTTATGTTGATGTAAATTTAACATTCACATCAAATCATCACAACCTTTGAGGGCACTGTTGGGCACAAGAATACCCAACTTCATACGCATAACTTAGGGATGCTGGGGGGGGGGATGCCCTCCCTCCCCCCCTCTAAATATTTTTATACCTTTGCATAGTTATCTTTGGCTGCTCAGTTGAAGGATGAATAAAAAAGAGAAATATTTTCAAAATGATTAATTGGGTGGTGTAACAACAGAAAAAAAAAAACCTGTGTTTTATGGGACACACAATAAATGCATTTGCAGTTCGTAGTACCTCAGACTTGCTCCCCTCACAAATGTTCTTAGCCAAGTTATGCCTATGCCCAGCCCAACATATTCTGACAAATGCAGTGGGACTGGTCTATGTACAGGACAGCCAGTGGTCTAAGCACAAAATCCTGTACTGTCAGCAGCCCAAAATCACCTAAGATGAGTACTGGTTAAGATGGGTTCTATAGTGACAATCATGACAGTGTTCATGTTTTAAAAAATATCATTCTAAAACCTGTGACTAGGAGAACCTTTCACAAACAGGCATTTTTATAAGTATACAGTCAACACAAATACATTAAGACTTAAAACTAAAAAAATCAGATCTTATTTTCTTTTATTTCAGTAACACCTAACAATAACTCTGTCAGAGAGCCTGAATGTCCTTTTTTGAATGTACTCAAGAAAAGAGATTTTAAAATTTGCTTGCTATTACCAATAATGAGTTCTGAACATTCAAAATACAGTGAAATTTTACTGTTATAACATTCTCCATACTGATAATTTAGCTCAATAAACATTACCTGATGCACCACCAATTTAAAAAGTGCAACAAATATGACGCACCGACAACATTACTTCTTTTGCATCCTTTGCATACACACTCTTATACATAAAATGTTAATATTTAATGTTTCTTCAAGTATCATTCTTGTATAAAATAATGTTCACCATTGCATTAATTCAGTTTGTTTCTACATATTCTATGTAGCTTTTTAACAAGTTGTTGCCTAAACACACACAGCATATACCATAAGAATTTCATCACTGTTTAACAAAAGTCTTATGTTTCAATGTGGTTTTTTGTACTCAGCTTGAAAGAGTGGTAAGCAGTAACCAATTTAAAACCATAATCATAATTCACACCGACTTCTGTATCAAGTGGCTTCAAAACCTTTTACTTGATGAGAATTTTTTTTTCCCTAGAAATTAAATCTTACCGGTGCTCCAATACGAGACAGGTAACGGTTACGAATGTGGAAGTCTGAGTGTGGCTGAAGCAGGTCATGAGGTGTGATGTCAGACATAGAGCCTGATGCAAGCAATTTCTCGCGTTCCAAGGCTTCTGCAGCCCTGAAATCACATTTAACAACTCCATGTATACTCAGCACCACATAAGCTATATTAAAGGCATGATGCATGACGGCATTCACAGACTAATAGCAACAACTAGACAGAACTCCAGTGAAATCAACTGAAACTACAATCTATTTTCACTTATAAAATTTTGCTCATAGGAACTTCTATACTGCAACACATTCCCTCTGCCTGGTTCAATGAATGAATGCAAACTATCTCAACCAAAACACTGTGAGCAAATTTAATACCCTTGAATCATTAAGTCAAGTGAATAAAAGACGAAGACAAGAAAAATGTTTATTTTACCACTGTTCACAAGGCATTATTCTGTTTATATACATGTGTATATCAAACACAATCTAATTTATTTCTGCTGCTTGTATGTTTCATCTCAGGCAGTAGAACTGCTGACTTATAATGTGATCATTTAGGCATGTTACCCCAGTTAAAACACACTTACTAGAAACACCAATTCACTCTATAAAATTTCATTTTACAAATCCTCTTCAGGAATGTAACTCTTCATAACAGCAAAGACTGCCTAAGTGTAACACAGGCAATGCCTAATGCCAGAAGTGTAAGTGCATGAGTGCTGTGCAACTAATTTTCACACAATGCCATCCTTCACATATTGGGATATTATTTGATTCTGTATACTCAAGCCCCACAAAAAAACTTAATTAAAGTAATTAATAACCAAATTTGTCAAATTATCTGAAACCTCTGACACAGGCACAATACAAACGTAGTTTGAAAACTAAATATCTTGACTTCCATCTGGCAACACTTCACAGCCATCATCCAAAGGACAACTGCATACATCTCACAGCTATCAAGATAAGACACTGGGTAAAGAGGTAAGTTCCACTACTGTGGCAAATCTGAGAGGAAAAACACATCAGCATTCCCTTGAATGAAATGCCAAAGTAGGTCCCACCTTGGATTAACCTGCCTGCTTCTTTATTCTGAAGCTACAACACCTAATGAATGCTGGTTTTAAACAAAGGTACAAGAATATTAACACAGATGCACCTGAAAAGAACCATTAATGCACACCTTGCAAAAATGCACTGCAAGATTCACCACAGACATTTTAATTCAACAGCAATTTCTGACCTATCTGTAGCTGTATTGATAGTTATTAAACTTTTGCATTCTGCACTGAAATAAATGGTTAAATTCAATATAGCAGCCTCATTTTCACACAGCCAAGCTGAAAATGTTTTATTTAGCTCAAATTCAATTGGTGTAGCTGTGGTAGCACAAAGCAACCTGAGAAAGGAGGTTTGAAGTGTGCAAACAATGCACCAATCAAAATATAATGTCCCTGAAAGACATAACTTCAGTTCTTAACTCTTTAAAACAAAGCGGTTACTGCCATGCATGTATGATTTGTTGTAACATTCAACAACTGTACACACTGTGAACAAAGTATCATATTTGCTCAAATGCAAAAACTGTTTTCTAAGTCATCATCTTAAACATGGGTGGGTGGGGGGGTCCAACAATCATAAGTAAACATGTTCTGTATAGTCCGTTTACGAAATCTAAAATTGTGAATGATGTGCAGAGTCTTCTTCTAGTGCAATAAATATGGTACATTTATGGTTCTGGAGAGGGGCAGCCTGTTGTGAGATATCCTTATATATAAACAAACAACTGTTTAGTTTACAAATTCTGTATTCCTGTGTCAAGCATACAGGAATGGACAACATATTTCATCTGAAAACCTTGTAACTACTGTATCTTCCACTACCTGTATATTTGACATGAAAGTATGACCTGATGATGACCTGAAGGTTGGTGGGTGAAATGTGTCATCAATTCCTGCATGACTGATACAGTAATAAACAGCTGTGTCAGTAACATGCATAGTTATGGAGTCTGTATGATTCTCAGAATAACCACTGATTATTGCCCTAAGGAACAAAAATGAAATGTTCCTTGTAATGGAGATGCAACATGTTTCCTCTGTGGTAGAAACTGGAGTCTTAAATATTATTCAGATTAATTATGGCTTCAAAAAGTCAATGTATATTCAGCGATGCCTACAAAAATGCTAAACTGTTATGGCAACCTTAAATCAGATATCATTTCATCCAGAATGCACAAAAACAGAAAACCGTATGATCACAAATGGTGAATAATTTGTACTACAACTCTGGCATCTACAAATCAGTTGGGCTAAATCACTCCTACTGCTTGGATTCAGTGTCAAGGTATGAAGGCCATATACAAAATAAAGAATATACAAATTTTTTTGATGCTCTGAATCAGTCTGTAAACCCTGCATATAAATCACTACACCAATAACAAAGGTAATTATACAAAGAATTACTCTGGGCCAAATTATGAGTAAACCTCTCCACCAGATGACACTATTTTGACATTCTATTCGCTGTGCATCATATTTCATGTCACTTTTTATTTACCAACAGTCAATGCATACTATCTGTAAGCTAATCACTTTCTAACTATAATTCTAATGCATTTAGGTGCTTGTCTATGCCAACTTCAGAGGGTTCCTGACTGTTTGTTGCAACAGATCAAAATGACACAAGAACTTCTTGATTCTAAGATCACAATTTTTGCACATAATCCACACTTTATAATAACAGTTGAGGTCTCTACACTGTTGTGTATATTAAAATATTTGAATTATTAAAATGTTAACCATGTCTTCACACTTAGAAACATAGTGATGTGATTAAAAAAAAAATCCCTGAAGAGGGCACAGACAAATGCCGAAACGTGTCAAAGTTATAGTTATAGAGTTATAGTTCAACAGTGATTAGTTGACAAATAGTGTACACTGCCTGTAGGTAAATAAAAAGTGACATGAAGACAACACTGTATGTCCTTGAACATCACAGTGCTAGTCCAACACACATAAATGATAACACAGTTATCAGATTAAACAGTTTTTTTCATACTGTCATCTTCTGGGTTTGGGTTACAAGATCAAAGACTTTTATGCGAGTATCAACATTTCAGATACATGCTGCCTTTACAATCGAAATTCTCATAGTCGTGAAAAGGCAATCTCAGCTTAAATATCTGGAATAAAAAGTAATTCAGCACTGTCTAGTCCTGTGCCAGGCAGATTAACACAACTGTGTTGCACCTATAGAATCATGTAATGCTAAAGTTTCTTTACTTACAGTCGATTTCTTTCAAACACTTCCCGTTGTCTGGGAGTCATATTTAGCAGACCAGAAGAATTTGTGTCAAGAATCCAAATGACAACAGATGTAATAAGGGCCACTGTAAGAGGTTCACAAAAAAATAGAGAATTAAATTTATTAGTGCACACAGCACAACAAGCAGTAATATTCACATTCTGTTTTACCTATTAAAATCACACATCTTGGTACACTACAATCACATAGCAATACTAGGAAACTATACTCAAGTGGTGGGGTTTCTGACTTGTGTTTGGGAGGTGCCTGCTTTTAATCTTGGTTGGCATATTAACTATTCTGAAGATGTTCTTCACTGTTTTCCTCATCCTCTCGATGCAAATGCTGTGAAAGTACCGCAATTAGGCCACAATCACTTCCTTCAACATCCTTTCCCATTCACTATCTACTGTCATACTACTATGAAGTGCTATACGGTCCAAAACACAGAAATCAACATTTGACTGACACAAATAAACATTTCCCACACAGAAAATTGAATAAACTGTCAGTGACAGTATATGCAGTGAAATACAGTAAACTCAATATCAGGCATCATATAATTATTTGTTTACATGATTCTGTTATAATGAATATTACAGAAAACATGGAACATATCTTGCAAATTACAGCACCTAATTCAAATATCATATACATTATAACCCTTTCACAGACTTGACTGACCTGGTTCGGGACAGGGACAGGTGTGGGTGCATGCAAATGTGGTGATGAATCTTCGAGTTCCATAAAATTCATGGAATTTCTTTACTGTCTAAAGACCTGTTACCTTCTCAGGAAAGGCTACACTCCATGGAGATTGCTACTTATTATAACTCTGTTCCCCATTTTGACCTAACTATAAATACCAGCAGTCATCCCAAATACTTAGAGCTATTCTGTTCCAAGTCAACCTAAACAACTCAATCTCACACTGGTGTTTATTCATTTATAGTTTAATTTCATGATGCTCTAAGTACCTTATGACCATACCGCATCAAATGATTTGATGACAGTAAATAATTAACTCAAAAGTTTGCAGAAGGAAGCTGCCATGACCTAATTTTAGAATGCAACTGTGACATTCTTCTAGCAGAGTGAGCAAAACTGTGAAAAACCTTGTAACAGTGAGTGATCTGCTGAGAATCACATAATGCACATCCTAAATACAAGTCATAAGTGGTACTGCTTCAGGAACTTGCTTGGTTATCTGATGCTGGAACCCAGAACTCCTAATATTTAAGCCCATTACAGGATATGACTTGACCCATTAAATCTGTTCATATTAATGAGGTCTGTTTGCTTTAAACTTGGAAGCAACCACTTTCCACAAGGCAAATAATTTTTCTGCCAGTAATGACAAATCAAAATATTTGTGAATTTATGAAAACAGCTTAAAAAACTATGTGAAATGTGATATGGTGAGAGATTATAAACATGATTAAAATATTATAACAAAATGACATACACAACAGCACTTACACTGTAATAATAACTGACAAATTTGTTTTGTCAGACATCACGTGAAAAAATATTATGTACAAGTGTGTCATGTTTGCATGGACCTTTTCAGTACTTTGAAGTACCAACACTGCTGCAAGAAGAATAATAAAAGATTATGTTTTCCACAAAACTGGGAAGCAAACATCTAACCTAGCTGTTGATAAAAAGACTTTTATCACTCCTTAAAAAAATCAACATTGTAGTTTTCATTACTTTGCTGCAGTGTCATATCCACAACAACCACAACTTAAAAAGTGATAAATACACACACACACACACACACAACTACATGAACTATTATTTATATATTTATATATGCATCAATACAAATTAGAGGCACCTTGCTCCCTCAGTGCATTAAAACCAAGAATTTGCATAAGACGGTGTGGAAAATTCAATTACTATATGATGTTTTTTGAACTTGTTCCCTAACAACCAGTCAAAAAAATGTACACACACACACACACACACACACACACATGGTCTGTCTCAAAAGTAAGTGTACTGATTTTCCTATGTACGAATTGGTAGCGTAGCACCTCGTTGATGTATATTGGCGTGTTGGTAGTGACCTTGGCTACATGTTCATACTTATTTCAACTGGATTGGTCGGGTCAGTCGTGCGCTACTGCTGTTTGTGTG
>Ga0123355_10018810_pt1 | contig 10981 bp, 4 predicted proteins | sample TergutEmb28metaG_3_FD_89872 | JGI IMG/M metagenome (GOLD analysis project Ga0123355, IMG submission 89872) | Embiratermes neotenicus P1 segment gut microbial communities from Petit-Saut dam, French Guiana - Emb289 P1 | ecosystem: Host-associated > Arthropoda: Insects > Digestive system > Gut ...
CCCCCCTCCAACATAGGAGCATATAAGATACCACACCTGCAATCACAGTTTCCTCCTAACCCTACACCTACCCAACCGGAAAGATCCACACCCAGCTACATACAAATTCATTGACCCAATAAACATCCCACCAAATTTAGCTTAACAAAAGCACGTAAAATGATGATGAGATCTCAACATCACGCGGTTTAGGCATATTGTATAAAATTCTATTAGCAAGAAAGTTGTCAAAACCTTAAGATGACCGCTATAGGCCGAAACATGTAGTTTTTCCATTGCTAATAAACACCATCATTTAGCCATATATTTATAGTTGTGTTTTTGACTGAATTCACCTCACCATATAGTATATAGATGTTAAATTAATTAATTAATTTTATATTATTTTTATACTTACATTTTTATTTTGTTTTATATTTTTCCTGTTTAAATGGTTGTGTTGGATGGTAAATTTGCTCTAGGCAGTGGGCCTGGAATGGATTACCCCTAAACGCATATATTTCAATATATGCTAGAACGAATAGATGCTATAACGAACGATGTTCTAGAACCAATTACGTTCGTTCTATCATACCTCACTGTGCTTGTAATTTGTGACAATGAAGAAATGATTCAATGAAATTGGCGATATATACATAAACACTTTTATGAAACGACAAAACGATTTGCCTCTAATATTTGAAAACGGTTGCTGTTTTGCGATTCTAATATTGTACTTCGAACTTCCGGGGATTCGAATCTGGCCCCAAATGTCAGTTATTCTAAGTTATAATTAGTACGTCCAGAAACGTTTCTGTAAGGTACCTTAAAATACGTGGGCCGTGTAGCGTAGTCGGTATAGCGACTGGCTACGGGCTGGACGGTCCGGGGATCGAATCCCGGTGGAGGCGAGATTTTTCGCCCCTGTCCAGACCGGCCCTGAGACCCACCCAGCCTCCTGTGCAATGGGTACCGGATCTTTCCCGCGGGTAAAGAGCGGACGGGTCGTGACTCTGACCCCTCACCCCCTCCTAGTGTCGTGGTCAAGAAAGAGTAGAGTTATACTTCTACTCCCCTTATGGGCCTACGGTCTGTACAGAGCCTCAGTGTCTGTACAAGGGTGCGCCTTACCTCAACTTTACCTTAAAATACACAACAAAAGCCACGTGTTCCAAGTCACCCAACTTTCCTAGTAATTCTGTCGGGTGGTAGTGAGTCCACGGAACCGAGTTCTTCACCGGAAGCTACGTTTCTCAGCTAAGACAGAAAAACCCCCCACACTTTATGAAACCAGAATTTTCATTTTCGTTTTCATATGAGCTTAGTCGCTTGGTTGCATTCTGAAGCAATTTAATCCATCCATGTCATCCAATCTGTTTTTTAACATTCATTTCGATGTTATCTTCGCTCTATACTTAGGTCTTCCAAGTCGTCGCTTTCCTTCAGGTTTCCCCACCAAAACCTTGCGTGCATTTTTCTTACGCCCTCCACACATTATATGCCCCGATCATCCCTTCATCCTTGATTTGATCCCTCTGTTAATATTTTGCCACTCCCTTACCTTCTACTTGGAGCACGTGGTGGCGCAGTTGGTTGAGGAAGTTCTACAAGCCGGAAAGTGGCGGGTTCGATTCCCGATGGTATCATTGGAATTTTTCATTTACTCAGCCTCTAACAGAAATAAGTACCAGGAATATTTCCTGGGGAGAGGGGGGTAAAGGCGGCCGGTGCGTAGGGCTGACAACCTTACCACGTTCATGTGTTGACTGCCTTGAATTCTGGGAGCCTAAACCTTCTGGAACATTCAAGTTCTGTCCAAGCCTGTAATGGAATTGCTTTACCTTTGTACCTTGTACATACGTTTAGCAAAATTTCAATGTACACGCCATGAAAGAGTGTAGAAAAGATGGAAGTGTAACTCAACTCATTAACTCCGGCGCTGGATGAGATTTGTCAGTGTCACGCTCCGGTTGCTTTGCTCACGGTGAAAGCGGCACAGGTAAACATTGAAAAGGAGGCTATTTAGTGGAAATTACAAATAATAAATCTGTTAGTCTGGCATGTAGTTCCACTTTGTTTTTCGGCTTGGCAATTGTATATAATCAAATCTACGTAACATGTTATTGCTGTGTTGCAAGCTCCCAGTCTGAATGGTAAATATCAATTTTGCTTCTGACATGAAAACTAACTGTAAAGCGTGAGGTTTACCCTGTCCATGTCATGAAGGGTGCATAGGGAAGCGAAGGTATATTTCCATTCGTTCTTAACCTCGACAATAAATGGAGGTGGGTGTTCTACTTCACATTCCGGCCGCTTTATCCCCGCGAAAGAGTCGCAGAACTTGACCGGACGTATTGGAGAAAATAAAAAGCTCTCTGTTATGCCGGGATGCGAACCTCTGTTGGTCTAGCCAGTAGGCTAGTCAATACCGACTACACCATACCTATTCAGATAGCTAACTTATTAACATTATGCATATCTAGGCCTGTATGTCTTTTTTACATGTAGAAAAATCAGTCAAGATTTTTGGGTTCATGTGACATCTACTGGTAGATTAATCTGCCTTTTCTTTCAGCTTCCTTTTACACTGACGTCAGATCTAGAAGTATCGCAAACAAAAGAGCTTCCTTGTGAAAATAAACTTCTATACGCTAGGTCACAAGTTCTGACATCTCTTCACAACTATTCTGTGTTTTCCTTTCCAGCAGAATGCCGTCAGCTCTATTAGCCGCCGACTCTCAAGGCCCCGTTTATAGAGCAGTTAAATTTACTGCTGTATCCTCTTCCAGTGCAGTCCAGAGGCGTCCGTCTGGCTTCCTGCCAGTCACTTTGTGTCGCCATAACCTGGTCATTAGAGACAGCCAGAACGTTGAGTAAAGAGAGGCCAACTTGATGCCACTTGCTTTATTATTTCTTTATTTAATGCTCAACATGTTTCGGATGTTAATACATCCATCCTCAGGAGCTCGCGACTTATTTGTTGAGTTTTTTCATGGGTTGTGTTGCTCTGGTTCGATGTGTGTTGGTGTTACTTTGTGGTTTGGCTGTGGTGGTGTGGTGCCTCAGCCTGCGTACGGATACCACACCACCACAGCCAGACCACAACGTAACACCAGAGCAATACAACCCTTGAAATAACTCAACAAATAAGTTTAAATCTCCTGAGGATGGATGTATTAACATCCGAAACATGTTGAGCATTAAATAAAGAAATAATAAAGCAAGTGACATAAAGTTGGTCTCTCTTTAGTCAACTATCAAGGTGATGCACAGTTCAATAAATACAGTATAAGATTCACAGCCAGAACGATAAAGAAGGGGCTGATTTTGTAGGACGTGGGAAATCGTTATTTTAGCTTGAACTTTCTTTTAAAATAGAGGCTTAGCAGTAATGTTGTGATTCGTGACGGTGCTTGTGCCCCCTGCATATTTTGCGGGTGTTATGTGACGTAACTACCGAAGCGGATGTTGTGTGACCGGTTGTCTCAGATGGCACATCAGTGCTTATGTAGGCATGCGTTGAACAGAGCAAACACATTAAAGAATGCTGTATGAATACTCTGTATTAACTGTATTAACTGTATTAACTACAGATAGTGAGTTCCGAAACGTCGGCAATTAGAACTCAGACGCCGGGGAATTACCCAAAAAGGAATAAATTACAACAGGAGGTAAGTTCTCGTGCGCGATTTTCGGGGAATCGGGTGTTTGTTTCCTTATAGGGAGGAACACTATACACTTCTCCGCAGCTGGGGCCGACCCATCCTAAGTTTGCCCGGTTTCCTTCCGCCGGAAATACAATAGCCGAAGTTTGAAGCTGAGAAAGGGAAAGATTTATGCGCATGGACTTGTAAGGTACTGATCCCTGTGACCTTGCTGTCACGTAGGTCAGCGATTGCTCGCTTCTTGTGATTGCGGTTTCGAATCCTGCCGGGACCACCTATGTCTGTCGCTTGTGATTGTTGTCCGTTGTTAGGTAGAGGTCACTGCTGCGGGTCGATCTCTTGTCCAGAGGAGTCCTACCGATTGTGTGTGTATGCCATTGAGTGCAGTTAGGTTCAATAATAAACACCTGCACCTATAATGAGTAGGTAGAAAGAGGTCAAACTAAGAATGTAAGGAAGAACTGTAACTCAATATGGAATAAGAAAACAACTAGATGTCACTTAGTATATGTTTATTTCTACTTATCAGTTGCTCAACATGTTTCGGGCCACCATGTGCCCATCTTCAGGAGCTGACGACTTAGTGGTATTTTCTGTCACGTGAGAGAAAATACCATTAAGTCGTCAACTCCTGAAGATGGGCATGTTGAGCAACTAATAAGTAGAAATAAACATATACTAAGTGACATCTAGTTGGTTTCTTATTCCATATTGAACTACGATGCACGGTCAACCACACATCAAACTGTAACTCATTTGCCCCTGACGTCTACATGAGATGATGCTCCATAACAGCCGGGGGCGGCTTCATGGCAAAGTCCTGTCTGTCCACCCCAGGCTTGTCACTAAATTGCTAAACGGAACGTGGTTAAACTTGGTGATACGAATCTTCCCTTAATGTGTAACAAATTATCTTAAGAAATAAAATTTTGTTGTTTTCAATTGTTTTTTTCTGCCCACATAAGTTTTGGAGACTTTGAAATGACCCTTGGACAATAGTAGTTAGTTCTACATCCTGTCAATTATCGTAGTTGTCTCTTTACGAACTGTAGGGGATTTGGGGGTGTTAGGGTCCACAGTGCAGTTTGACACGTCTCATCCACTTCGCCGAGGCCGGCTTGAAATGTAAGTGACAGGTTACATGAAAATTATCTCGACTCCACTACGAAGTTGTCTGGAATAATTTCATCTTTGCTGGACGATTCGGATTCGATATCTTAAAGCAAGGGTTTGTTCCTGTAAGTAATTAGACACAACGGTGTAAAGGCATAGTGGGGAGCGGAGATGTACCACCACGCATTATTAACCTTGGCAGTAGCTTCATGTTCTGGCCGTTTTGCTCACACTGAAGCAGCCTTCAGTAATCATATTTCTCTTACACGGGAGTGCACAGTTACTTGAAATTGCTTTGGAAGATAATCGCTGTTTGTTATCAGAATTATGCGACTGTATAAATATTGTAGCCGATCATTTTTAGTATAGTTGTTTCTTAGGACTGCTGGCGTCAGTTACGGACGGTTCATGGCATGCGTTGTAAGTTAATCTGTTAACGTATATTCAGGACCGTTAGTGATAGGTAGGAGGGGAGAGATTTAACTGAGAAAACGTTAGCAGCGGACAACGGACGCTAGCAGTCCAGTGCGAATTCAGGCGCGTACGAGTGTGGTGTAGGTAGGAGTACTGAAAAGTGACTGTGTCAGTTTCCTAGAAATGATCTAGTTGTTTTACTGGATATAGCGCTCCATTATTTTATGTCAACAATAAATTGAGTAAATAAAAAAAAAGTAAACAAAGAAATAATTAAAACTTTATGTGATTCGGTGAACCACACCCGTTTCCCGAAAGAGGATCACCTACCAGATTGAGCGCGTCGGGACAACAAAGGTACGAAGGGTGATCGTGTAGAATATCGAGTTTACTGATGTGAGAGTATGAGATTCATTGAGTGACAAATACATTTTGAATGGTTACGTCTTTCTGAGACGGCTGGGATGGCGTAGTTAGTATAGCGACTGGCCACGAGACGGACGGTTCGGTTTTAGAACCCCTTTGGAGGTGAGATTTCCTCCTCATCCAGATACGCCCTGAGGCCCTCACAGGCTACTGTAAAATGGAGACCGGAACTCTTTCCCGGGGGTAAAGCGACCCATTTCTGTCCAGCGCCGAGGTTAATAGAATGCTAGATCTATACCACAGGTCATCTAGTATGATCTATACCCCTACACCCTCCCCCTCTATGCCTTCATGACATGTTACTGGTTAAACCTTTTCTTTTCACTTTCTTCGAAGAGTCCGCCGTGCGCTATAGAATGAACTCTTCCCTTCCTGTTTAACTTTGAGACGCGTCATCCCCGTTGTGTTGGTTGAATAACAAAGAATTTTTTTTGTTTATTACACATACAGTCGAAAACAACTATATTTCACCTAGTAGTACAGTAGGTATACAACTACATGAATATGGCCAAAATATAGGGCCGAAACATGTAGTTGTATACCTACTGTACTTACTTACTTACTCCATGGTGAAGAGTCATTCTTGAGAAGCAAACTGGTTTGCAGCTAGTCAAGAAATTCCCCGCATTTCACGGAACCCGAGGGTTCATTACCGCACTCACAAGCGTCCGCCAACTGTCCCTATCCTGGGCGAGCTCAATCCAGCCCGTACACCCACATCCCACCTCCTGGAGATCCATCCTAATATTATCCACCTATCTACGCCTAGGTCTCCCCAGTGGTCTTCTTCCCTCCGGTTTCCTCACCAAGACCCTATACACTCCCTCTCCTCACCCATACGCGCCACATGCCCAGCCCATCTCATTCTTCTCGATTTTATCACCCGCACAATATTGGGTGAGGTGTACAAATCATTCATCTCCTCGTTATGCAGTCTCCTCCATTCCCCCGTTACCCCATCCCTCCTAGGTCCAAATATTCTCCTCAACAACATGTTCTCAAATACCCTCAGCTTCCTTTCCTCCCGTCGTGTCAACGACCAAGTTTCACACCCATACAAACAACTGGCAAAATTATAGTAGTTGTATACGTATTGTACTACTAAGTGAAATATAGTTGTGTTCGACTGGATGTGTAATACACAAAAATTCCTTGTCTAGCTTCCCTTCCTCACCACACTGAGGAGCATTTGCCCGTCATCCATCGATGAATATCCTGGCAAAGACCCCCGCTTGTCATTAGATATGAAACTGGATGTGTCCCGTAATCCGGTTTAAGAGCTTTGAAGAACAGAAAAAATCGCTTAATTAAATCGTTCATTATTTAATTTTATTTTCCCGTAAAGTAAACTTTGTATGGACAGAGACAATGAAATTCTAATTATGCGTTCTTCCTTAACTTTCCGCTCAACTTTCTCTTTAATACACACAAACTTCTACATTTTCCGCGCTATGTCTGTGACTGTCTGTCTTTTATGGCTTAGTACAACCTAGAAATGTACATGCTTTTACTGTCAATAGAGTTGTGAGGGCAAGATAAGAAAGGACCATGGCCTAATTTACTCCAACTTCGCTGCAGTGTACTTGAGACAAGATAAATATTTGAAAGTGGCCAGACGGAGACTTCGCTGAGAGTCCGGTTCTAATGTTACTTAATAAAAGAGTTTTGACTTGTAATTGGCGTAACGTCAAATTGGTCTTAAGAGTGGGTACTGAATGAATGTGCGTGGATTTATGAGGAGGCGATTGAAGCGTATTTCCAAAAACTTTCTCTGTATTTGTCGTGGAACTCTAAGGAAGGCCGTGAACGTACGAGTCAATATAACCAGCAGGTCAACTGACATTCGAACGTTTATTTCCCGGGCTTTCGTTTACTGTAATATAGCTACACAAAATGTTTTTTTTAATCCACTGCCCCACATGTCCTTTAGGGACTTCGTGGTCTTCCCTCCTGGGCATGGCAGAAGTGTAACCGACTTCTGAGATTGGGACGCCCATGAGGCGCGGTTACGTTGTCCCGATGACGTGAGTGGTGATACAGGAGGATGTAGTGCCAGGAGGGCACTTAAACCTAATTTCTACTAACCTATCCAGACCATGGTCACCGCGGGAATCCTCCCCTTCAGGGAAAATTCCCACGGTAGAAGCGGGAATCGAACCCGGGACCTCATGATTAGTAGTCAGAGACTCGACCACTAGACCACGCGGCTGGTCCTGCACAAAATGTTCACTGCCAGAATCGAACCGGATGTTTTCATAGTACAATTGAACGATATCAAAGCTAAACTAACCTGCCAAACTGTCCTATTAATCCTGTATCACCACGTGACTCCTCGAAGGGAGTTTCAGGATGTTACACTTTTTTCACGTGTACTGCAGGCAGAAAAGTCTAAGATACTGCAGGCAGGAAAATCTAACATCCTGCAGGCAGGGAAATGTAAGATGCTGTGTGCATCTAAACCTAAAGAGAGTTAAATTAGGGCGCGTCGGAATTTTAAAAACTTACTTCCTTGAACATTTGAGTATCGTGTTTGACGCGCCTTTCTGTAACACAGAATTTTTTGTGGGAACAAAATCAATATTGTTAAATGCATTCATTATTAGATAACGAAACACATCTGCTTGTTAGGATTTAAAAATATTTTGTGATATTCTATGTAAGTTGCCACAACTTGATACCTTTTTATGTAACTATACTAGACTTCGAAATTTGTGTTCATTATTTTGTGTCATAATTATGGAATTCCCTTTTACGTGACTGAGGAACGGAAGGTGTTATTCATATGGAGATTCGTGTACCAGTTGCAGGACATAGATAATTTCCTCGCGTGACTTCCGTGTTCACTTACTATGTTACAATTCTCTAATAATAGTTCAAACACACTCCAGATAATGCAAAGTTTATGAAGCAGACACGTGGTATCAGGACGCTCCATTACAAACTCCGCAGCAGTCCACAGATGTACCACATAGTGCGGAGCGTGGAGGAAGGGCAAAGTTCTAAGTCCGAAATGGTGAACATTATCGCTACCCGGTGCAAAATTTACGCCTAAAGTTAGTTCCGAATAGATGGGTTACCAGAAATCCTGTTGGATCCCACGCTGCTTAGTTAACTGTTCGATGTATCTGCTCAAATGATGGTCTTCTGGCTTCTTTCACTGTGTAGGGTAATCAGTTTCTTTCGACGTTTCGGAATAAATTCTGCTTCCATCCTCAGGGTGTGTGAATAAGGTTGCTGGGTTCTGTAACATAGCAGATTGTACACGATCACTCTTTGTACCTCGTTTGCCCTGACCGAAATAGAGTCTCGTATTATCCATATAATCACGCGTGCACTCACACACGGACCACCAAACCCTATTTTACACCCAATTAAATAAAAAATAAACAACAACCAAAATACCCGTACTAGTAACAAACAAATACACATAAAATAACAACCCCCAAACACTGTGTATATAATTAATTTGGCCCTGTTTATTGGACCGTGCATCATTGTGATAGTTGAAGAAAAAAAGACCAACTTAATGTCACATGCTATTTTATTCCACTTCTTATGTGCTCAACATGTTTCGGACATTAATATGCCCATCATCAGGAGCTTGCGGCTATTCTGTTGAATTATCACATTGGTCGTATTGTTCTGTAAAGACGGAGGATTTAGCATTAGTGTAAATTATGGTATGTAGTGGTGTGTGTTTGATGTGACGTGAAATAAAATAGCAAGTGACATCAAGTTGATCTTTTATTCTTCAACTATCACAATGATGCACGGGTCCAATAAACATAACAGCGTATATAATTAATTTGGGCCTGTAATCCAACAATACTAAACTTGTCTTTTCTTAACTTATAGATAAGTTTAGTATTGTTGAATTACATGCTTTATACACACACACACTACAATTAGTTCTATATATATATATAGCACTAACTGTATTATCATCTATCAGGCTATCTGGAGCATCATTTATTAACAAACCATAATAACAAATAAAGAAACTACACTAATAAATTTCATGATATTCACATCACTGTTATCTTTAGGTGGACTCCCCCCCCCCATTCCTTGGGTTCTTACCAAAACGAATTGTTATCCAAAGCATAATTGCAAACAGCATAGCTCCACTAGCAACAGTTGCGGTAGTAATATCATTAATCAAACTATACTACTGCCTAAAAATCTCCTACTCAAGTTTTATAATTTTGAACGCAGAACAAAAATGAGATTTGAAGTTCCACAAAATGAATCAACCAAAAACATTAGAGCACTAATTCAATCATTAATTTCCCTAACAGGAATAACAGCTTGCACGATCATCACCAACATTAACTAAATAAGAAGGACTTTATATATATTTTATATATATATATATAAAACTCTTACCTCAAAATAAAATTTATGCATATAAGATGAAAAACTATCATTAAATCTATTTAATGATAACTTTCCACCTCATAGATAATTTCATTTATTTTATACTAATATCATCATCATCATAAACATAAAGGATTGGACCCTTTGATCCGTTCCGTCTCCAGAGTTACAGCTGCTCGCGCCAACGCTTCTTCGGTCTTCCAATTGTTCTCCCTCCTTGTGGTCTATAGTGGTATGATTTCAAAGGGATTCGGTTCTGTGGCATTCTTTTCAATTGTGAAAGCCAATTCCGTATGTATTGATCTATTTTGTCTAGTATGCCTGTAATCCGTAGTTCGCGGCGTATGTAGTCATTTGTCATAAAGGGTGTAGCCTGCCAGAGGTCTCAGGAACTTCATTTCTGCCGCTTCAATTCTTCTTCTCTGTAAGGCTGTTACAGTCCAATTTTCTGACCCATGTAAAAATGTAGGTAAAACTAGTGTGTTGTATATTTTCAAAATAGTTTCCGTTCTCACTTTCTTAAAAATAATTCTCTTAATAGTACCTATCAATTGTAAAAATTTTGCTAATTTAGATTCTACATCTTTGGAAAATTGGTAAAATATACATTATACTAATATAATAAAATATAATAATAATAATAACAAGAAGCTTAAAGAAAAATTTGGAAAATGTACCAGGAAAACTTTCGATAGATTCACTACAAAAGACAGCTATATTTGGAACATCACACTTAATACGGAAAGTGCTGCAGTGTGAAGCTTGAAGCCTGAGCGGTGGGGATCACCGCTGGTTCAAGAGAAGTACCGGGAAGAAAATGCCTGTGACAAGAGACATCCATATCGTATAATAATAATAATAATAATAATAATAATAATAATAATAATAAGAACTTAAGTATAGCCTGGATTGATTACCAGAAAGCATTTGATAGCGTTCCACATAGTTGGGTGGAAAAGTCAACAGAATTGGTAGGAGTGAACAGTAAAATAGTTAGATTTTGTAAA
>Ga0123355_10018812_pt1 | contig 10980 bp, 8 predicted proteins | sample TergutEmb28metaG_3_FD_89872 | JGI IMG/M metagenome (GOLD analysis project Ga0123355, IMG submission 89872) | Embiratermes neotenicus P1 segment gut microbial communities from Petit-Saut dam, French Guiana - Emb289 P1 | ecosystem: Host-associated > Arthropoda: Insects > Digestive system > Gut ...
ATGCCTTAAACTTCCGTCATGCAAGACGCATCTTAATCTCAAAATTTTACCGAATGAATAGTGGGTTATTAAATAATACGACAATACGTCCGAATTGTTGTCTTTTAAATACTCGGCACGCAAATCTTATTTTTTTGCCCCAAGCGTATCGTAGTTTTATTTGTTATCTTGTAAACGAACCATTTTTGGAAACAATTAAGGCGATAAGAAATGTCTCTCTTGATATTACCTATCTGTTTTATTTGAAAATTTTATCAGTCTAGGAAACTTTTAATGATATAGTATAATAGACATATATTTAGCCATATATACTGATCGAGTTCTTTCTCCAATTTTAACCAATGCACTATTTTCTCGATAGATCTAATTAAAATCCCCATTTTAACATTTTATTAGATACCGTCCATTTGGAGGCGAGTTAGTCCACACGGGAGTACCAATGGACGAATAGAAATGAAGGAGTAAATGGTCGTTATCATAACCCCACAAACGGCAAAATAACAGACTGGAACAGTAGTGAAAATATTCTGTTGTGTATTCTTATATACAGCAAAGTGTAACCCACCGTGGAATTTAACCCTTTACCTGCTAATGTGGAGAAGGTGTTGATCTCTGAATAATGCTTGCAGATGGCAGATGGGATTTGACTCGGCGTTTAAAGGGTTAAGTATCACCATTCCAGAAGAGACCAGAATGCAAAGATCCAAGAGCCACTCAGTATTAATTTACACATAATTTCTTCTCTGCTTACTTTATACAGGAACTGTCTATTTTGATGCCGCACCTACGATATGAATATATTGTTAACATTATTAGTGTCACCTTATGCACGTTTATCGTAATCGCCAAACACGCAGTTCAGGGTCTGTCATTTTGTTATTAATGATTATAGGAAAACGAGATTTTATGGCTTAGGGGGGTCAATAAATAACAAAATATCCATACCAATTATAACGCAGTTTGGTCAAATCATCAGTAATTTCAAACGAAAAACATGAACACAGTCAGCCCAATGATATCAAAAGTATAGTTCTTTGCTTTCTAAGAAGAATAGTGGGACAAAGCAGGCTGAAACAGGAGATGCAACCTGGATGTCAGGTAGAAGACAGATGCGTTTAGTAATGCTATTCTCTTTGGGTGGGTTATGACACATCCATTTCAAATCCTGTGTATTTCGATCAGGGGCCTGAAAAAGCGTACGATATTGCATACTTAGTCGGTGCTTTGGACTTAATAGTGAATATTTTAAATTCAGTGAAATGTGTGAAACTTTTTTATAACATATAGTATATGTATTTTACACAATTTTTCGGGATATATATGACCAGAAGAGCGAAAATAATTCCGGAAAAAAACTTTGTTTTGTAGGGGTTGGTGTAAGGCCGTTCATGATGTTGTGCCTCCAACATCCAATTAATTATATTCTAAAGTTTATGTGGACCGTTAATTAAATTCTATTTAAAAATTAATAAGAGGAAATTAGATTTGCGTTCTTTTGGAATTTTACGCAACGTAGAATAGTAGCTTCTTACCGACATATCGGGAACGATACGTTGTCCCGAAACATCGGTAAGAAACTAATATTTTAGGCCGCGTCAGATTTCAGAAGAGCGCAGATCTCATTAACATTTGTGGCGGAAGCCTGAAATCACGAACAGAAAATAGAAACTGACACACGGGAATACCGAAGATGCTACATGCGAGCGTGAAAGCACATACTGTATTCACATATGCGCGCACACATGAATCGTATTGACAAATAAACTGCGTAACAGTAGAGGAGTGGGTGTCTTTTCATCAAAATTCCACGAAAGGAATATAAAATAATTATAATTCCGTTAACACCCTTAATTAAAGTGATCCTACAATGAAACATAACATAATTTTACGTACGTTATTTGTCTCAAAAGTAAGTGTACTGTTTTTTTATTTAAATGTCTATTGGACTCGCCTGAAATTACAAGTTATCTCCTTCAAAGTATGACCCTTGGGAAGTTACACAGTGGTTCCAACGTTTTTTCTACTGATCATTGCAGTACCAGAAGTCATTTTCTGTAAGTGTGTGTAGCTCATCGGTTACAACTTTTTGTATGTTTTCCATCGTCCCGAAATGAAGACCTTTCAACTTCAATTTCAACTTACAGAAGAGGTAGAAATCGCACGGAGTTGGATCTGGGCTGTAGGGAGGATGTGGAAGAACGGGAATGTTTTTCTTCGCCAGAAATTCTCGAATTGAAAGCGCAGTGTGAGCTGGCGCGTTATCGTGATGCAGCACCCAGTCGTCTGCAATGTCCGTGCGGACTCACTGGAACCGTCTTCGAAGTCGTTACAAGATATCTACGTAGAAGGCGTGATTAACTGTCTGTCCTGCAATCATCCTGACACTCATTCGGCGATCTTTCGCCATCACAGCTCTCACCACTTCCAAATTTTGATCATTTGTTGACGACATTGGTCCTCCAGAACGAGGGTCGTTTTCAACATTTTCTCGACCCACTCTGAAAGCTTTGTGCTACTTAAAAACCATAGTTCTCGATACAGTGGCATCTCCATAAGTGTCGGTTAGAGAAGCAAATGTCTCTGTACTAGATTTGTTGAGTTTCAAAAAAAAAAAAAATTGATAGCGTACCGCTGTTCGATATTTTCCTGCATCGCAAACGTAACGACGTTATAATACATTACCATACCCAAACAGCAGTAGCGCACAACTGACTCAACCAATCCAGTTGCAACAAGTAACGACATGCAGCCAAGGTCACTACCTACATGCCGATATACATCAACGAGGTGCTACGTTACCAATTCGTACATAGGAAAATAAATACACGTACTTTTGAGACAAACCACGTATAACACTGTTTGAGCGTTTGCGAAGGAATACAAATAATATTTGACATTATCGAAATAAATAAATCAGGGTAGACATTAGCATGTAATTCATAACTCCTTTTCCTGAAAACGCTCGTTGAGTCCAAAGTGTACTTTTGTACAATATTCGTGACAAAAGTTAAAAACTTCGTGTTTTGCAAAACATATGTTTCGAGTGGCTGTCACTGCCAAATAAGTGTTTTTAGAAAGTATCGCTATTTTTACGAAATGGACAGAAGAATGCAAAACTGTTATATTTTATTTGCCCGTCTAGTGTCATGAAACAGTAAATCTGCTCTTTTTGAAAAGGCAAGTACAGCTTTTAGAGATCTGACCAAAGTACAATGAGACATTTCACATATAACCGGCCCGTTTCGGCACAATTTTTACTTCCACATTATTATCGGCTCGCGTTATGCCACCTCATGATTTGTTTCAGGACGCGAACTTTACGTATGCAGAAGTTCCAAGCAACGGCTGTGACGTAACATAATGCAATCTAGCAATCTTCCTACACACTTGAGTTTTCGTCAAATAAATTAAGGAACCAAGTAATTAACACATTATTTTGTGTCTAAATAATTTACTACACGTAATCTAACCGAACTTACTTAAAACCTAGCTACATCTTCAAAATGCAAGACTTTTCCCAGCGGAGATTCGATCTCACATCGTCTCTTCTACTTTCCCAAAAAAATATTATTTAGGCCGCTTTTATTTCTGCTTTATCGACGCAAGTTTCACACGCGCCAAACAATTAAAGTCTACATCAGTACGACTTTATTTTCGTTTTCATAAACCCGTATAAAGGCAAACTGCCAGCGTACTTTCTTTCATGAATTTAATGTTTGAATACAGTTCGCCGGATAGTTCAGACGGTACACTGCTTAGAGTAGGGATTGAAACGATGTACGAATGCGGTTACAGTGCAAGCATGTGCAAGATGCTTTATGTTAAAACAAAACACCTAAACTCGTCCTAGGGCCTAACCAACTTAGTATTCGGAGGGAACCGGCTTCGTAATCCCGGACAGCAAAGTGGCCGGGACGCGAAGTAACCTACGTCTCCAATCCACCATAAGGCTTATGGAGTTAACACATATCCGTTTACAGTACTTTAAGGTACGTAACTGTATTTAGTGATGCTTTCTCAATCACATGTTGAAATATAGCCTTAAGTCGAAATGAATAAGAATTATAGGTCTGGAGATAATTGCAAACATATAACAAAATTAACGGAGCTGTACGGAGACATTTTGGACAACAAATTAACAAAGAAACAAAGTTAAGAACTCACAACATTACAGCTAAAGCAGCATTGAAATTTGGAAGTGAAGCTTGGGTACTGACGAAAAGAGAGGAATAACGTTTAGAAGCAGCACAGATGAATTTTTTGAGACACTTACTTAGAATAACAAAACTAGATAAAGAAAAGAATCAATGTATTAGGCAAAAAACGGGAACACAGAACACAGTAAAGGAAATAAAACAGTATAAGAAAAGGTGGCTAAAACATGTACAGAAGATGGATACAAAGAGAATACCAAAACAAGCACTACAATATAAACCGAAAGGACGAAGGCACATAGGACCACCGAGGAAGAGACGGAGGGACCGACTTCATCTTGTATATCAAGGAACAGGAAACACGCCTAACCCTTCAGGAACATGATGATGATGATGACGTATGGAGATCAGAATTAAGGTACTGGAGTTTTCTTAAACGAGGCTGGCATTGTAGAATAACGTAGCATTGAGACGCAATAGTGCAACCATTGTTGCAGTGGAAAAGCAAGAGCATTAAATATCCTTAGGGTGTGTTTGTAGCCATAGGTATCCAGCATGCAATGCGCGTGGGTCGTTTTGTCATCTGTGGCCTGTCTGGTTGTACAATATTTTGTCATTATCTCATAAACGGCAAGATATTTTTTTCGGAAAAAAAAAATGTTTGAACAAAAAATGTGTTTCGATTTTCTTTACGACTTTCGCCAGAAATATTTATTATTCTAAAATGAATCGAGCGAAATATGATCAAAATGTATATTAGTCTTTGTGAAAAGTACTCGTCTTATCAGACTGTAATGGAACTTGAATTATGTCAACAGATTTTAAAAAAAATGAAATACTAAATTTCATTAAAATCTGCCATATGGGAGCCGAGTTGTTCCAAGCGGAGAGATGGACGGAAGGACATAAATGACAAAGCTAATAGTGGCTTTTCGTAATTTTGCAAATGCGCCTTTAAACTGAGAAAAAAATATAGACAATGTACGTTCATCGTCACATTGTGGAGACTGCGCGTTACAATTTTTTCCGTGAAAAAGCTGTACGTATTAAATATTATGAGCCTGTGACTGTATTTTTCCTTAGTTATCCGGCAAACAAATCGCATCTTTTCTGCGTTGTGTTATACCATATTATGGGACCTGTCTCACATTACATTATTTTCCACATTATCTGTTCAACGGAACGATATTCCAAATAAGGTTACTGAACAAAAAATGTTGTTGTATTCGCGCTACAACATTTGTCAGCAGCGTTTCTCATTATAAGAAGAATTCATCGAAAGACTCTCATGAATGTATATAGGCATTCATGTAAATTACACATTAGTCCTTTCAGATTTGAAAGAACCTGGAAATTTCTCGACAGATTTTCAAAAAATGCTCCAATATCAATTTTCATCAGGACTTCGTCAGGAGCAACCGAGTTGTTCCATGGGGAAGAACAGAAGGACAGACAGGAATGGGGAAGCTAATAGTCGCTTTTCGCAAATTTACGAACGCAACTAATAACATGACGTTGTCAGTGAACGTACAACCTCACGCCTACCAAGCACAGGAGCCTCAAATTCTGCCTAACGTAAGCAGTGGATGGAACGACGCCTGCATACCAGTAAAGCTGCTTCAAAATGTGGTGTTTCTTATTAGGATGCGCTTTGTGAAAAGAATAAATATCAGCTGCGATACAGAAAAACCAAGCTATTCCAGTGTGACAGGACTAAATATTAGCAGGGATACAGACAAACCACGTTATTCCAGTGTGACAACACCAAATATCAAACTAATCACATTATTCCAGTATTACAAGAACAAATATCGGCCAGCATACAGACAAACACATTATGCTAGTGTAACAAGACCAAATATCAGCTAGGATACCGAAAAACCATGTTATTCCAGCGTTACTCCAGTGTAACAAGACCAAATACCAGCTAGGATACCGACAAACTAAATTATTCCAGTGTAAAAAGACCAAATAACAGCTAGGATACTGACAAACCACGTTATTCCACTCTAACAAGACCAAATATTAGCTAGAATACAGACAACCAAGTTATTCCATTGTGACAAAACCAAATATCAGCTACGATACAGACAACCATGTTATTCCAGTGTGATAAGACCAAATATCAGCTAGGATACAGACAACCACGTTATTCCAGTTTGACTAGATCAAATATCAGCTAGGATACAGACAACCGCGTTATTCGAGTGTAACAAGACGAAATATCAGCTAGGATACAGACAACCAACTTATTCCAATGTAACAAGACCAAATATCAGCTAGGATACAGAAAAACACGTTATTCGAGATTTTTAAGTACTTCTTTCAGGCAAATGCAACAACGATAACATATCTTCCGCCATGATCACTGTCGTCCATACCACTGGAAATGTGTTCTTAATGATACCATAGACTACCGATCCACGCCACCCATTAGAGTAAGTTTTCCTCCTTGAATGTAGTAAATATCACAAACAAATACTGAATAAAATGAGTATAATGAAAAAGTTTATATTTTCAAAACTTCGTGTTATTGTTTACGAATCAGGCTCATTGGAGAATTCTAAGACATCAATAAGTGTTTTAGTAAGATAATTTGAAGCACCAGTTGCTCCCTTCTTAGCAATACCTTTCTTTGGGTCCACCACATTTTTTGCAGTAGTGGACAGCAAAATGACACAGAAAAACTAAATTATTTATAAAACAATTTTGTTTGTTTGTAACTTTATGTATTTTAACAACTTATATGAAGGTCACATGCAATAGAAAGTTGCTGTAATCTTTCTACATGCAAATAGTTTTTTTTTCTTGTGACGTGAAATCACAAAAAATTGAACTAACATACAGATAACTTATCTGCTGGGTATAGACCATTACTGGACACGTACTAAGATAAACTGAGCAAAGTCATACTTTAACACAAAGATAAAATTAATAACAAATTTTACGGCAAGTTTTATGTGAAAAAATGTGAAGACAAAAGGGCATAACTAAGTATTTCGCTAGGCCCATAATTACGAAATTAGTAACTTGGTTTTGGAATAAATGAAACACCAAATATGTTTCATGAAGGAAATAAACAAAGAAGTTCATCAGCTCTTTATAGACTTCAAAAAAGCTTATGATTCAGTTAGAAGAGAGGTTTTATATAAGATTCACGTTGAGTTTGGTATCCCTAGGAAACTTGTGGGACTGAAACATATAGCACAGTCCGGGTGGGCAAGAATGTGTCTGAAAGGTTTCATATTAGGAATGGTTTGAAACAAGGAGACGCTCTACCACCAATGCTTTTTAACTTTGCTTTTGAGTAAGCCATTAGGAGGTTTCAGGTAAAACAGGATGGCTTGAAACTAAATGGTACACATCAGTTTCTGGCTTATTCCGATGATGTTAATATACTGGGAGGAAACATACATAATTTAAAGGAATAAGCAGAAGCTTTAGTGGCTGCTTCTAGGAGATTGGACTGGAAGTAAGTGCTGATAAAACAAAGTACATGGTCATATCTCGAGATCAGAATGCAGGAAGAATTCATAGTGTGAGGACTGATAATATTATCTTCGAGACGGTGGAAGATTTTAAATATTTGGGAACAACTTTAACAAATCAAAATTATATTGCGGAAGAAATTAAGAGCAGATTGAGGTCAGGAAATGCTTGCTATCATTCGGTGCAGAATCTTTTGTCTTCCAGGTGGCTATCCAAAAATTTAGAGATAAAGATATATAGAATTATAATTTTGCCTGTTGTTTTTATGGGTGTAAAACTTGGTCGTTGACACGGCGGGAGGAAAGGAATCTGAGGCTGTTTTAGAACATGGTGTTTAGGAGGATATTTGGACCTAAGAGGGATGAGGTAACGGGGGAATGGAGGAGATTGCGTAACGAGGAGCTAAATGATTTGTACTCCTCACCCAATAATTTGCGGGTGATAAAATCGAGAAGAATGAGATGGGCTGGGAATGCGGGGCGAATGGGAGAGGAGAGGGGTGTGTGTGAGGTCTTGGTGGGGAAACCGGAGGGAAGGAGACCACTGGGGAGACCTAGGCGTAGATGAGTGGATAATAATAGGATGGATCTGTAGGAGGTGGGATGTGGGTATATGGACTGGATTGGGTTGGCCCAGGTTAGAGACAGGTGGCGGACGCTTGTGACTGCGGTAATGAACCTTCGGGTTCCGTGAAATGCGGAGAATTTCTTGACTAGCTGCAAACCAGTTAGCTTCTCAAGAAGGACTCTGCACTGTGGAGTAAGTAAATAAAGGACATAAACATCACTTGCATTTGCAGCAGAATACATTTTCCTGAACTTCCCTCACGGCGGCGTGATATTGTCAAACCCACCTTGTACTATACATACACTGGATCATGTTCTGTGAAACGCTTTGGCATACTCGCAGAAACCAAAATCGTCCGAGATACTACATACATCTTCCGCTCTATTCTGCTAAGTCTACTTAAATTTCTGCAACGAGTTTGAGAATCTTGCTCTTCCTAGCCACTTCAAATGTAAATTTGTAACAAGGGGAAGTAAGTTCAATTGACTGTTATACATTATTACTCCCTGTTTCTTGTTATGGTTAAATACGAGTAAAAACGTTTCGACATGTGGAAAAATATCTCCCACCCTACCAATAACTTTAGTGTTTTCACTCTACAGTAATTCTTTTCAAGTGACTTTTCAGTATTAAATATATGCTGTATTTAAACTAAGGTTACCGTTTTTAACACAGATCATTTAGTATAGTTTATAATGCTTCCGAAGCTCTCTCGGTATCTCCACGCTCCTATTCTCAGTGTTTCACTCTTCGTCGTATAAAAACTAGAAAATGAACGCATCTAAAGATGCACATTACTGTAATAAATGCAATTTGAACTCCATAATTATTTAAAAATGATAAGTGACGAAAGTACACCATTATATAGGGGCGAGTTCGCGTAACATTTGTTGCTAGGGAAACACAACAATACTTTCCCTGTTTATAGTCGCCGGAATAGTTGTATTTGTCAACAATGTCAAAGAGTTCATTGTTTCCGTGGAAATGCAACTGTGGGGTCTTTACACTGCAGTCGAGCTACATAATAATTCTCACTGTTGCCAAGAATATTAAGTATTAAATACATTGAACGTGTCTGTATTATTGCCTTAGTTATGCGGCATGAAATCGCATGTGCTGTGTGCCGTGTTATATTTCTACAGTGGCCTGTCTGGCTCTACCACATTTTTCCGCATTATCTCATAAACGGCACAATTTTTGGAACAAGCTATTGAACATAAAGCCTAAGTTTTCATTTTATCTAAAAAATGTGTCCGAAAAATTTCGAAATCTAAGAAGAAGTGAGTCACTGTCATAAAATGACACATATCTTCATACAAAGTACCCATTTCTACAGTAAAACCAACTAGATGCACCATTGTATCAAATTTATTTCATTTTGGAATGACACTTTACATGTTTCGAACGGTCTTTCCGTCCATCATCAGAAGTTCAAACTACATACAACAACAGGCATTTGTCAAACAGATACTGCTATCTGCTTGATAGCAAGCAGACAGCAATATCTCTTTGACAAATGCCTGTTGTTGTATGTACAGTCTTGAACTCCTGATGATGGACGGAGAGACCTTCCGAAACATGTAGAGTGTCATTCCAAAATAAAATAAATTTGATACATTGGTGTATCTAGTTGGTTTTACTACAGAAATAATATTAGGATACATGGCCCTATGAACGTCAAACAAAATACCTACTATTCTTTTTCGATTTTAATAAAATTTAAATATTCATGACAGATTTTCGAGAGATCCTCAAATATAAAATTTCATGAAAATCCGTCTAGTGGGAACTGAATTGTTCCATGAGGATAGACGGACTGAAGAATGGGCGTACATGACGAAGCTAAAGAGCTTTTCGCAATTTTGCGAAAACACCTGAAATTGTAGAAAAGCATATCAGTCCTAGTGCAGAAACAATATTTAAGTAACAAGCACATAAAATTGTACAGAACTGGCACTCTAACTGCATGTTACTCGTGCTTCACTGGACCACTGGTCCATTCATGAAGCCACATGGTGACAGAATTTCTAAGATTTTCTGTATTCAATGTTCAGTAGCTCCATGTGACCTATACAGAGAGGTAAGCTACTTTACTAATCTAAAAGGTAGAGAACACGCTTTAACTTGGTGTGCAACAGAAGAGATTTGCTTATTTCCTTTGATAATAAATGTATAAAAGTAATCAGAAAATAAGAAAATAAATATAAGGCTATGAAGCAGATACCGAACAATCCGAGAAACCGACCGTCTCGTTAAATAAATAGCAATTAAACTTTAAAGCAGATATGGAAGAAAGAAACCAACATGTGCGTCATTCATTTTCAAGGAAAACTGTCACAATTGCAACCGAATCTTAAAACCAAACAGCTTATTGGGAGAATGTCAAAGTAAGGGAAAATCAGAGTAGGGGGATGAAAAAGGTTTTGAGAAACTATAAGCGAAAAATTTAGGGAATTTCACCACCACGTCTTACTGATATCGGGTATAAGAATGTGGATTAGGTTAAAATAATTCCGGGTTGGTGCCATTTGTGGGATTTTATAAACATGGTAGTGGAATTATGGATACCACAACACACGGTGAATTATTAACCGGCAGCGTGTCCATCAGCTTTACAATTTGGTCTATTTAGATCTGTTGAATCATGTGTGTCGTTGTCAGATTTTAAAAGAATTTGATTTTTCTCAACCGATTTTTTATAAAAGTTTCCAATATCGAATTAAACGAAAATCGGTCCAGTGGGAACTGAATTAATACATACGGACGGACG